>Ga0224510_10000044_pt1 | contig 101130 bp, 93 predicted proteins | sample SF_May12_sed_USG_FD_170161 | JGI IMG/M metagenome (GOLD analysis project Ga0224510, IMG submission 170161) | Sediment microbial communities from San Francisco Bay, California, United States - SF_May12_sed_USGS_4_1 | ecosystem: Environmental > Aquatic > Marine > Sediment | place: USA... | reverse complement strand
GTCTTTTCCTTCACGCAAGGCCTGGATGGCTGCGTCCATGTCGAATTGAATTTTGTGGGTCATGTTTCATCTCTTTTTGGTGTAGTTTAAAGAAATGACACAGAATTATGAACAGTACCGTATGAAGCATCTGCTCTGACGCTGGCTCCCATAATCCTCTGTGAGACCCCATATCTAACTGTCTACTTGACGGTCTACATGCATTCCAACGCAGGAGCGTGGTAATTAGATCAAAACTTTATTTTTCACTACCCATGTAATAAATATCACTTCCCATTAGCTCACCTTTACAATTTACAAACTCATTTCCTCGCCACACACCAACATCAATATTAGTTATGCGGTCGATATCCGATGCAAGAGTTTCCGGCTGATTGGCGTCATGGTATCCGTTATGAAAAAAATACTCGCTTACTTTAGATTGTTTTAACGTTGGAAATTGTAGCTTCCCCGTTTTTGGATCTACATACATTTCTAATCTAACGGTATTCAAGAGAGACCTGCAAAAGTCTTTTATTACCACATGAGAAAGCTCCCCTGTTTTAATGTGATACCTTATTTGCAAAATAATCATATTTTTTTCGTAGTCATAATCAACGTCAACAAACCGGACTGCGGGTGCCGAGTCAGTTTGCTTTATACTATTTTCAAGGTCTTTTTTTAGAAAATATGTTCCCCAATCCAACAATGAAACAGGCTCATTGATGAGATAACGGACAGATAAACTAGGCTCTGCGTATGCAGCCTTTACAATGCAAAGGAAAAATATAATTGCGTACATTCTTCTCGATATTAACAACATATTTAAATCCGCGGCTCGTTAAATAAAAGAATTTTCATCGAAAAATAGACTAATATTCAAGCAATACATCATGCTGCCCTTCCCCGCTTCACATCCAAACAAACAGTAATCTCGCCACCCAGCTTTTTAATCGCCTCCCACAACTTTGGTGTCTTGGTGCCATAATACGGGTCCATCATACGACGTACTTCCTTTTCGTCCATACCAAGTTTTTTAGCCAAAGCAGTATTAGGCTCACCACTCTGTTTCGCCAAAAAATAAAAGCTGGCTTTCAATGCCAAATCCGAAGGAAGTGGAATAACAATCTGCCCCTCCTTAGGTTTTTGTGGCAAAGGCAATGGTTCTTTTTCTGCCATCACTGAAGCAATCGCTTCAGCAATACATTCGTAGGCATTATCGATCGCCTCTTCCATAGTTTCGCCATCGGTAGCGGCACCGTGAACACCGGAAAACTTAATTAAATAAAAACCTTCTTCATCGACGCTGACGTCAGCGGGATATGCGAGTTGCATAGTCATCTCCTAAATTTATTGATTAATGTCTTTCTTACTCAAACCAAGATCATCGAGCATGCTCTTTAGCAGCCCAGGACCGATTTCCTTTTTCCTATCCTTGATAGTGGTTCGTCGATCACCAAAATAAAGTGTCGCGTGAGAGCCCTTGCCGTGTTTTGAATCTAGACGAATCTCGCATCCCCGTTGCTTTGCCAGCTCTTTAAGTCGCTTAATCAGCTCGTTTCCATTCATGCTGTTGTCATCCATGCGCTGCAATCACCAGTATCGGACGTTTTAGTCCGATTTTCAATTATATTTTTTGTTTTGCTCAGATAAAACTATGCGAAAACGGTGAAAAGCCCTACTCATCCGCTTAGATCTAACCGACTGTAACGCCTCAGCCTCCCTACACCCCCTCCGCCAAATATGCGAAAATGCGGTTCTTTTTGACAGACCAGAGCCGTAAAACACCCCATGTCGACGGATACCCACGCCCCTTCAGCGGATAAACAGAGCATTTTCCAGTTGCCCAGCGCCGCTCCCGGCCCGCAACCACACCTGTGCGCCAGCCTGTACGGCAGCAGCATGGGGCTGTTGATCGCCGAACAAGCCAAGGCCCACAACGGGGTGGTGGTCGTATTGGCCGAGGACACCAGCAGCGCCAACCGTCTGGAAGAACAGCTGCAGTTTTACCTGCGCGGGGTGGAAAACACGCCGATCCTGGCCTTCCCCGACTGGGAAACCCTGCCCTACGACGTGTTCTCGCCCCATCAGGACATCGTTTCGCAGCGCCTGGAAGCCCTGTACCGTCTGCCGCAAACGCCGCGCGGCGTACTCATCGTCCCCGTCGCCACCCTGATGCAACGCCTCTGCCCCAAAGAATTCGTGGTCGGCAACAGTCTGGTGATCAACACTGGCGATCGCATCAACATCGAACAATTGCGCACCAATCTCACGACCAGCGGCTACAACGCCGTTTCGCAAGTCATGGATCATGGCGAATTTGCGGTGCGCGGCTCCATCATCGATTTATTCCCCAGCGGCAGCACACAACCCATCCGTCTGGATTTGTTTGACGACGAAATTGACAGCATTCGCCTGTTTGATGTGGAAACCCAGCGCACCGAAAAGAAAATCGAGCAGGTTCGCTTATTGCCTGCGCGTGAGTTTCCGTTCACCGATCAAGCCATCACCCGTTTTCGCCGCGCCTACCTGGACATGTTTGAAGGCGATCCGCAAAAAAATCAAATCTATCGTGAAGTCAGCAAAGGCCACATTCCCAACGGCGTGGAATATTATCTGCCGTTGTTTTTTGACGAGCTGGCCAGCCTGTTCGATTATTTGCCGAAAAATACCTTGGTCATCCGCACCACTCACGCTGCCGATGCCACGACAAAATTATTTACCGACATCGAAGATCGCTACGAGCAGCGCCGCTACGATATCGAGCGCCCGATTCTGGAGCCAAGCAAATTATATTTGCGCCCTGATGAGGTGATGCAACGACTCAACGCACTGCCCTCACTGCAGCTGCAAAATTTTGAAGCCAACGATCTGCAAAACAAACGCTTCAGCAATTTCGCCACCCTGGCACTACCCAAGCTCGCGTTCAATGCGCGCACAGAACAACCTGCGGATGCGTTGACCGCATTTATTCGCGACTTCGGTGGCCGCGTACTGTTCGTCGCCGAAAGCGAAGGACGTCGCGAAGTATTACTGGAAATGCTGCGCAATTACGGCATTGTTCCCGCCAGTTGCAAACACTGGCAGGAATTTGCCCAATCCCAAACCATGCTGGGACTCACCGTCGCACCTCTGGAAAGCGGTCTGGTGCTGGACAATCCAAAAATCGCACTGATCACCGAAGCGCAATTGTTTGGCGAGCGTGTCCAGCAACGTCGACGCCGCAACAAACAACAGCGCGATGCCGACAACATTGTTCGCAACCTGACCGAGCTGAATATCGGCTCGCCGGTCGTGCATCAGGATCATGGCGTGGGCCGCTATCTGGGTCTGCAAAAACTCGAACTGGGTGGCAATGTTGCGGAATATCTGACGCTGGAATACGCTAACGGCGACAAATTATATGTCCCCGTATCCTCGCTGCACTTGATCAGCCGCTACACCGGCGCGGCGCCAGAAAACGCTCCGCTGCACAGACTCGGCACTGATCAATGGGATCGCGCCAAAAAACGCGCCGCTGAAAAAGCCCACGACGTTGCCGCCGAACTGCTGGAAATTTTTGCCCGCCGCGAAGCCAGTCAGGGACATGCATTCCGCACCCACGACGAAGATTACGCCACCTTTGCCGCCAGTTTCCCGTTTGAAGAAACGCCCGACCAACAAACAGCTATCGAAGCCGTACTCAGCGACATGCAGCGCAAACGGCCCATGGATCGCGTTGTCTGCGGCGATGTAGGCTTTGGCAAAACCGAAGTGTCAATGCGCGCGGCCTTCGTTGCGGCCAACGGTGGCAAACAAGTGGTGCTGCTGGTTCCCACCACGCTGCTGGCACAACAACACTATGAAAATTATCTCGACCGTTTTGCTGATTGGCCATTCAAAATTGAATTATTGTCACGCTTCCGCAGCAAAAAAGAACAAACCGACGTTATTGCTGGTTTGAAGTCCGGCAAGGTGGATATCGTCATCGGCACACACAAACTGCTTAACGAAGACATCAAATATTCCAATCTTGGACTGGTGATCGTCGACGAAGAGCACCGTTTTGGTGTTCGCCAAAAAGAAAAACTCAAGGCACTGTGTGCCAATGTAGATTTGCTGACCCTGACCGCGACACCGATTCCACGCACGTTGAATATGTCACTGGCTGGACTGCGCGATTTGTCGATTATCGCCACACCACCGGCACAGCGCCTGGCGGTAAAAACATTCGTCAGTCAGTGGGACGATGGCTTGATCAAAGAAGCCTGTACGCGCGAATTAAAACGCGGCGGCCAGGTGTATTTTCTGCACAACGATGTGGAAAGCATCGAACGCACTTCCCGCGAACTTGCGGAACTGGTTCCCGATGCGAAGGTGGAATTTGCTCACGGTCAGATGCGTGAGCGTGAGCTGGAAATGGTGATGAGCGATTTTTATCATCGCCGTTTCAACATTCTGGTCTGTACCACCATCATCGAAAGCGGTATCGATATTCCCACCGCCAACACAATTATCATCAACCGTGCGGACAAACTCGGCTTGGCGCAGTTGCATCAGCTGCGCGGACGCGTGGGTCGCTCGCACCACCGCGCCTATGCCTATTTGTTGATTCCCAATCGCAAAACACTGACACCGGATGCCGAAAAACGTCTGGAAGCGATCGAATCACTGGAAAATCTTGGCGCCGGTTTTATGTTGGCAACTCACGACTTGGAAATTCGTGGCGCTGGCGAATTGCTGGGCGAAGAACAAAGTGGCCAGATCCACGAAGTCGGCTTCTCGATGTACAACGATTTGCTGCAACGCGCGGTTAAATCACTCAAGGAAGGCAAACAACCTGAACTGGATCGTCCGCTGGATCACGGTGCCGAGGTTGATCTGCAAACTCCGGCGCTCATCCCCGACGATTATCTGCCCGACGTTCATGCGCGCTTGACGTTGTACAAACGCATCGCCAACTGCCAGGACAAAGAAGAATTGCGCGAATTGCAGGTGGAAATTATCGATCGCTTCGGCCTGATGCCTGATCAGTTGAAGATGCTGATCACCATTACCGAACTAAAACTGCAAGCCAATCCGCTCGGCATTCTGAAAATCGAATTTGGCGCCAAGGGCGGCCGGATTATTTTCACCGAACGACCCAACATCGACCCGATGAAGATCATCAAACTGATTCAAACCAAACCTATGCTGTACAAAATGGATGGCCAGGACAAATTGCGCGTGCTGGGCGAATACGCCACCGCGAAAGAGCGCGTAGAGAAATTGCAGAATTTGATGCGGGAGTTTGTGGCGTAGCCTTTATCCACCCGTAGGGTGCGCACCATACACAAATCACAACCGGAGTTTTATTCCTCCGGTATGTCCTCGTTGCGGCCAAATCTGCCCGAGGCTTCCAGTTCAGTACGGAAACCAAAGTCGGCCAGATCTTCGATGCGCATGGGATAAAGGATGCCATCCAGGTGATCGTATTCGTGCTGAAACACGCGGGCATGGAAATCGCTGACTTCGCGCTCGATCTTCTCGCCTCTTTCGTTCAGGCCCCAATAACGAATCTGCCGATAGCGCGGCACGATGCCGTTCATGTCGGGGATGCTCAGGCAGCCTTCCCAGCCCGGTTCAATTTCGTCGCTGAGCGGCTCCCAGCCGGGGTTGATCAGCACGGTCGGCTCCACGGCCTCGGCGTCGGGATAGCGATCGCTTTTTTCCAGGCCAAAGATCATCAGGCGCAGGTTGATGCCGATCTGCGGAGCGGCCAAACCGACGCCATTGTAATCCTTCATGACTTGCCACATGATGTCGATAATCTTCTTCATGGTAGCGCCTGTGGGATCTTCGACTTCCACGCTTGGAGTGATCAGGCGGGAATCTCCCCAGCGCAGCACTTTGTATTGGTTCATGAAACACCTCAGTTGACGGGTCTGTCCAGCAGACAGACGTTGTTTTACCCGACTAGGATATCATGTAGAATCATTGCCTTACTCGCACCTTGCCACGGAATTATGATGCCCATGCACAAATTCTTCATGTCGTCTGCTACTGCTTTGATGTTGTTTGTCGCTTTCGACTCAAGCGCCGCCCCGGCAGAAGATAAAAACAGCCGCTGGTACCAAATTGATGTCGTGGTGTTTTCTTACGCCAACAACACCAAGAACCACGAAATCTGGCGCCCGGTTGGTCAAAATTCCGAAATGGCGGATGCCGCTGAAATTCTCTACCCCCCCGAAATCGCGGCGATGACCGCCGAATCCAAGCCTGACAAATACGTTCAGGGGGTGCCCACCCCACAGTCTGGTCTGGTCGAGGTAGCTGAAAGACTGGCCGCCAGCCCCGAATACCACCTGTTGCTGCACAAAGCATGGATCCAGCAGGTTGACCGTGACGTTGACCCTATGCCGGTCATGATCAATGACCAGACCGTAGACCCGCAAACCATGGGTTACCAGTCCGAGGAAGAAATTCAATGGGAACAGGCCACGGTGAAGTCTGGGGCAACCCAACCCCTGGTACCCGCCCCCAGCCCCTCGGGCGACGCCGAAAAGCTGCTGCAGCAAGCCATGAAGGCGGAGGAGCAACAATCCAAAGCCGGTGAGGCAGAAGAAATTGCCGTTGATCCTGTGCTCAACAGCATTCCTGTGACCAAAGTCGGCCCGTCAACCAACCTGGTGTTCGGTACGGTTGGCGTCAAATGGTCGCGCTATCTGCATTTGATGGTGGATGTCACCTATCGCCGCAACACGACCAAAACGGCTGGCCGCATCAGTGACGACAATCTGAAAGGTTTAGCGTTCGCCGATGCCGGCGTCAAACTGCCACCAGAACCGTTGACCAAATTGATGACGCCAGCGATTGCCGATTACCGCATTCAAGACTCACGTCGCCTGCGCAGCAATCAGGTTTACTTTTTTGACCACCCGCTGTTCGGCGTACTGGCCAAAGTCACTGCCTATGAAAAGGCCCCCGCTAAACCAGCACCCAAGGTGGATACCACGCCCAAAGCATCACGTGCCTTGGGCGGGCGTTAGCACTATACACGGATTAGCAACTCGGCAAGAATACGTCTGACCTTGGCCATGCCCTCGTCCAGATTTTCGACGATCATTTCCATGGTCAAATCGTCTGGGCAACGTCCAGCGGCTTCATTGGCAACCACCGCAATGGCGGCATATTCCAGTTCCAGTTCACGCGCCAATGCCGCTTCAGGCATCGCAGTCATACCCACGATGTCACAACCATCGCGTTCGTATTTGTTAATTTCTGCAGCGGTTTCCAAACGTGGACCCTGGGTGGCAGCGTAACAGCCTGTTTCCGCTGCATCCATTTTCAGGTCGCGACAAACGGCAATGATTTGCTCGCGCAGCGACTGGCTGTACGGATAGCTGAAGTCGATGTGAGTCACATGACTCAAACCTTCTTCAAAATAGGTGTTGATCCGTCCCCAGGTGTAATCAATGATCTGATCGGGAATCATGATTTTTTTCGGCAGCATGTCTGCGCGAATACCGCCTACCGCAGCAACTGCAACCACGCGATCCACGCCCGCTTCTTTCAACGCCCACAAATTAGCGCGATAGTTAATCTTGTGCGGTGGAATAGTGTGTCCCGCGCCATGACGCGGCAAAAACAGCACTTCTTTGCCAGCCAATTCGCCGTGCACCAGTGGACCGGAGGGTTCACCGTAAGGCGTGTGCATGATTTCCCGATTCAGAATTTTTAAATTCTCCAGGCTGGTCAAGCCCGTACCACCAATAATACCAACCAGTTTTTTACTCATCTTTTTTGTCTGCTGCGTAGATTTCGGGAAGATTGCGCCAGAAACCCTTGTAGTCCATGCCAAAGCCAAACACGTAACGGTCTGGAACGGTTGCACCACAATAGTCTGGCTTGAGATTTGGTACTTTGCGGGTGTGAATTTTTTCCACTAATACCGCAGTACTCACAGAAGCTGCTTTTTGCTTGTGACAGAACTGGATGATTGCAGCCAGCGTCTGTCCCTCGTCGAGAATGTCATCGATGATCAACACATGACGCCCTGCCAGATTTTTCTTCGGCTCGGCGATCCAGCGAAGCTCTGTGCCCTGCGTCAAATCTCCATAACGCGTCGCGTGGATGTAATCGAGTTCAAGCGGAAACCGCATGCGCAACAACATTTCACTGGCGGGAATCAATCCACCTGTCATCAACACCAGCACAAGGGGATTTTTGTCACCCAGCTGATGTTCCACCTTTTGCGCCATGTCATCCAATGCCAGGGAAAGTTCCTGTTTGGAAATAATCAGCTCAGCGCGCTGTAACACACCGCGAGCGGTGTCTGCACTAATGGCCATGCCCTAACCCCTGGGAAAAAAGGAAAAAGTATACCGCTTGGCGAACCCGTAAAACAACGCCCTGGTTGTGATGACACAACCAGGGCGCGTTATTCTGCCAACAAAAATTGCCTTAAAGGCAATCCGGACTAGTAGGTGAAAGTCACCGTGTCATCATCCATCGCTTCGCTGATGACGTAGGCACCGCCCACGGTTTCTTCGATTTCAGGAATCAAATCGTCTCCCCACAAATCCAGCGTCGGTGTACAAACTTTGAACACCGCACCCGCCTCATGGGCATCTTTGATGAATTCGTATACGCTCTTGGTGCTGCCTTCCTGTACGAACAGGTTTTCGGCAACGCCCTTCTTGGCCAGCTCGCCAGCCCGTCCCGTCAAAATGACTTCCACGTCAAACTCCATCGCTGCAGCAACGGTGGCCTGAAAAAACGGGGCGCCCAGCTCGGATGGATTTTTAGGATCAGTGTTAACCATGATGATTAATAGTTTATCCGCCATGTGATTCTCCAGTGTTAATGTTCCGTGGCAACGGTTTCCGCCGGGCCCAAAAATTATCCTACAAAAATTAGCAATTACTAATATTCAATTTGTGTGCCGTTTCAGTCGATTAGACACCGCAGCATGACGGTATATTAGCATTCGACGATATTAATTAGCGGACCAAATCGCGCCGACTTTACCTCTATTTTGCACAGTTAAATATTTCTGTGTCTTTTCTTAAACCTTAGACTGATTGATGTGATCAGCCAAGGCCAACGCATTTTGGTGGCGACGAACATCGGCACGACTGGAAGCGGATGACATTGGCTTGGCACGCATTCTTTCCAGGCGCTGGGTTGAGGTTGTATCGAGCGTCCAACGGTATTTGTCCAACACCTCAACAGCGCCTTTACGATTATTGCACACCAAAATCATGTCACAACCCGCCTGGATTGCCGCTTCGGCACGATCTGCAAAATTGCCAGCAACATGAGCTGCGGCCATGTTCAAATCGTCGCTGAAAACAACACCGTCAAACCCCATACGGCCGCGCAGCAGTTCGCGAATCCAGGTCGGCGAAAAACCAGCAGGCTGGCTGTCGATCTGCTCGTACACCACATGCGCCGGCATCACGGCGTCCAGCAAACCTTCCGCATTCAGCTGTTCAAACGGATAAACGTCGTTGCTCCAGATATCATTTAATTCCCGACGATCGACCGGCAGTTCCAGGTGCGAATCTTCGTTGACATAACCGTGTCCGGGAAAATGCTTGCCCACATTGGCCATGCCGACTTCACGCAGGCCACGAACGTACGCCTTGGCCAGAGCGGTGACTTTTTCTTTGTCCTGATGAAACGCGCGATCGCCAATCACCTGGCAGCGCTGGTGATCCAGATCAAGTACCGGCGCAAAACTGAAATCGATACCCACATCGCGCAATTCCACCGCCATCAGCCATGCCATTTCAGCCGCAGCAGCGCTCGCTTTTGCCTGATCATGATCAAACCAATGTCCCAGTTTGCGCAGCGCTGGCAGTGGTGCAAAGCCTTCGCGAAACCGTTGTACGCGTCCGCCTTCGTGGTCCACACAGATCAAAATTTCAGGACGCTGTTCGCGCACACAACGCACCAGGTCGGTGATTTGTTGTTTGCTTTCAAAATTGCGTTTGAAGAAAATCAAACCACCTACCATCGGATGACGCAGAATTTCTTTTTCCACATGATCCAATTCGATGCCTTCCAAATCCAGCATCAATGGCCCTAGTACCATAATATTTTTCCTCTATTACCGACGGTCACGGGACCGGACATCCAGCCGATCGCGTAACTGGTCACCCAATAAATTCACGGCCAGCACCACCAGCATCATGGCAATGCCTGGTACCAACACCATATGTGGCGCTACCAGCATGTAGCGCGTTCCATCACGAATCATGCTGCCCCAGGAGGCTTCGGGAGGCTGGACACCCAGACCCAAAAACGACAATCCGGCTTCGGCAATCACCACGCCGGCAATACCAAACGTCGCTTCGACAATCAGCGGCGCACTGATCAGCGGCAGCAAATGCCGATTGATGATGCGCATGGGGCGGGTACCGAGTGACACCGCTGCGACCACATGATCACGCTGTTTCAACGCCATGATCTGCGCACGACTCAGGCGCGCATACCCCACCCAGCCAACAATGGACAAGGCGATGACCACGTTTTCAACCCCAGGCCCCATCACGCCCGCAAAGGCAATCGCCAGCAAAATACCGGGAACGGCCAGAAAAATATCGATGACCCGAACCACCACCAGATCAACCCAACCACCCACATAGGCGCTGACCGAGCCGATGAACGTACCGATCAAAAATGAAATCACCATCACCCAAACGGCAACGTACAACGACGTCTGCGCGCCCATGACCAGACGATCCCAAATCGGTCGTCCCAGATCATCGTATCCCAACCAGGCACCACTGACCGGCCCCTGCAAAATATTCGGCAAGTCGACTTTATCCGGCTCCAGCGGCAACCACGGTCCAAGCACGGCCATCGCCAGCCAGCTCGCCACAATGACATAGGGAAACCAGCGCATCATTCTCCCTCTCCCAAACGAATCCGCGGATCAACCCAGGCGTAGACAATATCTGTCAAAATGTTCACCACCACGTAAGCCAGACTGATCAACAGCACGCACGCCTGCACCACCGGATAATCGCGGCGCTGAATCGCCTCAATGGTCAACTGGCCGACACCGGGCCAGGAAAATACGGTTTCGGTAATCACCGCACCACCGAGCAAAGTTCCCAACTGCAACCCCACCAGGGTAATCACCGGCAGCAGCGCATTGCGCACACCGTGACGATAAACCACCAGCGTCTCGGACAGACCCTTGGCGCGCGCGGTACGGATGTAATCCTCGCCCAGTACTTCCAGCAACGTGCTGCGCATCATCCGCGCCAGTATCGCCGCCAAGGCGGTACCCAGGGTAAACGCCGGCAGCACGATGGATTCCCAGCCGTCCTTGCCGCTCACCGGCAACCACCCCAGCCAGATGGAAAAAATCATGATAAGGATCGGTCCCATCCAGAAATTGGGAATGGAGACACCAGACAACGAGAAGCCCATGGCCAGATGATCGCCGAGTTTGCCCTTGTGGGTCGCGGCCAGCACACCCAATGGCAGCGCAAATGCGATCGCGATGATCAGGGAAATCACCGCCAGTTGCGCGGTGGCAGGAATGCGTTCAGCGAGTAATTCGGTAATCGGTCGACGAAAGTGCAGTGATTCGCCCAGATTAAACTGCGCCAGTCCGCGCAAATAATCCCAGAATTGCACCATCAGTGGTTTGTCCAGCCCCAGTGCTGCCCGCAGTGCCTCGCGGTCGGCCGGACGAGCAGATTCACCCAGCATCATTTCAACGGGATCACCCGGCACCAGATGAATCAGGAAAAATACGATACACACCACACCCAGTACGACAACCAAGGCGCTCAGCAGGCGAGAAACAATATAATTAAGCATTCAGAACCAGCGTTTTATTCTGTCCAAACCCGAAACATTTCGGCATTCTAACTTAAGCCGATCTTTTGTATGCAAAAATATCACCGAAACACCTCAGCGGGAGAAAAACTTATGCGCGCCGTTTTTTTGGATAGCCAAACTGTCGACAACAACGACATTCAGTTTGATGCTCTGCATAACGCCGTGGACGCGCTGCAACTGCGCCCCACCACTGCTGCCCGTGAATTACTGCCTGCCCTGCAAAACCAACAAATTGCCATCAGCAATAAAATCGTGCTTGATGGTCAGACCTTACAGCAATGCCCAGAACTTCGCCTGATCTGCGTCGCCGCCACCGGCACCAACAACATCGACTTGGTGACAGCAAAAGCACTGGGCATCACCGTCTGCAACGTCACCCGTTACGCGACACCCTCGGTGACGCAACTGGTGTTCAGTTTTATGCTGAATTTTTTCACCCGCACCCCGGACTACCAGCACGCGGTGCACGCTGGTCGCTGGAGCCAAAGCCCATTTTTTTGTCTGCTGGATTTCCCCATCACCGAGCTGCATGGCAAGACCCTGGGCATTATCGGCTACGGTGAACTTGGTCGCTCAGTGGCCAATATCGCCACTGCGTTTGGTATGAAGGTCCTGATCGCACAGGGCTCGCATCCGGCCCCTGACCGTGTGCCATTGCCCCAGTTGTTGCAACAGGCCGATGTGGTGAGTCTGCATTGCCCGTTGACCGAGCAAACCCGCCACCTGATCGGTGCAAAACAACTGACGATGATGAAACCCGGCGCTCTGCTGATCAACACCGCACGCGGCGGAATCGTCGATGAAGCCGCCCTGATTCAGGCCCTGCAGCAAGGCAGCATTGGCGGTGCCTGCGTTGACGTCCTCAGCCAGGAGCCTCCATCAGCGGACCATCCCATGTTGAGACACGACATTCCCAATCTGGTCGTCACACCCCATATTGCCTGGGCCAGTCGCGAAGCACGGCAACGCCTATGCGACCAAATCGCGGCCAACATCACCGCGTTCCGCACGGGCTCGCCCATCAACGTGATGTAACAGGAGTCGGCTTGTAGAGAACTTTGTCGCCGGGATAGATCCGGTCGGGATTATTGATTTGGCTCCAGCGAGCCAAATCATCATAGCGAAAGGGATTGTTGAGGTAGGCCTGGGCAATGTCCCACAGGGTGTCGTTGGGCAATACCCGGTAAGTTTGCCACGGCGCTATCACCTGATTATCGATGGAAAACCACAGTGGGCCATCCTCCTGATAGGACAAATAGCGATGCAACAACGCCACATCAACCAGCGACAAGTGAATATCAAACGGCTCATCGCCAATGGCCTTGCGAGGCGTATCCAGACTGGACACATTCTGCGCTGGGGGTAAGGATGATGGCACCGCCGCCGGTTCCGATTGAACATTTCTCAGCGCAGAATCTGGCGCCCCATCACCAAACCAGACCAAGCCCCCGGCAATCAACACCCCCAGGATCAACAACAGCACAAGCAGACGCCACCGACTAAACAGTCCTGAGGTACGCCGCCGAACTAGGTGATCTGCCTGGTGCATTTGCGCATATTGCTCGCGGGCGCGTTCCACCACGCCAACCAGATAGTTCACCGGCTCGCCGTCGTCGTCGATCAGCATCTTGGCGGAACGATGCGTATCCTCAAACGGCTCGGCAACCGACTTGGACTCCACGGGACGAGGAGGCACTGCCGGTGGTTTCTGAGCCACCGTTCCCGTCACGAGGACGGAATCGTTTTCGTCCAGCTCAGATTCCAGATCAACCAGCTCCGAAATCGTCGTCGTCACCGCTGAATCGCGTACCGCCGGCACACGCAAACGCGCAGGAGGATTTGACGGTGACAGCGGTGTTTCACGAGAAACAATGTGTGATTTTCTTTTTTCTTTTTCAGTAGTTATATCAATGATATTAGATTTAACTTCACATCTGGAATCACCATCTACCAACCCCACAGACACCGCATCCATCGCCACATCGCTATCATCCAACAGGGTCGTTGGCCCCCATGGATTCTGCGCAGACTGCCGTGCCTCACCGTCTATCTGCTCAACCTTGTCCGGCGTCGCCTCCGCCACCTCCGAACTCCATGGCAACGGCAAAATCTCATCGTCATCTTCGACCGGCGCTTGATCCTGCGGCACTTGATTGGCGTCACGTGGCTCAGTTACCGGGGCTGTATCCAGCGGGAAAATCCGCGACAGTGAAACGCCGTGCGATGGATGGCTCTTCGCTGCGGGCGCAGCAGACGATTCAACATTAGCAAATTCACTTAACACACTGGCAAACTTGGTAAATTCATCCGCAACATCACCATTGCTCACAGGCACATCCAGTTCTGCAGGGACGGTCCAGGGCGTAGCATCATCCACAACTTCGTCGGCAATAATCATTTGCGTGGACAACGGCATCGATACCACGTCATCCGCGACCTCGCCCGGCAAGTCACCCGCCTCCATGATGTCACCAACGGCCTCGGCAGGCTGATCAAGCTCCGTTGTCTCATCCCCCTCCGCCACAACGGTCAAGCTGTCTGGCGGAGTATGCTCGTCGGCAGACTCCAGAACCTCGTCCGACAACAATCCCCCTGCAGCAATCTCACTGAGGATCTCGGCATGCTGGGCAAACTCCGCCGACAAATCGCCAATGCCAACGGGCACATCACTGTCCGCCATAATGATCAAACTGTCTGACGGGGTGCAGACATCGTCCACCGGAATCAGGCTGGCGAGTTCGGAAACTGGACGATTCGACTCAGCCACATCCGTCAGCATGGGCGGAAATTCACTGTTCCAATCGGCCGCCAGCCCATCCCATTCGTCGGCGTAACGACTAAATCCACTGTGCATTTCCCGCGCAGCCGCCGGCCATTCAACCTCCCGAGCAGCGGGTCCCGAACGATCTGCCGCTGGGTCAAGCACAGGAACGGCTGGGTTTTCTGCAACCTCTACATTGGCAGCCAATAGCCCAACAATGTCGTCCGTCTCTTCGCCGGCCTGCACCTCATCGAGAGGCGCCATCTGATCGGCCCTAGGCCCAAGTTCAGGTTCAGACGCCTGGGTAATCTCGGGTTCGGGTTCAGCCTCTGGCTCTGATTCGGAAATCAATGTCGGTGTGGAATCCGACAGCTCGGGCCGAGCCGGTGGCAATTCAATCTGTTCGCTCAACAACTGCGACGGCATCTCGGCGGCAAGCGCCTGCGATGTTTCGTCAACCAGCAGTTCGTCGCCGACCGGCAGCACATCCTCGCCTTCGACCAAAACAAGGGCTGCCGGCACGGGCTCTTCAATCTGCGGCGATACGACAGCATCTAAAACCGGGGCATCCTGTGCCACCACATCACCTTGCGGTGCGTAATGGGCCAGCGCATTTACACTGGGGGTAGTCAACAACTTGTCGAAACGGCTGTACAGACAAATGCGTTCTTGCCAGTACAAGGTTTTTTCAAACGGGCTGGGGCCATCAAAATACGGCGCGGGACTCCAGTCGGCAGGATAATCCGAACTGATTTCCAGAACTTCATCCACCCAAAAACCCGTCAAACCATGCTCGGTATAGGCGACGACAAACCGACCACTCAAGGGATCATCGGGTATAGGCAAACCAAATTTGTGATGCAGCGACAACAGCGCGACGGTTTTGTCCCGGTAATGAAACATCCCCATCACACCTTCGGCGTGATAGGGCATGCTGGCCAGCGGTTCGGGCATGACGACACTGTCTACTTCGCCAATCGGCGTGCAGCAGGTCACCGGCCCAACCCTGAAAAAGAGAAGTTTTTCGTTTTGCTCGGTATGCTTCATTTACTGTGACCGGGAGGATCCCAACCACAGTAACGGCAAGAAGATATTAAAAATGTAGTAACAATCTAATTGAACGAGAGTCGCTGATTGGCCCACTCCAGTACCGTACGCACTCGAGGTGTCACCAGCTTTTTGGCTTCCTGATAGCTCACCCAGCGATATTCTTCGTGTTCCGGACGACCGATTTCCGGATTGATGGGCAAATCAACCTGGCGCTGATGAGTCAGTCCCAGGTAATACCTTGCAACCTTGCCCCGCCCATAGGGGCCGGTATCCAAAAACTCCTTGCCCCAGGGAAACTCCAGATCGCAAATCGTCGATTCTTCGCGCACTTCGCGCAGCGCGGCGTCAAACGGCTGCTCGCCAGCCTCAACCATCCCTTTGGGAAAATCCCAATGCTGATAGGCACGTAACAATAGATAGTGATACGACTGAGCGTCGCGCATCACTACAACTACTCCTGCGGACATGCTTTTCTGTTCCATTGGTCAACACTACCCTTTCCCACTCGCCTCCAGGGCAACAACTCGAGGTGCTGCCAACTTTTTAACTATATGGCAACCTTAACGTTTTTTGTCACTCAAGGCTAGCCAACTTCTCTCGATATCCTTGTATTAGTTCACCGCGGAGGTGGCACCTGTGCAAAAACGCATCGGTAAACATATCAAAAAAATCGCCCTGATCAGTCTGATCAACGGCCTGTTGATCAGCTTTCTTTACGGCGCAGGATTGCTCACGCCACTGGAAAACTGGTCCTACGACGCACGCATGCAAACCATGCGCGCCGACCGGCAGCCCGACGCTAATGTCGCCGTCATCCTTATTGATGATGCCTCATTAAAGGCCTTGGAAAGTTCGCTGGGACGCTGGCCCTGGCCACGATCTGTCTACGCGGGATTGCTGGACTTTTTTGCCCTCGCCCCGCCCAAGGCGGTCATGTTTGATATCACCTTTACCGAATCCCAGCAGAATACCGACGATGATCAAGCTCTGGTCGCAGCCACCGCCGAAGCACCATTTGCCTATCACGCAACACGATTTGTGCTGGATCAGGCGGACGCCTCTAATCAGCATCAGCTAAACCGTCCGTTGCCTGAACAATTTTCCGGCACCTTTTCGCTTAATTTGCGCTACGGCGATACCCAAATCGACGGCCTGACCAGTCTGCAGAACAACAATTTCTATTTACCCTTTGAAGATTTATGGAAAAGCAGCGCCGGTATCGGGGTAGTCGACGTCAATAGTGATAAGGATGGCGTATATCGACGTGTCCGCCTGATGCACCGCTATCAAGATCTGGTATTTCCCTCTCTGTCGACCGCTGCCCTGTTCGATCAGTGGGAACCCAGCGAAATTATCAAACACGATGGCAAACTGCATATTGGCGAACGCACAATTCCACTGGATAGCGACGAAAAATATCTGGTTAATTATTACTCAGAGTTTAAAGCCTACTCCATTAGTGGCATCTTCGCCGCCATTCAACAAATGCAAAATGGAAACACCGACAAGCTGATTGTCGATCCCCGTGAGTTTGAAAACAAATATGTTTTCATTGGTGCCAGTGCGGCAGGCCTGTTCGATTTGAAAAACACCCCAATGGACGCCAGCTTGCCAGGAGTCAATGTTCACGCCTCAATCACCAGTAATATTTTGCAAAATGATTTTCTGCAACAAGCACCTACCTGGCTGACATACGTGCTGATCTGGTTGCTGATTTTTATCACCGTTTACGGGATTTTTCTGGGCAAGCGTGGCGTTGCCCAAGCACTGCTACCTATTGCACTCGGCGTGACTCTGTTTGCCTGTGCCTATTATCTGTTTGGCCAAAACTGGGTAATCAATCTGGCTTCACCTGCGCTGGGCATCGCCTCATCCTGGTTAAGCAGTTTTGCGGTACTGGCATTAACTGAAGGCAAGGAAAAGCAGCGCTTCAAAAATATGATGTCCCAATACTTATCACCAGCGGTGCTCAATACCGTGGTCGACAATCATGAAGAATTTGCCAAGGCCGGCATCGGATCGAAAGAACGTATCACCGTACTTTTTTCTGACATCCGTGGCTTTACCAACATGTCCGAAACCTTACCTCCGGAAAAAGTGGTCGATATTCTCAATCATTATTTTTCTGACATGACCGAAGCCATTTTTGCTGAACAAGGCACCATCGATAAATTCATCGGCGATGCCATCATGGCCTATTGGGGGGCGCCAGTAAAAATGGAACGACACGCTTTTCATGCGATTCGTGCGGCGATGCAAATGGAAAAACGTTTGGTGAATGTCAACCAGTGGCTGACCAATCAAAGCTATCCCACGCTTGCCATCGGCGTAGGCATCCATACCGGGCACGCAATCCTTGGCAACATCGGCTCGGACACCAAGCTCGATTACACCATCATTGGTGACACGGTGAATTTGGCCTCGCGCATGGAAGGTTTGACCAAGCAATACCAGACCTGCGTTCTGATCACCGAAACCACTCAGCAGGATGTCAAAGATGAAATCGTGTGCCGCCTGATTGACTTGGTCCGAGTCAAAGGAAAAAAACAACCGGTTCGCATCTATCAACCGCTAGGAATCATCGCGGAGATGAGCGAACAGGAACGCCGGGCGGCTGAACAACTGGCGGCCATTGCCCAGCAGGCCTTCGACCATTATCTCGCCAGACAATGGCACGAAGCGGCGTCCCTGCTGGCTAAAACTTCGTTGGATTTTGCATTCGACATGCTCAACCAACGTTGCCTGCACTACATGCAGGAAGCTCCAGCGGACTCCTGGGACGGTGTTTTCACCATGACCAGCAAGTAATCCTACTTTTAATCGGAGAATTAACTGTGACTACCATCACACTTTATAATTCTTCTGCCATTAAAGAGAGTTCGCCCTGACGCCGATCCTGTTATCAAGACGAACTGACATTGATCGGAGAACATTTATGAAACGATTGGCGCTACTGGTAGGAGTTGCACTTCTGTCCGGCCAGGCTTATGCCGAGGAATATTTGTATATCCTCAGTGCCAAAGCCAGCATCAAATCCGAACCAACGTTTTCATCCCAAACCATTGAAAGTGCAACCAAAGGCGAAAAACTCGTCACCACCGACAAGAACAATCGCTGGTTCAAGGTACGCTACCATGACAAAGAGGGCTGGATCTCACGCTTGTCCGTGTCTCCCAACCCTCCTGGCAGAGCGGCTCGTCGTTTGGCGCTAAATGACGAGAACCTGCAAGACAATGCCCGCCTGCGCGCATCGTCCGTATCAACCACTGCAGCGGTACGTGGTTTGCAAGGTGATGAGCGTAATCGCCTTGGCCAGTACGAAACCGCCACTGATTTCCAGGCATTGGCAACCGTCGAGAAAATGAGTATTAGTTCGGACAAACTAGTTAGTTTCTTGGATGAAAGACCATTTAAATGATAAACACACTAACAACCTCCCAAAGAACAACTTCTACACTACTTGCCGCCCTACTCACGGGCGGCTTGTTTTTTTCTGCCAATAGCGTTGCCGGGGATTTTCATCAACGTGAACATCAAGTGACCTTGCAGCAAATCACTGACAATGACATCCAGGCAGAAATTGAATTCGGTCAGAACATTGCGGCTCGCATCCTGGGACGCGTTCCGCTGCTTAATAATCCCAAGCTCACTGAGTACGTCAATCTGGTCGGACAGTCACTGGCATCCAATGCCAATCGTCCTGAGTTGGGATTCCGCTTTGCCGTTCTGGATGCAGACTTCGTTAACGCCTATTCCACCCCCGGTGGCTATGTGTTTATTACCCGTGGCGCGCTACAGAAAATGGAAGACGAATCAGAATTGGCGGCCGTATTGGCGCATGAAATAGCCCATATTGGCGAACGCCACATCGTCAATTCCTTCAAGATCAAAGGCAAAGATGAAAACGAGAATGTCACCGGAGCCGCACGACTTCTCAGTGGTGGCAAAGATTCGGCCGCCGCCGCCTTTTTACAAGCGTTGGATCAAGCCGTCGACTTGTTATTTAAAACCGGCTTCAATCACGATGACGAATACGGTGCCGATACCCAAGCCATTTTGTTACTGGCCAGTACCGGATATGACGTCCATGCGCTCAAGCGTTACCTGAAACGTGTCGACAACCGCCATAGCACACAAGAAGCGTCCACTCATCCAATCAGTCAACAGCGGTTCACCGCCATTGACGACGTCATCAAAAGCGAAGGGCTGAACGACTTCAAGGGTGCAACGGCAAAGTCCCGATTTAAAAAGTATTCCAAAGGTGGATAGTGGATATGACCCAGTGGCAGCGTACTTCAACGATTGCCATCGCCGGCGTGATTTCGCTGGCAGCATCGACAGTCATTGCCGATGAATATCACTACAATAATCTGCTGATTGGTGACCGCGCCTCTGGCATGGGCGGCGCCTATGTTGCCGTCGCCGATGATCCGGCTGGCCTGTATTACAACCCGGCAGGCGTGGTATTTTCCGGCGGTGCCGGTTTTTCCGCCAACGCTAACGCCTTTCACCGCACTACCACCCGCTATAAAAATGTACTCGGTGGCAATGACTGGCAACGTCACTCTCAAATTCTGTTGCCCAACTTCTTCGGCATGATCCAACCGCTGGGCCCCGGCACCGCCGGATTTTCTTATGCGATTGTCGACTCGGCACTGGAAGACCAGGATCAAAAATTTTACGACACTCCCGGACCAGGAAATGTGTTCGACATTAACTTCAACAGTCAGGACAACACCTACAACATTGGTCCATCGTACGCATTCAAAATAAACAATTATCTGTCCGTTGGCTTGACGTTGTACGGCCACTACCGTAAACAGGACATGATATTCAATCAGCAGTATCAGCTTACTGATCCCGACTGGAAGATTGACCCAGTCACGGGCAAGCGTACCTCAGATGGTAGTGGCAGTTATTTAAAAGACAGTACCAATACCGTCAATACCAACCACTGGATCAACCAGTACATCACGTTAACCGAATATGGCATCAAACCGATCCTGGGCGTCATGCTCAGTCCCATCGACAAAGTTTCCATCGGCGTAACCTTTTCACAAACCACCTTGCTGCGCTCTCGCAATGATGAACAGCAGAGTTGCTATTCCACCGACTTTAACGGTATCGAAGAGGATCCCACTACCCTGGATCAAAACGGCCTGTGCAAATACAACCAGGTCACCATTGAGAAGAAATCCAGCAATTTCCAACGAGTTTTCCCCTATAATGTCAACGCCGGCATCGCCTATTTTGCCAGTCCACGCTTGCTGCTCAGCGGCAGTCTCAGCGTCTACCAAGGCATGTATGGCATCCCAAAGCCCTTGATCAACTACTCGTTCGGTACTGAGTTCTACATTAACGGTCAGTGGGCTATTCGTGCCGGTGCCTTTACCAATTTCGCAAATACGCCACAGATTGTCGAAGGCCGTACTGGTCAACCTGAGCACGTCGACTTGTTTGGTGGCAGTTTTAGCATCACCAATTTCACCCGCAGCACTTCCATCACCGCAGGGTTGTCGACCAGCCAAGGGACAGGAAAATCTCAGATGGTTGGTGGTCAAGCGCTGGTGCAGGAAACAGAAATCACTTCCATCACAGGCTTTTTATCCACCGCTTATAGCTTCTGATCAATCCAGGGGGAGAAAACATGGACGCCAGACTTATCGGCCCCATGCTTGAGTCCGTCGTCAACATGCTGCAAGTGGTGAAACCAAAGGCATTGTGTCAGGCATCAATACCACATCCATACTTTTGCCATTTCGCACTGATATTGGCGAGTTCTACGTGGAAATTTGTTTCCCGGTTAATGCCCTTTAACGCGGCGAATTTCGCGACGATCGCGTTTTGACGGCCGCCCAGCGGGTGCACCACTAACGTTAAGCAATTTGCGCATGGCCGATTCCTCGGTACGGCGTTTGATACTTTCCTCGCTCTCCTCATACAGCGACTGCGCCAAGGCCGCCGAGCCACGTTTATCTGCCAAATCCAGTACCGTCACCTGGTAAACATCAATACCTCGGGTAATCTGCACCTTGTCACCAATCTGCATTTTGCGGCTGCACTTGCCGCGCACGCCGTTGACATGCACCTTGCCACCATTGACGGCCTCCGCCGCCTGACTGCGAGTTTTAAAGAACCGGGCAGCCCATAGCCATTTGTCCAAACGGACATCATCGTCAATATTTTTATCGTCACTCATGCTTTCGGCCATTTAAACGGTATAATCTGCACTGACTGGAAATTATACGGTATTGGCAGATGGCTGTAGAAATAGAACGCAAATTTACACTCAAAAATGATCACTGGCGTCGGCACGTCCGCCAGTCCAAATCCTATCGACAGGGTTACCTTAGTGGCGGTCAACAATCCTCCGTACGCGTTCGCATTGAAGATCAGCTTGCCAATATCAACATCAAAAGTGCGACGCTGGGCATCCACCGCCAGGAATACGAATATGCGATTCCGCTAAAAGATGCACACGAACTCCTCAATACTTTGTGCGTCAAACCGCTAATTGAAAAAACCAGACATTTTGTAGAACACCAGGGAAAAACCTGGGAAGTCGACGAATTCCATGGAGACAATGCCGGCCTGATCGTTGCTGAAATTGAACTCAGCAGCGAGAACGAGCAATTCCCTCTGCCCGAATGGGTTGATCAGGAAGTGTCCCATGACGTGCGCTACTACAACGTGAGCCTGGTTAAACACCCTTACAAGGACTGGAAATAAGCTTTGATCGCCATTGTTCGCCGCTTGATATTGTTCCCAGTGCTGCTCGTGCTGCTGCTTAGCAGCTGCAGCTCGCCGCAATCGGATACCATTCGTTTCGGTTTGGCCAGCATGCCCGCCAACGTTGACCCACGTTACGCGACGGATGCGGCATCCACCCGCATTGGTCGCTTGATTTTTGAACGACTGGTCGACTTCAACGAAAAAATGCTGCCGATTCCGGCGCTGGCCGACTGGCAACAACAGTCACCGACCCATTATGTTTTCACCTTGCGCCACGCCTCCCGCTTCCATCATGGTGGAGCGCTCACCAGTCGCGATATTAAAGCCACCTACGAATATATCCTGAACGAAAAAAATGCCTCCCCGCATCGAGGTTCGCTTTCCATCATTCAGGAAATTCGCGCACCAAATGAACAAACAATTGAGTTCATACTGACGCGTCCTGACCCACTGTTCCCCGCCTATCTGGTTATTGGAATTTTGCCCGCCGACTTGCAGGCGAAAGATCACCGTTTTGAGCGCGAACCCGTCGGCAGCGGCCCGTTCCGGTTTGTCGACTGGCCCGAAGAAGGCCGACTGCGCCTGCAGCGTAGCGCGGATAAACAAAACGTCGAATTTATCAACGTTCCCAACCCCACAGTCCGCGTGCTGAAACTCATGCGTGGCGAGTTGGACATCATGCAAAATGATATTCCGCCCGAGCTCATCAATTATCTGGTGAAAAATCACGACGTCAACATTCAGCACAGCAAGGGCGCCAACTACGCCTATCTGGGATTCAATCTGGAAGATCCCATACTGGGCCGACTTGAAGTTCGTCAAGCCATCGCCCACGGCATTAACCGGGATGAAATTATTCACTACGTTTTTGGTGATTCAGCGCGCGTAGCCAACGCATTATTGCCACCCACCCATTGGGCTGGCCATAACAATCTGGTGAGCTATCAGTACGACCCGCAAAAAGCACGGCAACTACTGCAACAGGCGGGAGTAAAACTGCCGCTGGAACTGAGTTACAAAACCTCCAATGATCCGTTCCGCATCCGCATCGCCACCATTTTGCAAAGCCAGATGGAGCAAATCGGCGTCCATGTGAATATTCAGAGTTATGACTGGGGCACCTTCTACGGTGATATTAAATCCGGTCGATTCCAGTTATTTTCGCTGGCCTGGGTCGGCATTAAAACACCGGACATCTACCGCTATGTGTTCCATTCTGCCTCAACACCTCCCGATGGTGCCAATCGCGGTCGCTTTACTGACAAGGAAATCGATCAGTTAATTGAGGAAGCAGAAAAGTTCAGCGACCTGCAAAAACAGGCCGAGGTATATCGCCGCCTGCAGGAAAAAATCCACGCAAACCTGCCCTACGTGCCGCTGTGGTATGAGGACAATGTACTGATCAGCCGCAAAAACATCAGCAATTATCGTCTGCCAGTGGATGGTGATTACGACGGTTTGATTTTGGCGAACAAAACACCATGAGTCTGCGTCTGCACATTTCGATTGCCAAGCAGCAACTGCAGTTGTTGCGCGGCAACGATGTGCTAAAAACATTTACGATTTCGACCGCCAAGAACGGCCCCGGCGAAAAAAGTGGCAGCGGCTGCACACCGCGCGGTCAGCATTATGTGCGCGCCAAAATTGGCGACAACCAGCCAATCAATGCCGTCTTCGTGGGACGGCGTCCGACCGGTGAAATCTATCACCCGGAACTCGCCGCGCAATTTCCACAGCGCGACTGGATTCTCAGTCGCATTCTCTGGCTGTGCGGCAACGAACGCGGCAAAAACCGCTTGGGCGACGTCGACACCATGCGCCGTTACATCTACATCCACGGCACACCAGACAGTGAACCCATGGGCATCCCCCTATCGCACGGCTGCGTTCGCATGCAAAACCAAGATATCATGGAACTTTTTGCCGCCATTCCGCCATATTGCCCGGTTTATATCGAATAAAACCAACGTCAGGCGTGAGCTTGATCACACTGTTTCCCTGCCCAGGGCCGACATAAAGTTAGCTCCCCTGACTTGCCCGGACCCATGGACATGATAGACGCAACCCGTAACCCAAACAGCTCGCTGACATCGCAACTGGATTCCGTCCTGGCGGTTTCCACGATGATCATGTCGTCACTGGAAGAAGACACGGTGCGGCAAAATGCCATTGAGGCAACCCGCACCTTGATCAACTGCGATGCCACCAGTTTGTTGCTGGTCAACGAAACCACCGGCGGACTGTATTTTGATGTCGCCATTGGCGATCAAGGCGAACGGGTTAAAACCATTGAACTGGCCAAAGGTCAAGGCATCGCCGGCTGGGTTGCTGAACATCGCGAACCGGTCATCATTCAAGACGCCCAAAACGATACCCGATTGTTTCGCCAGGCAGATAGCAGCTCCGGCTTCAAAACCCGCAACATGCTGTGTGTGCCCATCATGGTGCGCAGCAAACTAATTGGCGTGCTGCAAGCACTCAACAAAAAACAAGGTACCTTCAACGACACCGACAGTCGTATGCTGGCCAGTCTGGCCGCACAAATTGGTGTCGCGCTGGACAACGCCCGACTGTATCACGCCCTCAATGATACGTTTCATGCGGTGATTCAGGTGCTGATTGAAGCCATCGAAAAACGTGATCCCAACGCCGCCGGCCATGCCAAACGCGTCAGCATGTACAGCGTCGCCATCGGTAAGGAAATGGGACTGGATCGTGCCCAACTGGTCAATCTGAAGCTGGCCGCACTGCTACACGATGTAGGCATGATGAGCCTATCCGACGACATGCTGGTGCGCCGTCGCGGTGGCGATGTCAGCAAATTCCGTGAGCAGCAAATCATCAAAAAACATTTGGAAATGGGCACGGATTTATTGCATACCGTCAAGCCGCTGCATCATCTGCTACCCATCATCAAATTTCATCACGAACTGTATGATGGCAGCGGCCCTCATCGTCTGGTGGGTGAAAAAATTCCGCTGCTAGCGCGCATCATTGTCGTTGCTGATCATTTGGACGCGATGCTGAATGATCGCCCTTACGGCACATGCCTGGGGTACGACAGTGCGCTGCTGGAACTGGAACGCAGCGCCGGGCGAAAATTTGATCCCAAGGTCGTCAAGGCTCTAATGCAGTCCAAATCAGTCAAAATGGCGCGCCGTTTTTTCAACTATTGATCTGCTATACTGCGGCCTTGTTTTTTGCGTGGCCGCAGCATGAATCAGATCATCAAACAACGCCCCATCATCTCCGACCATCTCTCGTTTGACGACAAGTTACACCCGGTGCTCAAGCGGGTTTTCCAGCGCCGCCCATTACAGCACAGCAATGACCTCGACTGCGGCCTCAAACAATTACTCTCTTTCCATGCGCTCAAGGGCATGGACCAAGCAGTCGCGCTGCTGCATCACGCCATGCAGACCGAGCAACGCATCGTGGTGGTTGGTGATTTTGACGCCGATGGCGCCACCAGCACCGCCGTTGCCATCAAGGGATTGCGCATGCTGGGCGCTCGCCGCGTCAGCTTTCATGTTCCCAACCGCTTCAAATACGGCTATGGACTCACCCCCGGCATTGTCGAAGAAGTCCACCAGCTGGGCGCGGATTTGATCATCACCGTGGACAACGGCATTGCCAGCTTTGATGGCATTGCCACCGCCAAAACCCTGGGCATGCAGGTGCTGGTCACCGACCATCATCTGGCAGCTGACCAACTGCCCGCTGCCGATGCCATCGTGAATCCCAATCAGCCAGGGGATCTGTTTGAATCCAAAAACCTCGCCGGCGTTGGCGTGATTTTTTACGTGCTGCTGGCCTTGCGCGCCCACTTGCGCAGCATTGGCTGGTTCGAACAACGCACCCTGGCCGAGCCCAATCTGGCAACCCTGCTGGATCTGGTCGCACTGGGCACAGTCGCCGACGTGGTCGCCCTGGATCACAACAACCGGATTCTGGTATCGCAAGGTCTGCAGCGCATTCGCCAAGGCATGGCCTGCCCGGGTATCCAGGCATTGATTGAGGTATCCAAACGCCCCCTGACCAAACTGGTCGCCAATGATCTGGGATTTGGCCTGGGCCCGCGCCTGAACGCGGCGGGCCGACTGGAGGACATGAGCATCGGTATCAACTGCCTGCTGGCGGACAACTTGGGACAGGCCCGGCAACTGGCCGTTCAACTGGATAACCTTAACCAGGAACGCAAAGTCATTGAACAGGAAATGAAAAGTCAGGCGCTGGACGACCTGCGCCGACTGAATTTGGGCAGTGTGGATCGGCTGCCGCTGGGGGTCTGCATTTACCAGCCCGAGTGGCACCAGGGCGTCATCGGCATCCTGGCCTCGCGCATCAAGGACCACCTGCACCGCCCCGTCATCGCCTTGGCCGAAGAAGACGAACAACACCTGAAAGGCTCCGCGCGCTCGGTGGCCGGTGTCCACATCCGCGACGTTCTGGATGCCATCAGCAAACGTCATCCTCACCTGCTGAACAAGTTTGGCGGTCACGCCATGGCCGCCGGTCTGTCGTTGGCCAAAGCGCATCTGCCGGCGTTCCAGCAGGCTTTCGCCGACGAGGTCGCCCATTATCTCAGCCGCGAACAACTGCAAGGGGTGGTCTACAGCGATGGCGAACTGCAGCCGGACGAATTCAACCTGGAAACGGCCATCAGCCTGCGCCAATCCGGCCCCTGGGGGCAGGCGTTCCCGGAGCCTGTGTTCGACGGCCACTTTGAGGTTTTACAGGTACGCGTGATGAGCGACAAACATTTGAAGCTCACTCTGCGTCACCCCAGGCTGCCTCAGCCAGTGGAAGCGGTTGGTTTTAACCAATTGGAACCGGGAGAATCCCCGGCGGTACAAAACGGTGACCGGGTACACCTCGCCTACAAACTCGACATCAACGAATTCCGTGGTGATACCCGACTACAATTGATGATGGAGTGCCTGTTGCCTCAAAACGTCGGCGTGGCACCTGAGACTTTGGAATAATTCTTTGGAATTTCAAATAATTGAGCATCCATCTTCACGTTTTCCCTGGCATCCTGCAAGAATCGCTGATCACCTGCCACATTCCACTCCCTTAGTGGGAATCCCTGGGAAAACGCCAACTCGGGCTGCTGAATAAACATCGCCCGCTGACAATCCCGGGCGGCGGATGATGCATCCTGCCAACCGGCAGCAGCATAGCGCGCCATGTAGCGGCGATAATCACTCAGCTTTTGCAAGCTCGCCGGCAGCATTGAGCGCACCGCCACCAGCTCCAGACAGGGCTGACCAGCCAAATCCAATCGGTGGTGACGCGCCGAAACGCCGGACTGTGTGCGGGCAACATTGCGGGGCATGGCGAAACTATCATCTTCCTGATGCGTCCAGGCCAATGGAATCCGCTGATCATCCGGCATACCCTTGGCGAACACCTCTACCGTACGGCTGCTCATATCCACCGAAAATAACTGATATTGCTCTGCATCAAACAGCCAGTACTTTTGATTATTCCCTCCAACTTCGATTCGTATCCCATTGTCAGACATCAGGTAACGAACGTAACGCTGAGATTGACCGGAGGACTGTTCCAGAAAAATCAGTACCTCGCCGACGGTTTCCGGGCCGCCCGTCCGCAATGGATTGGAACTGCATCCGATCAGCATGACCACAACCATCAATCCCATCCAAACACGCATCCTGCCTCCTAAAGCAATGAATAAAGATAATTGATTTCTTCCTGGGTAAAACCGGCTTCCCGCCGGGCCTGCTCATTGATGGGGGGACGGATACGGTGCCTCGCCCAATCATCAATCAGTTCTTCAAACTTTTGCAGGTCGTCGATACCCCGTTGCTGACAGAGATATCGGAACCAGCGCGTTCCGGATTCGACATGGCCGATTTCCTCACGATAAATCACCTCGAGAATCGCCACCGCATCGTGGTATTTTTGATTCTGCAAACGGGTCATCATTCCAGGCGTCACGTCCAGACCACGCGCCTCTAGTACGCGGGGCACCAGGGTCATGCGTCGCAGCACGTCATCATCGGTGAGTACCGCCATGTCCCACAAGTTGTTATGCGCATCAAAACTGCCGTACTCAAAACCCAGCTTCTGCATGTAGGCCTGCACTAAGGAAAAATGACTAGCCTCTTCGCAGGCAATGCGCACCCAGTCATCGTAGAAACCGCGCGGCAAATCACGAAACCGGTACACCGCATCCCAGGCCAGATTGATCGCGTTAAATTCAATATGTGCGATCGCGTGCATGAACGCAGCGTGACCTTCCTGACTACCCAGGCGACGCATGGGCAATTCGTGATTGGTGACCAAATGGGGGCGCTCCGGCCTGCCCGGATCGGGGACCGGCTCGATCAATGAACTGCCCGCCAGAGGATAGTCCCCCTGCGCCCAGCGCTGGGCCGCCAGCAGCGTTGCCGCAACTTTCTGCTCTGGATTTCTCAGCAGCAAACAATAGCGCGCAACATCGAACAAACCTTGACCGGGTTCTAGCTCTGGACTCGCGTTTTCTACCACCATGACCGATACACCTTTGTCTGAGCGCTCATCCATAAAATTCACAGGCTGATTCTACCTGAATGACAAGGTGCGCCCAACTGTTGGCTCAGGTAGAATGGGCTGATAATCGTTTTCATAACCCCTTTCCCAACAAAGACATGCAGCACACTATTCTACAAGAGATCGTCATCCTGCTCGCGGTTTCGGTTATCGCCGTGGCTGCGTTCCGTCGATTGAATTTACCACCTATCCTGGCCTACCTGTTTGTCGGTGTGCTGGTTGGTCCGCATGGTTGGGGGTGGATTGCCGACACCGAGGGAACGCGCTTCATTGCCGAGTTTGGCGTGGTGTTCCTGCTGTTTACGCTGGGTCTGGAATTTTCACTGCCGCAGCTCGTCGCCATGCGCCGGGATGTTTTTGGCTTGGGCGGCACACAGGTTGTTCTGACCATGCTCGTCATCGGCGTCACTGCCTGGTTGCTGGGCACCAGCGGCGAAGCGGCTATCGTCATCGGTGGTGCACTGGCTTTGTCGTCAACGGCGATCGTCATCAAACAACTGTCGGAACAGATCGAACTGAACTCACGCCATGGCCGCCTGTCGGTCGCCATTCTGTTGTTCCAGGATCTGGCGGTGGTACCGCTGCTCATCGTGGTGCCGGTGCTCGCCGGACAGGGAGAAACCTCACTGACAATGGAACTCGGGCTGGCGCTGGCCAAAGGTGTGGTCGTACTCGCCGCCATGCTGGCGATCGGTCATTGGCTGTTGCGACCGATTTTCCACGAAATTGCCCGCTCGCATTCTTCCGAGCTTTTCACCCTTGCGGTTCTGTTGTTTGCGCTGTCGGCGGCCTGGACCACACATTTGTCCGGCTTGTCATTGGCACTGGGTGCATTCCTGGCGGGCATGATGCTGGGCGAAACAGAATTCCGCCATCAGGTTGAGGCCGATATCCGCCCTTTCCGCGACGTGCTACTGGGTCTGTTTTTCATCACTGTCGGCATGTTGCTGGACATCCACGCCCTGCCCGGAGTCATCCATTGGGTGTTGCTGGTACTCGTGGGATTGATCGTACTGAAAATTTTGCTGATCACCTTACTGTGTGCCGGCATAGGGCATGAAAAAGGCGTTGCACTGCGTACCGGAATTACCTTGGCACAAGGTGGTGAATTTGGTTTTGCGCTGCTCTCGTTGGCTTTCGGTGATGGCATCATTTCGGAAACCGACTCGCAAATTGTGCTTGCGGCGATCATTCTCAGCATGGCACTGACACCCGCCTTGATCCGCTACAACGGTCACGTCGCCAAGTTCGTCTTCGCATCCACCTATGGCAGTGATCGCCAAAAGGCACAGGCTGAAATTGATGCGGCCAACAAAAACTTGAAAGATCACGTACTGATCTGCGGGTTTGGTCGAATTGGACAAAACATTGCGCGTTTTCTCGAGCAGGAAAACTTCCGCTACACCGCGCTCGATCTTGATCCAGTCAGGGTACGCGAAGCCCGCGCTGCCGGGCAAAATGTCAACTACGGTGACTCCACCCATCGCGAAATATTGGAAGCCGCCGGCCTGATGCGTGCCAAGGTGCTGGTATTGAGTTTTGACGACAATCGCGCCACCGAAAAAATCCTGCAGCAGGCCAAGCAACTTCGTCCAGACATTCCCGTCCTGGTACGGACGCGCGACGACTCCAGTCTCGATAATTTGCTGGCATCCGGCGCAACTGAAGTCGTGCCAGAAACGCTAGAGGCCAGCCTGATGCTGTCTTCTTATGTTTTGATGCTACTGAATGTACCCGTCAAACGCATCGTCAAACACGTGCAGGACGTGCGCACCAATCGCTACAAAATTTTGCGCCAGTTTTTCCCCGGACGGGAGATGACTGACATTACGGGTGCCAATGTCAGCCGCGAAGGTCTGCACAGCGTGGAGATTACCAATGGCGCGTTTGCGGTTGGAAAAACACTGCGCGAAATGAAACTGGACGCCTGCAGTATCAGCATCACCGGCTTGCGCCGCGGTGACAATATCGTTACCAATCCTGGAATGGATACGCGCCTACAAACACTGGACGTTGTCGTGTTGTACGGCACACCAGAAGATTTGGAGCATGCCGAAGCCATCTTGTTACGTGGATAAAAAAATAGCTGCCTAGGCAGCTATTTTAATTTTTTCGTTGTCGCCAGCATCAAACCACCTTGATGTGCCAAGGCTCAAAGCGCACGCCAAACGGATTATTCTCGAAATAGCGGATATTGATGTAACCCAAATCCGACAAGCGTTTGAACTCATCGGTCTGCGCAAAATCTTCGGTAAAGTTACGATAGCCATAACCACGCTTGCCCACATCAAAATCGCCAATGCCGTGGAACGAATACCCGGGAGGCGCCAGTGAACGCGAAGCCATGGACAAATTCCCCTTCGATTCGATCGCCTTCAGCACAAACAAATGCATCTGCTTGACCAAACCACGCACACCGGACGTCAGCACAACGTTGTTACGCAGGTCTCTGGCGATCTTGTTGTATAGCGCCTCGGGCTTGCCACGGAACAAATAATGACCACTGCCAGGAATCTTCAAGGTATCTCTATCTGCCACTTTGGCGGTAAACCCGGCAAACACTTTCTCACCATAAAAGCCGTATTCACCGGCATTGGTATAAAACAGCTTCTCGAGAAAATCCTTTTCCTCGGCAGTGAACTCACCCACGCTGCTGTAGCGTCGCCCTACCGATAACGCTCCATCCATGTCCAACATGGAAAAATTGGCATAGCCCACCATTCGCTGAACGTTATTAAGTCGATTAGCCACTTTTTTCAACAAGGCGAACTGACGTTCATCCAGAATAATATCGTCTTGAAAGTGCTCATTAAAATTTTTAATCTTGGTGAGATAATCCTTTACGTGGCGATCCGCCACCGTGTCCATATCGCCCGCCGCCGTCGCCAAGCCCGGAGAACCCGCAACGACCAATCCGGTTGCCATGCTCTTTAAAAACGAACGTCTATCCACTTGATCAACCCCATCAATCCTTCACGCACCAATGGACCCGTATCTCGACCAGCAGCCCCTGCCATGCCACAAACCGGGACCATCGACCTGTCCTCTTCCTTCCTATATCGCACTATTTAAGTCAATTCTTAAACATTCTGCCAGCAAAAATAAAAAAAAGGCCAGCTTTTTATCGGCTGGCCAATTCTTTATAAATTAAGCAGTTAAAAGCCTACAAGAATACCGCCTCGGCTGAAAATCCCTCTTTTTCCATAATGGTGCGCAGCTTATGCAGCGCCTCCACCTGAATTTGCCTGACACGCTCACGGGTTACCCCAATCTGGTCACCCACTTCTTCCAGCGTTGCCATATTCTGGCCATTCAAACCAAACCGACCGATGACCACTTGGCGCTGCTTGTCGTTCAGCTGCTCCAACCACTCATCAAGATGACGACTAAAATCCTCGTCCTCCAGTTTCAATATCGGGTCAGAGTTGTTTTCATCAGGAATGGAGTCCAACACCGAACGACCGTTTTCCTGACCAATTGGCACGTCTGCCGAAGTGACGCGTTCATTCAGCGCCATAATGCGCTTCACATCTTCGGCTGGCTTTTCCAGAAAACGGGCAATTTCTTCAGGGCTTGGTTCATGATCAACCGTCTGGGCATATTGACGGGCAACTCTAAGGTAGGTGTTTAGTTCTTTGACAACGTGAATAGGAAGGCGAATGGTACGGGTTTGATTCATCAGCGCGCGTTCTATTGTTTGCCTTATCCACCACGTTGCGTAAGTGGAAAAACGAAACCCGCGTTCTGGATCAAATTTTTCGACGGCATGGATCAGTCCCAAATTACCTTCTTCGATCAAATCGAGAAATGCCAAGCCTCGATTCAGGTAACGTCGAGCAATCTTTACCACCAAACGCAAATTGCTTTCAATCATGCGCTTGCGAGCAGACTCATCGCCTTTTTGTGCCAGACGCGAGAAATACACTTCTTCCTCGGCACTTAACAATGGCGAAAAGCCAATTTCATTCAGATATAACCGCGTAGCATCCAATTGGCCCTCGGATACATCAACGACGACGGCAACGTCTTCGTCTTTCTCATCCTCGACGAGCTCATCCTGCTCGATCCAACTCACGTCATCTTCCGTGGGAACCATCCTGTCCTCCTTCTAGCGTGGCGCTAAGTTTTTATTCTAGTATTGTATTCACGCCGCCTGGGCAGCCGTTGCTCAACACGAAAACTATCACGGTAACGCTGGCAAAATCGACAAAGGATCAACTGCTTGACCATTGCGGCGCGTCTCAAAATACAACAGACTGCGACCATCATCGGTTTGTCCCATTTTAGCTATCATTTGCCCTGACTTGACCGTTTCCCCCTCTTTCACTAATAACAACTGGTTATGACCATACGCACTCAAAAAAGCTCCATTGTGCTTGATGATAATTAGCTGTCCATAGCCAACCAAGCCACCGCCAGCATACACCACTTTACCCGCAGAAGCTGCATATATGTTCTGCCCTAGCTGGCCCTCAATGTCAATGCCCTTTTTCTGCCGATTATCGTGTTGATGTATCTGCGCGCGAGATTTTGTCGCTGTTGGCCAACGCCATGCGAGCGCGCCATCCGCAGGAACAACAGGTTGCAATGGCGCAGTTTTTACTGCGGGCTGCTGAACAGGTTTCTCAGGAGAAATTTTCTTGGCCGGTGTCGGCGCTTGAGCACGCGGAGCAGTCGATTTACGCACACGATCAGGATATTCGTCCTCCCACCATTGTGGCTCTGGCGGCGCAACCCGCAGCCACTGGCCTTCAGAAATTTGATAGGGAGGTCGTAGCTTATTCCAGCGGGCAACATCGCGATAATCCTGACCATATCGCCAACCAATGGAATACAGTGTTTCGCCACGCTCAACCTTGTGATGCACCAAAGTTCCGCAGCCAGAGAGCAATAATATGAAAAAAATGCTGCAGACCCGGCCAAGCTGGGCAATCACAGTTTGTATCATCTGCTCACTACGTAGATGACAACGATAGCTGCCACCAGTAACCAGCCGATGTATTCAATGTAATGTCGCAAAGTTGTTTCCATGCGCTCACCTCCCCAACGAATCACCAGCGCCACGGCAAAAAACCGCAGGCCGCGCCCAATCAGCGATGCGAGTAAAAACGGCACCAATGCCATTCCGGCAACACCTGCCGCAATAGTGAAAACTTTGTAGGGAATCGGTGACACACCCGCAATAAACACCACCCATACACCCCATTCACCAAACCAGCGTACCGCCGTTTCATACGCAGACTGGTAACTTGGATTGGCTTGAATGATGGGTTCGACCAGATCAAAACCAAACACACCGATGAAATATCCGAACGCACCACCAAGCACCGAGAAAATCGTGGTAATCATCGCAAAATGCAGCGCACGCGAAGGATTTGCCAAACACATCGGCGCCAACATCACATCCGGCGGAACCGGAAAAAAAGAAGATTCAGTAAAACTCAAACCAGCCAAATAGTAACTCGCCCGACGATGCTTCGCCCAAACAAGAACCTTGTCGTACATTTTGGAAAACATGCGCATTACTGAACACCACCTAACAACGGTACAAACTGCACTGCATCAAGAATTTGTTGCTGATAGCCTTCTTCTTCACGAATGATCAGCTTCAAAAATTGTTGGCCATTTTCCGACGATGGAATCACCAGCCGACCACCAATACGTAATTGCGCCAGCAACGCGGGCGGCACGCCAACTGGCGCAGCAGTCACCAATATTCCATCAAATGGCGCGTGTTCCGGCCACCCCAGGTTTCCGTCATCGTATTTAAAACGCACATTGGAAATTTTCAGTTCGCGCAAACTGCCGCGCGCACGCATTTGCAGCGCACGAATGCGCTCCACGGTAAATACTTCACCAACCAGTGGTGCCAACACCGCCGTCTGGTATCCGGAACCAGTGCCTACTTCCAGCACTTTTTGCAGTGGCCCGCCAGCCAGTAGCAACTCTGTCATCCGCGCAACAATGTAGGGTTGGGAAATCGTTTGGCCAAATCCAATAGGCAACGCCGTATCTTCGTAGGCGCGACTGGACAAGGCTTCGTCCATAAAAATATGGCGTGGAGTACTGCGCATCGCCTCAAGCACCGGCAACGACCGAATTCCCTGCGCCTGGAGCCGCTGTACCAGTCGTTCGCGGGTGCGTTGCGACGTCATGCCTATACCTTGCAACCGACTATTCATTCAGCCCTACACACCCTTTAGCCAAACAGACAATTCCTTCAATGCCTGATGCCGCGTCAGGTCCACCTGGATAGGGGTGACCGAGGCATATCCCTGGTTGACCGCCCAAAAATCCGTGCCCTCACCTGCGTCCGCTTCGGGTCCCGCCGGGCCGATCCAGTAAACCTCTTTGCCACGCGGATCGAGCTGACGAACAACAGGTTCGGCCTTATGCCGATTACCCAGCCGGGTAGGCAAAATTCCTTTCAATTCATGCAGGGGAATATCAGGTACATTCACATTCAGAATAGTGTTGGCAGGAATCGGCGCATTCGCCAAATGCTTTACTACCCTCACCGCCACCGCTGCAGCCGTGGCCAAGTGCTGACCATCATGCCCCACCAAAGACACAGCAACTGCAGGCAAGCCCAAGAAACGGCCCTCAATCGCTGCCGCCACTGTACCGGAATAAATGACATCATCCCCCAGATTGGCGCCATTGTTGATGCCAGAAACCACCAGGTCGGGTTCCTCGCTCAGTAAGCCAGTCAATGCCAAGTGGACGCAGTCCGACGGCGTTCCTTCCACTCGAATCACGCCGTCACTCATTCTCTGCGCGCGAATGGGCAAATCCAGGGTCAGCGAGCTGCTTGCACCACTTTTGTTTCTGTCGGGAGCCACCACCGATACGTTACCAAGCGACCGCATCGCCTGAGCCAGCGCCAGTATGCCCGGCGCGGTGTAGCCATCATCATTGCTGACTAGAATCTTCATGTTATTTTTCAAGGAAATATCCAAATCGGTTGAGTATACCTTGGTTTCATCTGAGGCAACAGCGAAGCGTTTGGACGGCTCTTCCATCGCAATGTGCGCTGCCGTATACTGAGCGACTTGGTTTTACCGGAAAAATTCGGGCAATGGCGACGTCATCTAAAACAACAAAAATATCTGACGCTGAGCGAGCCCTGTTCCTGGACGCAGTGGAAGGTGCCCGTCGTTTACAGCACGACCGCGTCAGCTTGGAGCAGCCAAAACGCGCTGCAAAACGTCCTCTGCGGAATGATCCCCTGGCGCAAAGTGCTCAGCTCATATCAATTCACGACGCTGCTTTTCCTGAGGATTTGCCCCAGCAGGAATTCCTTGCCTACCAAACAGACGGCTTGCAGCGTTCCGTTTTACGAAAACTTCGCCGCGGCCAACTCCCACCAAGTACACGAATTGATTTGCATGGAAAAACAGTTGAACAGGCCAAACTCATCCTCGCACAAGTATTGGAAAACTCAGATCGATACGGGCAAAATCTGCTCATTGTGCATGGCCGAGGCCTGAGCTCCCCACAAGGGGAAGCGATACTCAAACGACGCGTCGCCTACTGGCTGCGTCAACACCCTAACGTATTGGCATACTGCTCTGCCCAGCCGCAAGACGGCGGCACCGGGGCAGTTTATGTACTCCTAAGAAAATAACCTCACTCAGCATCCCGATGATAAAACGCCGTATCAAACGATATATTCCCGACAAGCACACGCTGTCGAATCATAAGTCATTGAAAATATTTGGTGATTTAATTTTAGCCAACAACCTTTGGCACTTGAACCGCAAATCGGTCAGCGGCGCATTCAGCGTTGGCTTGTTCTGGGCGCTCATCCCCATGCCATTCCAAATGCTGCCAGCGGCCGCTTGCGCGCTGATATTCCGCGTCAATCTGCCAATCTCCATGGCATTGGTTTGGTTAACCAATCCCATTACCATGCCCCCAGTTTTCTACGTTACCTATCAATTGGGTGCCTGGATCCTGAATATTCCTCCCAGCCCCTTCGAATTCGAACTTTCCTGGGACTGGCTAAGTCATGAGCTTGACCACATCTGGAAACCATTTTTGCTGGGTAGCATTATCTCTGCGATCAGCGCAGCGGTTCTAGGCAACATTCTGGCAAGGTTCGGCTGGCGCATGCTGGTTATACATAACTGGAAAAAGCGTCAGAAAAAAATGCAGTCCAAACGATAAGATGATGAAATCTGCCGCGGCTTTTGCACTTTTGCTCGCGTTGGTTTGGCTAACAGGGTGTAGCTCAGAACACACCCCAAGCTATGCTCTGCCCGACAATTTAAGCCTGCGTCAGTACCAGGGCACAGAACAGGCAAACTACGTCATCAGCGGCCAGTACACGGGGCAAGACGCACCGTTGAGCATTAGTGGCGACATCACACTCACCTGGCAACCCAACACTGCGACCACCGCTGGTATCTCCGCATTACAAAATAAAACCTTGTTCACCGAGCAGTGGCGCAGCAATATCGTCAATTACCCACCGTTTTTCATGGAACGTACGTTCTGGCAACAAGACAACGGACAACTCGTGTACGCAGGCTTTCGCCTAAGCGCGCAAGGCGAGATCTATTGGGCTGCGCCGCTCAACGGCAGCGGCCCGGATGCTGGCATCGCCTCGCTGGGTGCTCCCACCCCCGAAGCCCCCGCCTTGCTGAGCTACGAATTATGGCGATGCAATAACGGTGTCTGTAGCGAAAAAGTCGCTAACGTCACCGAAGGTTATCAATACCTGGGCATAGAAAAAGTCGAAACCCCCTACGCAGTTTTCGACACTCTGCGTTACCAATACCAATTGGAGATCGTCGGCGTTGCCAGTCATCCTGAGTTGAACTTACGGATCTCGGGTCATAGCTGGATTTACCCACCGCTGGGGCCCGTCAAATTCAGTTGGCTGCTGTTTAACGATCAGGGCACAACTAATTTTTCGCTGGGCCTGCTAACCTCCACCAACATCCCGCTACCGCCTCCAAGTCAATAATTTTGACTTGGTTAAATTTTGCTCCACGTGGAACAAAATTTTGACGCTCTCGTTACCATCGATAAATCACACCAGAAAACATTGGCTTAGCGCTTAAAATTTCATCCACTCGGTTAATTTCGGGCATATCAAACAACCACATACACCCCCCGAAAACATTGCAAACGATAAATTGCGCATCCCCACTGAATCACATAAGCTTAAAGCCAACGCCGCGAATTAGCACAAAAATAGCAGGTCAACGGTATAGCCGTTGCAGCAACCACGTTCATTGTCATCATCAGGGTTGAATCATGACTGAAGGGAAGTTAGACGTTATTCAAAGCGATGTGGCCAACACCCTTTGCTCGGTCGTCAGAGAACGCAGCAAACGTTCGGCAGATAAACTCGCATTCCGTTATTTCGATAAAACGACAAACCGCTGGCAAGACTACACCTGGCGCCAGTTCGAGCAGCGCATCTGCCATTTTCAAGGGGGGCTAAAGCAGCTCCAGATCAAAGCTGGCGATTGCGTCGGCATCATGCTGCGAAACTGCCCCGAGTGGGTTCTCATGGAGGTCGCAGCGCTGCGCCTCGGCGCAATTACCGTCCCGTTGTATCCCAACGATCGCCCGGACAATGTCAGCCACATCGTCAATCAGGCCAATATCAAAGTTGTTCTTATCGAATCACAAGCGCAGTACGATATCGTCCGCGAAGCCAGCCACAGCTTTGAAAACACCCCCATGCTACTATCGCTGGAGCGTTTTCCCACCCAGGCGTCACTACCAACACAGACAGTCAATGACTGGCTGGTCGGTGCCACACCCTGCCGTGACGACGAGATGCACATAGCCAAGACCGAAGATCTTGCCACCATTATTTATACCTCTGGCACCACCGGCCAGCCCAAAGGCGTCATGCTGTCGCATCAAAACATCCTGTTTAATGCCCGGGCCGGGGTAAAAGCCCAACCGGTATACAACGACGACCTGTTTCTGTCATTTTTGCCGCTGTCCCATGCCTTGGAGCGCACTGTCGGACTTTACATCCCGATACTGTGCGGCGCGAGCGTCGCCTTTGCCCGCAGTATTCCACAGCTAGCCGAAGATCTGCTGACAATCCGCCCCACGGTCATCATCACCGTGCCGCGAATTTTCGAAAAAGTGTACGCCAAAATCTCCAATCAACTGGAAGAAAAATCCCCCTTGGCGCGCAAGCTATTCCACTCCACCGTCCACATTGGTTGGCATCGGTTCGAGCAACAACAGGGACGAGGCCACTTTACGCCTTCCATGTTGTTATGGCCCGTGCTCAACAAACTGGTCGCGGCCAAAGTACTCGCCAAATTAGGTGGTCGGCTGCGCTTTGCCATCAGTGGCGGTGCACCACTGCCCGAAACCATTGCCCAAACCTTCATCGGCTTAGGGCTACCCATTTTGCAAGGCTATGGTTTAACCGAGGCCAGCCCGGTCATCAGCGTTAACCCTGACCACAACAATCACCCCAGCAGCATCGGCCCTGCCTTGCCTGGAATAGCTGTTCGCGTCGCCGATGACGGTGAACTGCAGGCACTGAGCCCGGGCAACATGCTGGGCTACTGGAAAAACGAGCAAGCCACCAAAGAAACCTTCACTGCCGATGGCTGGCTCAAAACTGGCGACCTGGCGCGAATCGTTGACAACTACATTTACATCACCGGTCGCAAAAAAGAGATCATGGTATTGTCCAACGGTGAGAAAGTACCGCCGGTGGATATCGAAATGGCCATCACACTGGACCCGCTGTTTGAACAAGCCATTGTGATTGGCGAGCAACGTCCCTACCTCACCGCTGTGATCGTTCTTGAACATGAGGCATGGAAAAAACTCGCCGCCAAACTCAACGTACCAATCAGCGCAGACAGTTTACAAAGCAAAGTGGTGATGGATCATGCACTCAGCCGCGTCAGCCAATGCATGCACGCCTTCCCAGGTTACGCACAGATTCGCAAGATACATTTGTCGCTGCACACCTGGACCGACGCCAATGGATTATTGACCGCCTCGCTAAAAATGCGCCGCAAACCGCTGATGGAGTTTTATCAGCAGGAAATTGAAAAACTCTACGCATAAAAAAAGCCCTCGTAAGAGGGCTTTTTTTCGGATGAAAATCAGTTACAGGTATCGCACTTCAACGACTTCGTATTCACGAACACCGCCTGGTGTTTGTACACTCACGAAATCGCCTTCCTCACGACCAATCAACGCACGCGCAATCGGTGCGTTCACTGAAATGCGACCTTCCTTGATGTTCGCCTCGTCGTCACCCACGATCTGGTAAGTTACCTCACCACCGTTTTCCTCATCGGATAAAACCACCGTGGCGCCGAAAATCACTTTGCCATTGGCATTAACTTCGGTCACATCGATAATTTGCGCGTTCGACAACTTGCCTTCAATTTCCTGAATGCGACCTTCGATAAAACCCTGCTGCTCACGCGCAGCGTGGTACTCCGCATTTTCTTTCAAATCACCGTGTTCACGCGCATCAGCAATAGCCTGGATGACACGAGGACGCTCGACAGTTTTTAGATGATTCAATTCTTCACGCAGTTTTTCCGCACCGCGCACTGTCAAAGGTACTCTACTCATCCCGCCAGCTCCTTATGTAAACTTTGAATTGAATTAACGCTGTTTTTATCCAGTTGTTTGATCGCTTCAGCCGTCGCCAAACCACCTGCAATTGTCGTGGTGTAACACACTTTGTGCTGCAACGCTGCGCGACGCATGTCAAACGAATCAGCAATCGCCTGTTTGGTTTGCGCAGTGTTAATAATCAAATTCACTTGACCATTCTTAATCATATCCACGATATGCGGACGACCTTCGGTCACTTTATTCACGCGCTCGTTGGCAACACCTGCCTTGGTCAACGCATCTGACGTGCCGCCAGTAGCGAAAATATTGAAACCACTGCTGACCAGCAGCTTCGCAACTTCGATCGCTTTGGACTTGTCACTGTCCTTCACGCTGATAAACGCATTGCCTGAAGAAGGCAAAATTACGCCTGCGCCCAACTGCGCCTTGGCAAATGCCTCACCGAAAGTCCTACCCACGCCCATGACTTCACCGGTAGATTTCATCTCTGGACCCAACACAGGGTCAACACCAGGGAATTTAATGAACGGGAACACGGCTTCTTTGACCGAAAAATACGGCGTTTTCGGCATTTCTTTCAGACCTTGCTGAGGCAATGTTTGACCGACCATGCAACGCGCTGCGATCTTGGCCAAAGGCACACCCATCGCCTTGGAAACAAACGGCACGGTACGAGACGCACGCGGATTAACTTCGATCAGATAAATCTCTTCGCCTTTAACCGCAAACTGCGTATTCATCAAACCTTTCACGCCCAATTCCAACGCCATCATGCGAATTTGTTCGCGGATGCGTTCCTGAATGGATTCGCTCAGATTGTATGGAGGCAACGAACACGCGGAGTCGCCAGAGTGAATTCCCGCCTGCTCGATGTGTTGCATAATGCCGCCAACAACAACATTTTCACCATCGGACACCGCATCAACGTCAATTTCAATCGCGTCATCCAGGAAACGATCCAGCAATACTGGCGAATCGTTGGAAACAGATACGGCCTCGCGCATGTAGCGCGCCAAATCTTCTTCGCTGTAAACGATTTCCATCGCGCGTCCACCCAATACATAAGATGGGCGAACAACCAGTGGGAAACCAATTTCTTTGGCCAATTGCAGCGCCTGCTCTTCACTGCGCGCAGTAAAGTTTGGCGGCTGTTTCAAGCCCAGTTTTTGTACCATTTGCTGGAAGCGCTCGCGGTCTTCTGCGCGGTCAATCGCGTCAGTCGACGTACCGATAATTGGCGCACCAGCTTTTTCCAGCGCGTTAGCCAATTTCAGCGGCGTTTGACCACCATACTGCACGATCACGCCCTTGGGATTCTCTTTGAGAATCACTTCCAACACATCTTCCAGTGTCAGCGGTTCAAAGTACAAACGATCCGATGTGTCGTAGTCCGTAGAAACCGTTTCAGGATTGCAGTTAACCATGATGGTTTCGTAACCATCTTCACGCATGGCCAATGCAGCGTGCACACAGCAGTAGTCGAATTCGATGCCCTGACCGATACGGTTTGGACCACCGCCCAACACCATGATTTTGTCTTTATTGGTCGGCTGTGATTCGCACTCTTCGTCATAAGTTGAGTACATGTACGCCGTTGCTGTCGCAAATTCCGCCGCGCACGAATCAACCCGCTTGTACACCGGGCGCACCGCCAGTTTATGACGATATTCGCGCACGCTGTTTTCCGAGCTGCCCAACACTTTTGCCAAACGCGCATCAGAGAAACCTTTGCGTTTGTACTGGCGCATCGTATTGGCATCGATGTCATTCAAGGATTTGCCACGGATTGCGTTTTCCATCTCCACCAACTCCTGAACTTGGATCAGGAACCAGCGATCAATCTTGGACAAATTAAACACGTCATCCAGTGAAAAACCTGCGCGGAATGCATCACCGATGTAGTACATACGATCAGCGCATGGCACTGCCAGATTGTGGCGAATCAGATTATTGCGCTCTTCGTCTGGCAAATTGCGATCAACGATTTCATCCAAGCCGGTTTTGCCGGTTTCCAGGCCACGCAATGCTTTTTGCATGGATTCCTGGAAGGAACGACCAATCGCCATCACCTCGCCCACAGATTTCATCTGTGTCGTCAGAGTGGCATCCGCCTGAGGGAATTTTTCAAATGTGAAACGTGGAATTTTGGTAACCACGTAATCGATGGACGGCTCAAATGACGCCGGTGTCGCACCACCAGTAATGTCATTTTGCAGTTCGTCCAGGGTGTAACCCACGGCTAATTTTGCCGCCACTTTGGCAATCGGGAAACCAGTCGCTTTGGAAGCCAGCGCCGATGAGCGTGACACGCGAGGATTCATCTCAATAACGATCATGCGACCGTCATCAGGATTGATCGCAAACTGAACGTTGGAACCGCCGGTATCCACACCGATTTCACGCAACACCGTCAGCGAGGCATTGCGCATGATTTGATATTCTTTGTCCGTCAGCGTCTGTGCTGGCGCCACGGTGATAGAGTCACCGGTGTGCACACCCATAGGGTCAAAGTTTTCAATGGAACAGATAATGATGCAGTTGTCCTTGCGGTCACGCACCACTTCCATTTCGTATTCTTTCCAACCCAGCACGGATTCTTCGATCAACAGTTCATTGGTCGGTGACAAATCCAAACCGCGTTCGCAAATTTCGCGATATTCATCGTGGTTGTACGCAATACCGCCACCGCTGCCACCCATGGTGAATGACGGACGAATAATCGCCGGATAACCGATGGACGGAATCACCTGCTCGGCTTCTTCCATGCTGTGTGCCACAAAAGAGCGCGGCGTGGACAAACCGATTTTGGTCATCGCCTCGCGAAAACGCTCACGGTCTTCCGCTTTGTCGATGGCATCTTTGGAAGCACCGATCATTTCAACGTTGAATTTTTCCAGCACGCCATGACGATCCAGATCCAGCGCACAGTTCAACGCCGTTTGGCCACCCATGGTCGGTAACAACGCATCAGGACGTTCTTTTTCGATGATCTTGGCGACAGTCTTCCAATGGATGGGCTCGATATAAATCGCGTCCGCCATATTGGGGTCGGTCATGATCGTCGCCGGATTGGAATTGATCAGGATGACACGAAAACCCTCTTCGCGCAGCGCCTTACACGCTTGAGCGCCGGAGTAGTCGAATTCGCAGGCCTGCCCGATAACAATCGGACCGGCACCGATGATCAAAATGCTTTTAATGTCGGTGCGTTTTGGCATGGTTTCTCAATAATCTCGTAGTAAATTTAATTAGGCCTTGTGCGCCACAATCATGTCGGCAAAGCGATCAAACAGCATTTCCACATCGTGTGGACCCGGGCTGGCTTCGGGATGTCCTTGGAAGCTGAATGCAGGCACGTCGGTACGGCGAATCCCCTGCAGGGTTTGATCAAACAGCGAACGATGCGTAGCCACCAAATTCGCTGGCAGATTTTCTTCCAGCACCGCAAAACCATGGTTCTGGCTGGTAATCATCACCTGCCCGGTTTCCAAATCCTGCACCGGATGGTTGGCACCATGATGACCAAACTTCATCTTGCCGGTTTTGGCACCACTGGCCAACGCCAACAGCTGATGCCCCAAGCAAATGCCAAACACAGGAGTTTTGGTTTCCAAGATCTGGCGAATCGCTTCGATAGCGTACGTGCAGGGTTCAGGATCGCCTGGGCCATTGGACAAAAACACGCCGTCTGGCTTGAGCTTCAACACCTCAGCTGCGGGCGTTTTAGCGGGCACAACCGTCACACGGCAGCCACGATCCACCAGCAGACGCAGGATATTGCGCTTCACGCCGTAGTCGAACGCGACAACATGGTGCGGCAAATCCTTCTTCGCCATGTGCGGATGACCTTCACCCAGCGCCCATACGCCATCCAACCACTCGTATTTTTCTTCGGTGGTCACTACCTGCGCAAGATCCAAGCCCTGCAGACCGGTAAATGATTTGGCTTTGGCCAGTGCGCCGTCAGGATTCAACCTGGGACCGGCCATAATACAGCCATTGAGCGCACCTTTTTCGCGTAGCAGGCGTGTCAGACGACGAGTGTCGATATCTGCAATCGCCACCACGTTGCGCTCTTTCAGATACGCATCCAATGACTGTTCACTGCGCCAGTTACTAACGATAGGCGACAATTCGCGAATGACCAAGCCCGCGGCATATACGCCAGGGCTTTCCGCGTCCTCGCTGGTGACACCGACATTACCAATATGCGGGTAAGTCAACGTGACAATTTGGCGGCAATAGGAAGGGTCTGTCAAAATCTCCTGATAACCAGTCAGCGCGGTGTTGAATACCACTTCACCGACCGTGTGACCTTCTGCACCAATAGAGACCCCGTGGAAGACGCTACCGTCTTCAAGGGCAAGAATGGCTGGCTGCCTCAAGGTATCCCCCATGTATACGTGCAAAAACGGGAGGTATCCAACACTGGAACCCCCCGTCAAAAATTCGCTTGTCTTATATGCGACCGTTTCGGTGCCGGGATTGTACGCAATCCAGACTAAAGTGTCTACGGACACGAGACCAGTTTTGACCACCCTAACGATCAATGAAGCAGCAATCAATGCTGCTCAAACAAGCACTTAAAGAAGGTAAGTTAGGTTATTTGTAGCTGTAATCGAAGCGAGTTATCTTCAGTTCGCCGTCCTGAATACGCAAACTGACCTGAAGATCGCCCTCAAAAGTTTTAAGCTTGCTGTTATCATCGCGCACAACCCGAACAAGGAAGCGTCCCCGCCCCTCAACCTGGCCGATGCTGCGATTCCAACGCATGTCGTTCAAATCAAACCGCCGGAAAGACGTGCTCTCAAACAGTGAACGGTAATCTGCCGAGATCTGATCAACCCCACGCCGGTCATTGGTCCGGGCTTCCGTGGCAAACAAGCTGATGAAGCTGCGCAAATCACCATTCTCGTAAGCCGCACGGAATTCATCCACCAACTGCTCAACCTCTTGCACAGTTACCGGCTGAGGTTCTGGCTTGGCCGGTTTAACTGGCTTCTCTGGCTTTGCCGCTGACTCTTTGGCTGCCGCCGGCTTGGGTTCCTTCACAGGCTTGGCAGGTTTTTCAACCTCCGCTTTGGGTTCCACTGGCGCAGGGATCGCAGGCTCCGCAACCATTGCAGCTTTTTGATCCGGATTCTCAGGTAGTTTATCAGCTACCGCCGGAGCAGCATTGGCTGCATCCAACTCTTCCACGGGCAAACGCTGAATGGGGGTAGCGTTGCTGCCACCAACCGCATCACCCGCTGGCGCCAACCCGGCAACTTCCAACGACGTTTCCCGCGCCAAGTCACTTTTGACGCTATCCGCCCAGTCACTTTCAAAAAAGTAACTCACACCACCAACCACCGCAAACAACAGAACCAACCCCACCGCTGAAACCCGCTTTTTCCAGTCTCCACCCTTATTGCCGGAACTAGCCATGGGAGGAGGCGTTTGCTCGACCGGCTCGGGAATAATTTCCTGTGGTGGCGGCGGCAATTGCGACATCATCACCGGCGATCCCACGGTCGCAGGCCGCAACGTCGAGACAGACTCCACCACAGGTACAGCATCCGCCGCCGTTGGCGTTGCGGTGGCATTGCCTGCCATCTCGGAATCCGGCAATTTGCCTACGCTCGCGAGGAACGCATCATACTTCGCTCGCCCCTCATCGTTGCGCAAGGTGGCGTAGGCCTGATTGATCCGGCGAATATAGGTGCTATCCCAATGTTGTTTGTCACGCTCCTGTTCAACCTGGAACAGGCGGAACATGTAGCGATAGTGATTTTTAATTTTTTCAGCGTCTGCCGAGGTGTCTATCGCCAATCGACGATAATAGTCACTGCTCTTTTCCAGCAACTGCTGCTTAAAGCAGGCACGCAACGCATCACCCAGCGGCTCTCGCTGCTCATTGGTCAACAAGCCTTTGGTGAACACCGCCAACGACTGCTTGCCCAGCGCCAGCTCCAGCAACACCGTCATGTAGACGGGCATGGGCTCCAGGGCGGGCTGCTGGCCATCAAGCAATGCCTGCAGCACGGCAACAATCGCGATATCCGGGTTCGTTTCGTCGAAGGGAACCACCACCACATCCTGACGAGGCATGGCCATCGTCGACGCCGAAGCGTTACCTCCGCTGACCAAGCGCAGGCCAACAGGCGGCGGCGTGCGATCATCCGTCGTCTCAAGCATGCTGCTATCAATGGCGCTGGTCAGCTCATTGCGCGCATATTCCAACTGGCTGGCACTGACCGTCTGCAACGAATCAATCTGACTGGCTCGATCCGGATGCTCAGTTTCGAGCATCAATTCGCGGCCCACAGTACGCACCGCGTCGGTATCAATTTCGTAAAGTTCTTCCAGCGCCGAGTATAAAAACAGACGATCACAGAAGGTATTGATGCGACGAGGCACGCCCCGCGTCAGCAGGAACACCATATCCAGTGCACGCGACGTCACCACCGGACGTTCTTGCCAACCGGCTACCCGCAGGCGATGCAAAATGTAATTGTGGGTTTCATCCTTGTCCATGGGCTCAAGGTGGGTCGCTGCCACCACCCGCTGGCGCAACTGCTCCATATCCGGGCGCTGCAAAACATCACGGAACTGCTGCTGGCCCAGCAGAAAAATCTGCAGCAGCGCGTGTTTGCCGTGGTAGAAATTGGACAACATCCGCAATTCTTCCAATGAATCGACGGGGAGATTTTGTGACTCATCAATCAGCAGCAGGCAGTGGTAGCCAGCGCGATATTTCGTCAGGAAGAAATTTTCCAGACGATTAAGCAACGTCGCTTTGGGAACGTTTTCGTGGGAAATACCAAACGACGCAGCGGCCATCCGCAGCACATCATCAGCTTCCAGGTGAGTGGTATTGAGTTCGCCGACAATGACCTTGTCGCGGCCAATTTCGGTCAGAAGTTCGCGCGCCAGCGTCGTTTTACCGGTACCCGGCATACCAGTGACCACAATGAACCCTTCGCGCTGACTCAAGCCATAACGCAAATAGGACAGGGCTCGCTTATGCCCCTGGCTGCCGAAGAAAAATTCCGGATCAGGATTCAGACGAAATGGCAGCGATTTAAAACCGTAAAACTCGTTATACACTCAATATTTTCCCTAGGTCCGTATGACCGCATTCACCCGGTTATCGGTGAAACCACAGACAAATTAACCGTTAGTCAGTTCATTTCCATGAAAACGTGTGGATTATAAAGGATTCGTGCAGTACAGACAGTATTTTGCGTAAAAAATTTCGACAAATCTGCCCTCTCCCTCGCCATATTCCCGACGCTGACCGGTGTTTTTACCATGATTTCCCCCGGCATCAACATCCCACAAACGCACTATTCGCCAAAAAACAGTTCCGATACAATGGGTTCTAATCACACGCAGGACCCCTTCCCATGACCGATACCGAGCATCCCTTCGCCCCCTATATCCGCATCCTGGGTAAAGGAAAAAATGGCAGTCGCAGCCTGACCCTGGATGAAGCCCGCGAATCGATGCAGATGATACTCAATGACGCCGTCGACCCCATGCAGCTAGGTGCCTTTTTGATGCTGATACGCGTCAAAGAGGAATCCGCCGAAGAAGTTGCCGGTTTTGTCCAGGCCAACCGCGACACCACTGGCAAGCTGGCCCTGCCCCCTGTTGATCTGGACTGGTCGAGCTATGCCGGCAAGCGCCGCCAACTTCCCTGGTACATGCTCAGTGCCTTTTTGCTGGCTGGGCACGGCATTCGCGTTTTGATGCAGGGTTCCAGCCCGCACACGCCAGGACGAATCTACAGCGAAGACGTGCTACCCCACTTCGGACTTTCCAGAGCCCATTCCATTGCAGCGGCGGCCAACGATCTGCAGCAGCACAATTTCGCCTACCTGCCACTGGATGTTTTCGCACCGCGTTTGCAACAAATCATCGACTACAAACCCATCCTCGGACTGCGTTCGCCGGTGCACACCGTCGCCAGAATGCTCAATCCGGGCAACGCCGCGCATTCTATGCAGGGAATATTTCACCCAGGTTACCAACGCATTCATCAGCAAGCCTCGCTGCTGCTGGGCGACAAACACAGCTGCGTGTTCAAAGGCGAAGGCGGTGAAGCTGAACTCAATCCCGATGCCGACTGTGAAATCTATGCCGTCAATCAGGGCGTCGACAGCATCACCCACTGGCCAGCCATGTTTAGCAAGCGCCACGTCAAAAACGAAAGCATGGATGTGTCACAACTGAAACAAGTTTGGCAGGGCTCACGCGCAGACGAATACGGCGAAGCTGCCATCATTGGCACTTGCGCCATTGCGCTAATCACTCTGCAGCGGGAAAAAACGGCCGATGCGGCATTGGCGCTGGCGCGACAACTTTGGCAATCACGCGACAAAACACGCTTCGATTAATGATCCGATCGCATTAACTGCTGCCAACCATCACCTGCGCCGTTCGATGCCTCATGACTCATCGCCGTCGGTGTTGCTGGAATCATCAGCAGATTGAGTTGTGGTTCGCGCAACTCAATCTGCAGCGTGGCGACATCGGCGATGGTTAAATAAACAATTCGCTTTCCTGTTTTGGCCAGGTCTGCCCAGTATTGCCAATTAGGCTCGCTAACCCGTTGTCGCTGCGCATCGCGACGACACCACTCCACGATAACTTCATCAACCTGCTCATCCACAAACACCCAATCGGCTTTTTGCATTTCCCGACTGGCCTTGAGGCTTAGCATTTCTACATCATCGGAACCAATACCGATCACCGTCAACTGCGCCCCGCCCGACAACGCAGGATCAGTTGCACTTAACAGTTGCGCGATTTGCTGCTCTGCCTGGGAAATATCACCACCAGCAAGCACCTGTCCGCCAATTCGCCCTTCAAAAACACTTTCCCAAAATCGCCGCCGCCCCGCCATGCTGACAATGTTATCTTTCACCTGCTGTCTAAACACCGCCGCCAACTGCGCCAATCGCCCGTATTGCATTGGGATCAATGCCTCCAGACGTGCGCGCAGCATTCTGGCCAGCACCGGCGCACTGCCACCACTGGACACCGCAACCATTAACGGCGAGCGATCGATAATCGCCGGCATCACAAAACTGCACAGCGCCGGACTATCCACCACATTCACCGGTAAATGCCGCTGTTTGGCGAGCTCAGAAACCTGCGCATTGATATTCGCATCGTTGGTCGCCGCAATCACCAAAGCCACGCCGTGCAAATCATCCACGCAAAACGTGCGCATTGCCACGCTAACTTCACCACGATCACGCCATGACAGAATCGCGCCGCAACATTGTGGTGCAACCACAAACACATCTGCACCGGCTTTGAGCAACAACCCCACTTTGCGTGCGGCCACATCACCAGCGCCCACCACCAGCACGCGCTGCTGCGTCAGTTGCAAAAAAATCGGAAAATATTCCATCGCTCACCCAATACTCATTCGAACACATACATTGTCCCGTTATTCAGTCGACGGAACAATGCCAATGGTGCACACTAGGCTGCTGCTTTTTTCGCTGGAGACCATCATGAACACCACCATCGACCCCAAGTGGGGACAACCCGATCCCACCCATGATCCCTACACGCTGGCCAATTTTCAGCCCAGAGCAACCGACGTGTTAATCACCACCGGCCCCAAAGCCGGCACCACCTGGATGCAACAAATACTCCATCAACTACGCACAGGTGGCGATGACACATTCAGCAACATTGACGATGTCGTTCCCTGGCTGGAATTTCCGCGCCCAGAATTAACCCAGGCGCAGCGCCAACAGCAACTGGAACAGATGAGCAACCCGCGCCTGTTCAAAACTCACTGCACTTACGAGCAAACTCCAGGCGCTGACATCGCGCGAATCATTTTAACTTTTCGCGATCCTCGCGACTGTTGCGTCAGTTTTTATCATCATCTTCGCGATATGACTGACGAAGCGCGCGAGGCGCACAATATTCCCGTCCCCTCGTCTCTTGAGCAGCACGTTGAAAAATGGCTGGGATTTGGTTCCTGGTATCGCAACGTATCCAGCTGGTGGCCACATCGCAACCAGGACAATGTGCTGTTACTGCGTTATGAAGATTTGCTGACTGACTTTTCGGCCAACATCGAGAAAATTTTGCACTTCCTGGACTGGGAACTGACCGATGCCCAGAAACAACGCGCCACAGAATTCGCCTCGTTCGCCTGGATGAAGCAGAACGCGTCGCGCTTCATGATGCTGCGCCAAGGAAAGCCAGCGTTTAAGCCTTACGGTTTCATTCGCAAAGGTCAAAGTGGCGATGGTAAAGCCCACTTAACCCCTGAGATGGAACAGGCTATTCTGCAAAAAGCCTACGACAGCCTGAGCGATGATTGTCTTGCCTTTCTGCATCTACGCTGATGATGCCTGCTGAATTTTTTCCAAAAAGAAAGCGCCACGTTGAGTGGCGCTTTTTGATTTCTTGGCCAGAATATTCTAGCTGCGTTTCCAGCTGGTTTTACCGGCAGCATCTTCCAGAATAATTCCTTCAGCCTTGAACACGTCGCGAATGCGATCCGCTTCTGCCCAGTTTTTGTCGGCCCTGGCCTGGTTACGCTGAACAATCAACGCTTCAATGTCAGCATCGGACAAACCACCTTCGCTGGCCAAACCACGGAAATACCCATCCACATCTTGCTGCAACAAACCAAGCTGGGCACCAAAACCACGCAACACGCCCGCGATTTCTGCCGCAGCCTGGGTTTTGCCTTCGCCTTTGAGACGATTGATTTCCTTAACCACATCAAACATCACCGAAAACGCTTCAGCGGTATTGAAATCATCGTTCAGCGCAGCGTAAAAACGCGTGGCGTATTCGCCAGATTCCGTCCCCGCCAGCACGGGCAAATCACGCAATGCTGTGTAAAAACGATCCAGCGAGCCTTTGGCCTGATCCAGATTGTCCTGGCTGTAGTTCAACGGACTGCGGTAATGGCTGGACAAAATAAACGCCCGCACCGTTTCTGCCGAATATTTTTTCAGCACATCACGCACGGTGAAAAAGTTGCCCAGCGATTTGGACATTTTTTCCTGGTCCACCATGATGTGACCATTGTGCATCCAGGTATGCGCAAAACATTTGCCGGTTGCACCTTCGGACTGGGCAATTTCATTTTCGTGATGGGGAAATTTCAAATCCATGCCGCCACCATGAATGTCAAAGCTGTCACCCAAACAATGGGTAGACATCGCCGAACATTCAATGTGCCAGCCTGGGCGACCATTGCCCCAGGGCGATTCCCAGTAAGGCTCGCCCGGTTTTGCGGCTTTCCACAGCACGAAGTCCATCGGATCATCTTTGACTTCATCGATTTCCACGCGTGCCCCGGCCTGCATATCGTTGAGCGAGCGCCCAGACAATTTGCCATAGCCTTCGAATTTACTCACGTCGTAGTACACGTCGCCATTGTTCGCTGCGTAGGCCAAACCTTTTTCAATCAAGGTCTGCACCATCTCAATGATTTGCCCAATGTACGCGGTGGCGCGCGGCTCCTGATCAGGACGAATCACGCCCAGCGCATCAGAGTCCTTGTTCATCTCATCAATGAAACGCCCAGTCAGTGCATTAAAATCTTCGCCATTTTCGTTGGCGCGTTTGATGATTTTGTCATCGATGTCGGTGATGTTGCGAATGTAAGTCACCGATTTCTCGCCATAGAGTTTGCGCAAATGACGATAGACCATGTCGAACACGACCAGTACGCGCGCATGCCCCAAATGGCAATAGTCGTATACGGTCATACCACACACGTACATCCGCACATTGTTCGGATTCAGCGGGGTGAACTTCTCTTTCTTTTTGCTCAGGCTGTTATAAATTTGCAACATGATTGGGCGCTTCTTTTCTTTACATCAGACAGGCGCGCAGACGCTGGGCGATACGCTCGGGGCCTAAAATCACCATCAATTTGGACATTTCCGGTCCACCCAATTCGCCAGTCATGGCTGCCCGCAGCGGCGTAAACAGAGCCTTGCCCTTGGCGCCGGTGTGCTTTTTGATTTCATCGGAGAAGGCCTTGAAATCGGCAGGATGCAAATCCAGCGCAACCAAAGCCTGTTCAAAAAACTGGCGACCAGCATCCACAACAGCTTCGCGCATATCGTCGGACAAATTGAGCGGATCTTCATAAATTACTTTCGCCCAATGCAACGCGTGCTCAGGGAAGCTGACATTGGCACGAATCAAATCGATAAACTCGGCGCGTCGCTCCTCGCCCACCAGATCACGAACTTCCAGCCCCATCCAGTCCCAGATTTTTGCTTCATCAGCTGCCGCCAACGCCTGGTGCTGCCAATGCAGCAATTGATGCGGATCGTATTTAGCCGCAGATTTGCCCAAGCGCTCCAGTGAAAACTTGATTCCCAAATCGTCCACCGACATGAATGTGTCGTCTTCGTAATAATGACCCAAACGCGCCAGATAATTCACCACTGCTTCAGGCAAATAGCCATGCGCACGCAGTTCGCGAATGCTGCGACTGCCATGACGCTTGGACAACGGTGAACCATCATGGCCAACAATCATGGAAATATGCGCGTAGGTCGCTTGTGGCAAACCCAGCGCCTGCAGAATCAGTTGCTGGCGCGGCGTGTTGGCCAAGTGATCTTCGCCACGCAATACGTGGGTTACTTTCATCAGCGCATCATCAATCGCATTGCTGAAGAAAAACGCCGCCGTTTTGTCGCCACGACGAATGATGAAATCACCGATGTCGTTGGCAGCAAAACTCTGCTTGCCACGCACCAGATCTTCGAACTCAATCTGTACGTCTTTGGGCACGCGGAAACGCAAGGTCGGATTGGGATTTTTCTTCAGCGCCTGTTCGCGTTGCTCGGCGCTCAGGTGGGCGCACTTGCCACTGTAGCGCGGTGGTTTGCCTGCGCTGCGCTGGAATTTACGCTCCAGGTTCAGGTCAGTTTCTGAACAAAAACACGGATAGGCCGCATCCATCTCGACCAGCTTGTCGTAGTAGGCGTTATAAATCTCGGCGCGCTGAGATTGAAAATAGGGTTCCTGATCACCGCCGACAATGGGGCCTTCCTGCCAGTCCAAACCCAGCCAGGTCAAATCCTCCTGCAGCGAGTGCACAAATTCCATGCGGCTGCGCTCTTCATCGGTGTCCTCAATGCGCAGCAAAAAACAACCGCCCGCGCGTGCTTTCAGCGCATTGAACAACGCGGTACGGGCATTTCCTAAGTGAATGTAACCTGTGGGACTGGGCGCAAAGCGCGTTTTTACCGACATAATGTTTGAAAACCGTCTTGTTTGGCGTTGAATAATGGGCGCTAATTATTGTCCACGAAGGAATAGTTTGTCCAATTCCCCCAAGCCCAACTGCACCCAGGTGGGGCGGCCATGATTGCACTGGCCGCTGCGCTCGGTACGTTCCATGTCCCGCAGCAAAGCATTCATTTCAGCAATGGTCAGGCGGCGATTGGCGCGCACCGAGCCATGACAAGCCATGGTGGCCAGAATTTCGTTGCGCTTTTCCTGGATGCGGGTGCTACTGCCCAGCTCCACCAGGTCAGACAACACATCACGAATCAGCTCGCTAACCTCTGCCTCGCGCAGCAGCGCAGGTACCTGGCGCACCGCAATGGTCTCAGGTCCCATCACGTCCAGCTCAAAACCAAATTGGCTGAACAGCTCGGGGTTTTCCTCAACCAGGCGACTTTCCCGCTCGCTGACTGCGACCATAATCGGTACCAGCAGCGGCTGGGCGCGAATACCCTCGCCCTCCAGCGCAGTTTTCATCCGCTCGTAGGTGATTCGTTCGTGCGCCGCATGCATATCGACCAGCACCATACCCTGTTCGTTTTCTGCCAGGATGTAGATGCCTTTGAGCTGGGCAATGGCAAATCCCAGCGGTGGAACTCGCTCCTGTTCCGCAGGCGATTGCGCTGCGGCCATGGCAAACCCGGCATCCATTCCACCTGTCCGAGGCGATGGTGCGGAAAAAACGGATTGATAGGCCGGACGCGATTCCTGCACCGCCAGGCTCATGTGCTGCTGTTCTGGTCGCGACGCGGCCATCGTGCCCGACATCGACGACGTCAAATTCAATGCTGGGCTGCTGGATTCTTTACCAACCAACTGCTCCGGCTTCACCTGCGCCAAGGCATCGTGCAGTGAGCGAAACAGAAAATCATGCACCAGCCGACCTTCGCGGAAACGAACTTCGCTTTTGGCCGGATGGACGTTTACGTCCACCAGAGCCGGGTCCAGCGACAAGTACAACACGTAGGCCGGATGCCGCCCGTGATAAATGACATCCTGATAGGCTTGGCGAATGGCGTGGGTCACCAAGCGATCCTTGACCATGCGACCATTGACGAAAAAGTACTGCAAATCCGCTTGGCTGCGAGTAAACGTAGGCAAGCCCACCCAGCCACGCAGCGTTAATCCCGCGGCACTCATTTCCACGTGGACCGCGCTATCGATAAACGCTTTGCCACAGATAGTTGCCACCCGTTTTTCCATACTGAGCTGATCAGTGGCCGCAGGCAGGCGAAACACTTGTTTGCCGTTGTGTTTAAGCTGTAAACCCAGATCGAATCGTCCCAACGCCATGCGCTTGACCACCTCTTCGAGATGGGTAAATTCGGTTTTTTCGGTGCGCAAAAACTTGCGACGCGCCGGGGTATTAAAAAATAAATCGTGAACCGCGATAGTCGTTCCCACCGGATGGGCCACGGGCTCCAGATCCAGCACATCGTCTCGACCATCGGCGCGCACTTTCCAGCCGGTTTCGTCGTCAATAAAACGGGTTTTCAACTCCAAACGCGACACCGAGCTAATACTGGGCAAAGCCTCGCCACGAAACCCCAGGCTTCCCACGGTTTCGAGTTCTTCCAGTGAATAGATTTTGGAAGTAGCGTGCCGGCTCAGGGCCAGCGGCAGGTCGTCCTTGTGGATGCCCGAACCGTCGTCGCGGATGATGATGGACTTGATTCCGCCCTGCTCAATGTCGATGTCCACCTGGGTTGCACCGGCATCGATACTGTTCTCCAGCAGCTCTTTTACCACCGAGGCTGGGCGTTCGACCACTTCTCCAGCGGCAATCTGGTTAGTGAGAACAGCAGATAAGCGTTTGATTCTTCTAGGATTCATAAGCAATTCATGGCTGGCAGTCGCAGTATTATACCGCATCCCGCCCAGCCATGAGCAGCGCCTTCCCAAAATCAAAAACGGCAACCGAGGGAACTCGGTTGCCGTTCACAATTCGGCTGAGAGGGTTTAGAACAACTCGACACTGCCCTCGCCGGTTCTGGCGTCGGCGGCGATACTGATTGCCGTTTGAATGGATTTGCCTTCCATCAGTGCCTCGAACATCAGACGATCTTTTTCGGTGTTGTAGCGCGACTTCATGTCACTGCGGAATTGCTCCCAGGCCGCGGCGTCATAGCCCCCCTGGCGTTCCAGCATTTGCATCATTTTGTTCATACTGCGCACATTGTGCTGCAGGCGCTGGGTTAATTTGTCATAAAACTGGAAACCCACCGTACTGTCCTGCACTTTATCCAGATAGGTATCGCAAATTTTTTCTAAATTTGCTTTGGCGGCCTGCTCTGTCTGCGCCACCTTCAGCCCCGCCAAGCCGACTTTGATTTCATGTACATCGCGCACCATGTCCATAAACGTTTTGGTCAGTTCCCTGATCGATTCTGCAGAATCTTTCAACGATAGGTTTATTTCGGCCTGCGAGACTTTGAGAAACTGCTCAATTTCCCGTTCCATTACCGTCTGATCCCGCTCTAGCATGCTCATCAATATTCCCCCTTTTCTGACTCAATTTGCTTTAGGCGTAAGTACGTTTAAGCACACTTTGCTTTTTGTCCCGTCGCCAAACGCGTCCTTCTTGAATATGGACACCACCGACCCAACGATCAATGCCATTCAATGTGATGTTGTCGGTCGTTTCCGCCAAAATACTAAATCCGATATTCGTGATATAAAAATGCTGCCGCATAAAGTCTTCACTGCGAACTTCAGGAATCGGCGTATTGCGCTTCAGTGCCAGTATTGGATGCTTACAGGTGAGCATTCGATGCAAAATTCGTTTGCAGGCCTGCAGATTCATAAACGGCATGTGTTCCTTGCGCTGGGCCATCTCAAAAATAGCTCCCGGCAAACTGACTCCCGAATACACCACTTGCGCAATTTGCCTTTCCGAGCGCGACAGCCCGGTTTCTTTTTCCGGGTATTCTTCCAACAGACGCACAATGGCATCTTTCAAAAATGGCAGTAATGGCATTTTTTCATCACGCAAAGCCATTAATTGCTTGGGAGTATCTGCTGTGATTGCTTTCCAGACGCGAGCCGCCAGGTCCATCTGGTTTACCGAAATATCAAACCGGTCTCGGTAGAGCTTTTTAATTTGATCCGGGTGCAAATTTTCCAAGCCGGTAAAGCGAAACACGCCACGCACGTGGCCGGCATACACCAACTCCAAACGAACCCCGGACATTGTCTGCTGGGAAAACCAATTCAGGAGTTGTAACAACTGCAACTGATCCAGCAGGTCGTGATCAAACCACAAGCAAACGCTGTCAAAACGCCGAAACTGGCGCAGCGCTTCGTCACGTCGTTCAAAATTTCCGTAAATGGAATAAAACGTACCCCAATTTGCGTCGGCAAAATGCTTGGCGCGAATTTCCGACAAGGTTTCCAAAGACTCCGCCAGAATGGGTCCTTCGTACAGCGGATCGCGCCAGGCGAGACCCTCGCCTTCAATCCCTGCCGCCTTTATCAGCGCCAAGGTATCTGGATGATTGACAATATGGAGAACTTTTATGGTCATAACCCTTGTTTTTCAACCAGTTACATATAAAACCAAATAAGGCGCGTTGACTTCCCGCCACTACAACTTACATTTGCACAATCGATGCCTGACAAAAGAAATTAAGCCAAATTACACTGGTGATGAGTATAGAAATGCGCGGATGGGCAGAGTATAATCACGGCCTCTTTTAAATAGCCCGAAAAAGCTGGTGGTTAAAGAACAATATGGCGAAAGAAGACAATATCGAAATGGAAGGCACGGTTGTTGATACCCTGCCCAACACCATGTTCCGCGTAGAGTTAGAAAATGGCCATGTGGTTACTGCGCACATTTCTGGAAAAATGCGCAAGAATTACATTCGCATTCTGACCGGCGATAAAGTCACCGTGCAGCTGACACCATACGATCTGTCCAAAGGACGTATTGTTTACCGCGCCAAATAAAAAAAGCCGACTTTAAAGTCGGCTTTTTTCTCACATCGTTTCCCGGTCTTACGAAATCGTCGCAATTTCCTTCACAATTTCGTGGACCAGTTTGTCGTCGACAACGCGGATGATGACCTCGCCGCCTTCCGCCAATTCACCGAACAACAACTCTTCGGCCAATGGCTTCTTGACGTTTTCGCGAATCACTCGCGCCATGGGACGCGCGCCCATCAGCTTGTCGTAACCTTTCACAGCCAGCCAGTCGCGCGCTTCTGGAGAAACTTCCAGGTGTACGCCCTTCTGCTCCAACTGCACTTCCAGTTCCATGATGAATTTGTCCACCACGTGACCGATCGTGCGCTCGTCCAGCGATGCAAATTGGATAATCGCATCAAGACGATTGCGGAACTCAGGTGTAAACACGCGTTTCAGCGCTTCCATACCGTCCGTACTGTTGTCCACTTCCTTAAATCCAATGGAAGGACGACTGGTCTGTTCGGCACCCGCATTGGTCGTCATCACAATAATGACGTTGCGGAAATCCGTCTTGCGACCGTTGGTATCCGTCAGCGTACCGTGGTCCATCACCTGCAGCAGCAGGTTGTAGACATCCGGGTGAGCCTTTTCGATCTCATCCAGCAACAACACCGCATGAGGATGCTTGTTGATGGCTTCGGTCAATAGGCCACCTTGGTCAAAACCAACATAGCCAGGAGGCGCACCAATCAGACGTGACACAGTGTGACGCTCCATGTACTCGGACATGTCAAAACGCACCAGCTCAATACCCAGGGTCATCGCCAACTGACGAGTCACCTCTGTCTTACCAACCCCTGTCGGGCCAGTAAACAGGAAGGAACCAATCGGCCGAGATTCGTTACCCAAACCTGAACGCGCCATTTTAATGGCGGTCGACAAGGTTTCGATAGCTTTATCCTGACCAAATACCGTCATCTTCAGATCGCGCTCCAAGTGACGTAACTGTTCCTTATCAGAACGAGACACGCTCTTTGGTGGGATGCGCGCCATCTTGGCCACAATATTCTCGATATCCACCACACCGATGCTCTTCTTGCGACGCGACGCAGGCAGCATACGCTGGCTCGCGCCTGCTTCGTCAATCACGTCAATTGCCTTGTCGGGCAAATGACGATCAGTGATGTAGCGAGCAGACAATTCAGCCGCTGAACGCATCGCCTGCCGAGTAAAACGAACCTGATGGTGCTTCTCGAAGCGGTCCTTCAAACCGTTAAGAATCTGGAAGGTCTCTTCCACGGTAGGCTCAGGCACATCGATTTTCTGGAAGCGACGCGCCAAGGCGCGGTCTTTTTCAAAAATGCCGCGATATTCCTGATAAGTGGTCGAACCCATGCACTTCAACTGACCGGATGCCAACATGGGCTTGATCAGGTTGGACGCATCCATCACGCCACCAGACGCAGAACCTGCACCGATGATGGTATGAATTTCGTCGATAAACAGCACAGCATTGGGCTGACGTTGCAATTGATTCAGCAGCGCCTTCAGACGCTTTTCAAAATCACCGCGATACTTGGTTCCAGCCAGCAGCGCACCCAAATCCAGCGAGTAAATCACTGCATCGGACAGGACTTCCGGCACTTCACCATCGACAATCAGCTTGGCCAGACCTTCTGCGATCGCGGTTTTACCCACGCCGGCCTCACCCACAAACAAAGGATTGTTTTTGCGGCGGCGACACAACACCTGCACAGTGCGTTCGACTTCTTCTTTGCGGCCGATCAGCGGGTCAATCCGACCCTGCATGGCCATTTCATTCAAATTAGTGGCATATGCCTCTAACGGACTCTTGTTACTGGAGTCGCCAGCTTCCTCATCACTGGTGGAAGGAGGTGCGACACCACGCTCTTCCTCGTCACCGTGAACTTTGGAAATGCCGTGGGAGATATAATTCACCACATCCAAGCGAGTCACGTTTTGCTTATTCAGGAAGTAAACCGCTTGCGATTCCTGTTCACTGAATATGGCCACCAGCACATTGGCACCAGTGACTTCTTTCTTTCCAGACGATTGCACCTGGAACACAGAGCGTTGCAACACGCGCTGAAAACCCAGTGTGGGCTGAGTTTCCCGTTCCTCCCCGTCTAGCAACTGGGGGGTGGTTTCATCAACAAAGACAGCAAGATCTTCTTTAAGCTGGGGCAAGTCCGCACCACAAGCACGCAGCACCGTGGCAGCAGCAGGGTTGTCCAACAAGGCCAGCAACAGGTGCTCTACCGTCACAAATTCGTGACGTTTTTCCCGTGCTTCCTTGAACGCATGATTAAGAGTGTTTTCCAGTTCTTTGCTTATCATAATCTCAGCACTTTCTGGGTTGGATCACTAAGCCTGTTCCATCGTACACATCAGTGGATGTTCCCGGCTTCGCGAATAATCGTTCACCTGAGCTACCTTCGTTTCGGCAATCTCCCGCGTGAATACCCCACATACACCCTTCCCTTGGGTATGTACCTGAAGCATGATGCGAGTAGCCATTTCCTCGTCCAATCGGAAAAAGTATTGCAAAACTTCGACCACAAATTCCATCGGCGTGTAATCGTCGTTCAACAACACCACTTTGTACAGCGGCGGCCTCTTTAATTCAGGCTTGGCCTCAAGTACACGGGTCCCAACATCCTCTTCAGTAATATGATCGTCACTCATGGCTAAGAAGTTTAATCTAAAATTAGTTCCTAAAGGGATTCCACAATACCACCTAAAGTCACAGGTGATTCATCGTAAAAACAATAAGTTGCAACTGTCACGCAATACTCTTGGATTATACTACATAGCCACAGAAAGCGCCCGCCTGTCAAAGCACCGTCGTAAAAACATATTTTCCCTTGTAAAAAAGGTTAAAAAAACACCACAAAACCCTTGACTTGCTGTTCTACCCAGCAGGCAAGTTGGCTATACTGGAGCGAGTGTCCGTCGACTTGGCGTCAGACCACGCGATAACACAGTTGTGGATTTAATAATAAGTATTAAAAAATAGGGAGACATAAACCATGGCAATTGGCGTAGTAAAATGGTTTAACAATGCAAAAGGTTACGGTTTCATTTCGGCTGACGGCAGCGATGCGGATATCTTCGCGCATTTTTCCGCTATCGAGATGGATGGCTACAAAACCCTGAAACAAGGCCAACAAGTTCAGTTTGATGTTGTCGACGGTCCTCGCGGCATGCACGCCGTAAAAATCCAACCTGTAGACGCAACAAGCACCAATTCCTCATCCCAAAAAGCAGAATCCCCGAGCCTGGAAACCGCTTGACCACCCCTTAACAAAACCCTGCGAGAGCAGGGTTTTGTCTTTTGTATTCACTCCAACGATCAATAGCGTCGCACGCTGCGACCAGTGGCAGAATTTGATACAATCGCAGTGTTTTGTTAATCACCTAGTACGCTATTGCCCTATGAATCAAACTCTGCCCAAGGTTGTTGTTGGCGTTTCCGGAGGAGTCGACTCGTCAGTCACTGCCCTGCTGTTGCGCAACAAGGGATACCCCATCCAGGGCGTGTTCATGAAAAACTGGATTGACATCCATGGCGACGGACAATGCCCCATTGCGGAAGATCTCGCCGACGCTGAAAACGTTTGCAACACACTTGGCATTCCTTTTAGCCAGGTTAACTTTGCCCCTGAATATTGGGATCGAGTATTCAGTCATTTTCTTGCCGAATACAAAGCCGGTCGAACACCCAATCCCGACATCCTATGTAACCGTGAAATCAAGTTTGATGTTTTTTTAAAAACAGCATTGGACATGGGCGCAGAATACATTGCTACCGGCCACTATGCGCGCAATCGTTTGATTGATGGCCAATACCATTTGCTGCGCGGACTGGATGCCAACAAAGACCAGTCATACTTTCTGTACACGCTGGGACAAGCACAGCTCAAGCACACCCTTTTCCCCGTGGGTGAACTTGAAAAACCGGAAGTTCGCGCCATCGCCGAGCAGTACCATCTGCACACCCACGATAAAAAAGACAGTACCGGGATTTGCTTTATAGGCGAGCGCAATTTTACTGACTTCTTGCAGAACTACCTGCCCGCCCAGCCGGGATCGATGCAAGACCCTGATGGCAAAATCATTGGTCAACATAATGGACTGATGTATTACACCCTGGGACAACGCAAGGGTCTGCAGATCGGTGGTCGAAACGACTCGAGTGAATCGCCATGGTTTGTGGTCGGAAAGAAAATCCGCGAGAATATTCTCGTTGTCGCTCAGGGACACGAGCACCCGCTACTGCAAAGTCAAACACTGCATGCCGGACAATTGCATTGGGTCAGCGGCTCCATGCCGCCACTTCCCTACCACTGCTACGCCAAAACGCGCTATCGCCAAAGTGATCAGGCATGCACCATTACCGATATTTTGCCAAACGGCCAAATTCGAGTAGCATTCGATCAGCCGCAGCGCGCTGTCACTCCTGGACAATCGGTAGTATTCTACCAAGGCGAGGATTGCCTCGGCGGAGGCGTCATTGAACATGTCGATGGAATTATTTATCAATAACAGTGAAAACTATGTCGTATCGTGATCAAACTCTTGCCCTCGCGGGCATGTTTCAAGCGGGAGACCTTGTCCGCCAAGTGGCGCGCGAAGGCAACTGTGTGACTAATGATTTTGTCACTGCAGTTAACAGCATTTTAAAAACGGATGCACCAACCACCGAAGCTGTCTATGGTGGACCTCAAGGGGTCAAACATGGGTTAGAGCTACTGGCTGAACTCTACACGCCGATGAACAAGCAGCGTGATATGGAGGTAACTCAATATGTACTTGGTATCGCGCATCTGGAGAAAAAACTTCATCAGCATCCCGACTTGCTCAACAAACTCACCAGCGGTATTGAACGCGCCAATTCACAAGCCGAAATGTTTTCGCCAACACATGAAAATGTCATCGCCAATCTGGCAGACATTTATTCCAACACCATCAGCACACTAACGCCTCGCATCATCGTCAATGGTGAGCAAGGTTATTTGAACGATGCTGGCAATGCGGCGAAAGTCCGCACCTTATTGCTCGCACTGATGCGTTCGGCCGTGCTGTGGCGGCAGAAAGGCGGTCGACGCTGGCAGTTTTTGTTTAGTCGCAAAAAAATAATGTCCACCGCCAACGAATTATTGCGTGAATGCTAAATAACAAAATTGGCGTTAGCAAATAAACAAAAAGGGGCCTTTCGGCCCCTTTTTATTTTTGCTCAATCTCAGTGAGATTAGGCTACAGTTTCAACATCCACGGCTTTCATGCTCAAGCGAATGCGACCCTGCTTGTCGATTTCCAGTACTTTAACGCGCACACGCTGGCCTTGGCTCAGCTTGTCAGAAACATTTTCTACGCGCTCTTCAGAAATCTGTGAAATGTGCACCAAACCATCTTTACCTGGCAGGATAGTCACAAATGCACCGAAGTCCATAATCTTGGAAACAGTACCGTCGTAGATCTGACCTACTTCAACGTCCATGGTCAGTTCTTCAACGCGGCGCTTGGCAGCCATGCCCGCAGCACGATCCACAGAAGCAATCTTCACTGTACCGTCATCAGAGATGTCGATGCTGGTGCCGGTTTCTTCAGTGATCGCACGGATGGTTGCACCACCCTTACCGATAACATCACGGATACGATCAGGATTGATCTTGATCGTCACGTAACGCGGTGCGTAGTCTGACATGTCTTCACGATGCGCGCTCAGTACAGCATTCATCTTGGACAGAATGTGCAAACGGCCACTGCGAGCTTTGTCCAGTGCCACTTCCATGATTTCACGCGTGATGCCCTGGATCTTGATATCCATCTGCAGCGCGGTAACGCCATCTTTGGAACCGGCAACTTTAAAGTCCATATCGCCCAGGTGATCTTCGTCACCCAGGATGTCAGTCAGAACCGCAAACTCGGAACCTTCCAGAATCAGACCCATCGCGATACCAGCAACCGGTGCTTTCAACGGTACGCCTGCATCCATCAGCGCCAGCGAAGAGCCACACACGGAGGCCATGGAGCTGGAACCATTGGATTCAGTAATTTCGGAAACCACGCGAATGGAGTACGGGAAAGTTTCCATGTCTGGCATCACACCTGCCACACCGCGTTTTGCCAAACGGCCGTGACCGATTTCGCGACGCTTGGGAGAACCAACAAAACCGGTCTCGCCCACGCAGAACGGAGGGAAGTTGTAATGGAACATGAACGGCTCGCGATATTCGCCCTCGATGGCGTCAATCATCTGCGCATCACGCTCAGTACCCAGGGTAGTTACCACCAGCGCCTGAGTTTCACCACGGGTGAACAATGCGGAACCATGGGTACGCGGCAGTACACCGGTACGAACAGTAATCGGACGCACTGTGTCGGTGTCGCGACCATCGATACGTGGCAGACCTTTGATGATCTGGCCGCGCACGGTGCGCTTTTCCAACGACGCAAACGCGTCGCTAACTTCTTGCGCAGACCAGCCTTCAGCGGCATCGTCTGCCTTGGCCAGCGCAGCAACAGTGGCTTCGCGGATTTCACCCAGACGGTTCAAGCGAGCCATCTTTTCTTGAATTTTGTACGCTTCTGCCACACCAGAGGCCGCTTTTTCGCTCACTGCACTTTCCAGCGCAGTATTCTTTGCGGGCGGAGTCCAATCCCAAGCAGGTGTGCCTACCTGGGCGGCAAAATCTTTGATCTCGCGGATAACAGTCTGCATCTGTTCGTGACCGAACATCACCGCGCCCAGCATGACTTCTTCTGGAAGCATTTTCGCTTCAGACTCAACCATCAGTACGGCAGTTTCAGTACCGGCAACAACCAGATCCAATTCGGAATCTTTCAGCTGGCTCTGGTTTGGATTCAGAATGAACTCACCATTCTTGAAACCAACTTTGGCAGCTCCCAAAGGACCATTAAATGGCATACCACTGATTGCTAATGCAGCAGATGAACCAATGATGGAAGCAATGTCTGCATCGATTTCTGGGTCCATGGACACTACAGTCGCGATCACCTGAACTTCGTTCTTGAAGCCCTTGGGGAACAGCGGACGCAGTGGACGGTCAATCAGACGAGAAACCAGGGTTTCCTTCTCACTCGGACGGCCTTCGCGCTTGAAAAAACCGCCGGGGATTTTGCCCGCAGCGTAGGTTTTTTCCTGATAGTTGATGGTCAGCGGGAAAAAATCCTGACCAGGGGTTGGCGTCTTTTTGCCAACGGCAGTGACCAGAACCACGGTGTCACCAATGCTAACCATAACAGCGCCGGTAGCCTGGCGGGCGATTTCGCCCGTTTCCAATTTGACGGTGTGCGCACCGTATTGAAATGTCTTTGTAATAGGAGCCACTTAATAGTCCTTTTGAAAAATTATGAATTTACTTACGCAGACCCAGACGGCCGATCAGGCTACGGTAACGCTCGATATCTTTATTTTTCAGGTAATCCAACAACTTACGACGTGAACTTACCATTTTCAGCAAGCCCTGACGTGAGTGGTGGTCGTGAACGTGGGTCTTAAAGTGACCAGACAAATCACCAATGCGGGCAGACAGCAATGCGATCTGAACTTCGGGAGAACCCGTGTCGCCTTCGACAACTTGGTATTCTTTAACAATTTTCTCTTTGTCAACAGCAGTTAATGCCATGATACAGCTCCTAGGTAGTATTCTGAAACCTGCGAATTTGCGCGTATCTTACCCGCACACGCTCACAGGAACAAGTTTCTGTTTAAAATCCAAGTAAAATCGCCCCGTTAGGCCTGGGTTAACAGGCGCTTTGGTGCAATTCTGCCGTCGTCGAGTACCAGCCCCATTCCAATGAAGGTGCCACTACTCTCAAACAGACGTACCATACCTTCGGTCGGTGCCTTGGGTACCAGTACTGGTTGTCCCTGACGCAGATAGAAGGCCGCATCGTCACTCAAGGTGATTTGTGGCCATTCCGTCAGCGCTTCTTCCATGGGAACTAGCTTGGCGTCCAGCCCCTCTACTCCTAGCTGATCACGGATTAATGCAAGATCATCCAGGGTAAGGGTATCGTCAAGCCTGAACTGTGCAACACGTGTACGACGCAGTGCCGTAACATGTGCTCCACAACCCATCTTTTCACCCAGATCTTCGACCAACGTGCGCACATAGGTTCCTTTGGAACAGTGCACGTCGAAAACCAGGCGATCCTCCGCAAACTCCAGAAGTTCTAAAGAATATATTGTGATGGTGCGCGGCTTGCGCTCCACCTCAATGCCCTCGCGGGCCAATTCATAAAGAGCTTTGCCATTTTGTTTAATGGCTGAAAACATGGGTGGCACTTGATCTTGCTCACCCACAAAACTTTGCAACAGGGTTTCAACCTGCTGCCTATCCAGTTTGGGCACCTCACGTGTGCGAATCACTTCGCCATCGGCGTCACCGGTGTTGGTCACCACGCCCAGCTTGGCTTCGCAGCGGTAGGCCTTGTCTGCATCCAACAAAAACGCAGAGACCTTGGTTGCCTCACCGAAACACAGCGGCAACAAACCACTGGCCAAGGGATCCAAGCTGCCGGTATGACCCGCCTTGGCGGCATCAAACAGACGCTTGGCTCGCTGCAGCGACCGATTGGAGGTCTCCCCTATCGGCTTGTCGAGCAGCAAAATACCGTTGACCGCACGGCCACGCTTATGTCGGCGTCCCATACTGACTTAATCCTGCTGTGGATCGTCTTTGCGCTCGGTAGCCACCGCACTGTCGATCAAACGAGCAAGGCGGTTACCACGCTCAATGGATTCGTCATAGACGAAAACCAGTTGCGGCAACGCGCGCAGTTTCAAGCGCTGCCCCAACTCATGGCGCAAAAACCCACTGATGTTACCCAATGTTTTGTGCGCATCTTTGCGCGCATCGGCATCATCATTCAATACGGTGTAAAACACCTTGGCATTCTGCAAATCACGGGTGAGATGCACCGCAGAAATCGTCACCCAAGCAACGCGCGGGTCTTTGACCTCGCGCTGTAGCACCTGAGCCAGCGTCTGCTGGATCTGCTCACCAATTTTACGAGTACGTTCTGATCCAGCCACTTATGCGATCTCGCGTTTTACCACTACGCGTTCATAGACCTCGATCTGATCGCCAACCTTCACGTCGTTGTAGTTCTTCACGCCGATACCACACTCGTAGCCCTGTTTAACTTCGTTGACGTCATCCTTGAAGCGGCGCAGAGATTCCAGCTCGCCTTCATAGATAACCACGTTGTTGCGCAGTACGCGGATCGGGTTGTTACGCTTGAGCACGCCATCGGTAACCATACAGCCAGCGATCGCACCGATCTTGGGCGAACGGAACACATCGCGCACCTCCGCCAGACCGATAATGTCTTCGCGAGTTTCTGGCGACAGCAAGCCGCTCATGGCCAGCTTCACTTCATCGATGACATCGTAGATAACGCTGTAGTAGTGCAGATCAACGCCGCCATCTTCGATCAAACGACGAGCAGTACTGTCTGCACGCACGTTAAAGCCAATCATGATTGCGCTGGACGCCAATGCCAGGTTGGCATCGGATTCGGTAATACCACCCACACCACCAGCAATAATTTTAACACGCACTTCGTCTGTAGACAGGCCAACCAACGCATCACTCAGTGCTTCCAATGAGCCCTGAACGTCGGTCTTAAGAACGATATTGACCGTCGCCACTTCACCTTCAGCCATCTGCGAGAATAAGTTCTCCAGCTTGGATGCCTGCTGCTTCGCCAGTTTAACTTCACGGTACTTGCCCTGGCGGAAGTTGGCAATTTCACGCGCCTTGCGTTCGTCGGGCACTACAACCACTTCATCACCGGCGTTAGGCGTACCGGACAAACCCAGCACCTCAACCGGAATAGATGGACCCGCTTCGAGAACAGGTTTTCCGTTTTCATCCAGCATGGCGCGAACACGACCAAACTCTTGGCCGGCCAGGATCACATCACCTTTTTTCAGGCAACCGCTCTGCACCAGTACAGTTGCAACCGCACCGCGACCTTTGTCCAAACGGGATTCAACCACCACGCCGTGCGCAGGACCTTTGGCCACAGCCTTCAGTTCCAACACTTCAGCCTGCAACAGTACCGCGTCTAGCAACGCGTCAACGCCATCACCGGTTTTGGCAGACACATGCACAAACATCGTGTCACCGCCCCATTCTTCGGAGATGACATTCATCTGTGCCAGCTCGCTCTTAACGCGCTCTGGATCAGCTTCGGGCTTGTCCATTTTGTTGACAGCGACCACGATCGGCACACCTGCCGCACGAGCATGCTGCACCGCTTCTTTGGTCTGTGGCATTACACCGTCATCGGCTGCCACCACCAGGATAACGATGTCCGTAACCTTGGCACCACGGGCACGCATGGCGGTAAACGCCGAGTGACCCGGAGTATCCAGGAAGGAAATCATGCCCTTCTCGGTTTCTACGTGATACGCACCAATGTGCTGGGTAATACCACCTGCTTCGCCTGAAGCTACGCGCGTTGCACGGATGTAATCCAGCAACGATGTTTTACCGTGGTCAACGTGACCCATTACGGTAATAACCGGAGGACGTGGCTCTGCATCGCTGGCGTTTTCGCGCACGAACAGATTGTCCTCAATCGCATTTTCATTCATCAATTTAACGGTATGACCCATCTCCTCAACCAGGAGAGCTGCCGTCGTCTGATCCAGCACCTGGTTGATGGTCGCCATCGTACCCAGCTTGATCAGTTCTTTGATCACTTCAGCAGCCTTGACCGACATCTTGTTGGCCAGTTCAGCTACCGTCAGTGTTTCGGGAATAGAAACTTCGCGCACGACCGGCTTGGTGGGTTTTTCAAAACCATGTTGACCATTAGGCGAATTAGCGCGTCCAACGGCGCGTTTGCCGCCATCTTTGCGCTTCGAGCCACGGCGACCGCCGCGATCAACCGAACCACCATCATCACGATCTTCGTCGCGGAAGTGAGAACTACCTTTCTCACCGCGCTCTTTACCGCGCTTTTTGCTCTTCTTGCTGGCGCCTTTTGCGTCTTCATCAACTAACGCAGCAACAGCCGCGATCGGGCCAACGCCCGGGGCCTCGAGTTCTACTGGCAACACAATTTCCGCCTCAGGAGTTTTTTCTTCCTCCTCATAAACGTCTGGCTTACGTTGTTCATCAGCCTTACGAGGCTCTTCAGCCTTGCGCACTTGTTCCTCAACAACAGCCTGGTGTTCTGCGTGGCGCTTTTCTTCCAGTGCCTGCTTGGCCGCCATTGCTGCCACATCTTGTTCGGAAGGTTCAACATCGCTGCGCTTCACAAACGTACGACGCTTGCGTACCTCTACGCTCACCGTGCGCGCAGCGGGTTCTGAACCACTACGACGGGCATTAGGACGCGCAACAGAGCCTTGCTTGAGTTCACTGACCGACTTACGCTTGAGCGTAATCTTGCGAGGACCGGTTGCCGATTCTGCTTCACCCGCCCCATGACGGCTGCGCAGATACTCCAGCAACTGCATCTTCTCATCTTCGGTAATCAATTCATCGGCCTGATCTTTTGCCAATCCAGCCTCACCCAATTGCGCCAACAGGCGATCGACCGGGATGCCAACAACCTCTGCAAACTGTTTTACCGTTACTTCAGCCATGTGTTGCTAAACTCCTGTGTTATTCCTCGTTGGCGAACCAGGGTTCGCGGGCGGTCATAATTAATTTCCCCGCCTGTTCTTTGCTGATGGACAGTATTGATACAACCTCATCAACCCCCTGATCTGCGAGGTCTTCCATAGTCGCCACGCCACTTGCTGCCAATGTAACTGCCATTTCTTCGGTCATGCCTTCCATGTTCAGAAGGTCCTCGGAAGGCTCTGCGGATTCCAGTTTTTCTTCCGCAGCAATCGCACTGGTCAACAAATAATCGCGCGCACGATGACGTAATTCTTCTACCGTATCTTCATCAAACTCTGCAATTTGCAGCATTTCATTCATTGGCACGTAGGCCACTTCGTCGACGCTGGCAAAACCTTCGTCAACCAGAATTGTTGCCACATCCTCGTCCACATCCAGTTTCTGGACGAACATGGCTATTAATTTCTGCGCTTCACCCTGGCTCTTTTCCTGAGCCTGAGCCTGGGTCATCACGTTGAGCGTCCAGCCTGTCAATTCGCTGGCCAGCTTCACATTTTGACCGCCGCGACCAATCGCCTGAGACAACTGATCTTCAGCAACGGCAACATCCATGCTACCTGCGTCTTCATCAACCACGATGGACAGCACTTCTGCGGGTGCCATTGCGTTAATCACGAACTGGGCAGGATTGTCATTCCAGACGATGATGTCGACGCGCTCGCCGGACAGTTCGTTAGACACCGCCTGCACACGTGAGCCACGCATACCAACACACGCCCCTACAGGGTCAATGCGCGTATCGTGCGCTCTCACCGCAATTTTTGCGCGAGCACCTGGATCACGGGCAGCGCTGACCACTTCGATCAGACCTTCGCCCACTTCCGGCACTTCCAGCTTAAACAGTTCAATCAACAGTTCAGGGGCGCTGCGACTAATAAAAATTTGCGGTCCGCGTGCTTCGCCGCGCACATCGCGCAGGTAGCCACGTACACGGTCACCTGGACGCAGATTCTCGCGTGGAATCATGTCCTCACGCAGAATCACGCCTTCCGCATTACCGCCCAGATCCAGATAGACATTACCTTTTTCAACGCGCTTAACCTGACCCGTGATCAGTTCGCCAACGCGCTCAAGAAACTCGTCAACCACCTGGGCGCGCTCAGCCTCGCGTACCTTTTGCACGATAACCTGTTTTGCCGTCTGCGCAGCAATACGGCCAAACGCGACAGACTCGATAGGTTCTTCAATGTAGTCACCAGCCTGAATGCCAGGTTGTTTCTGCAGAGCAGCCGCCAACAAGATCTGTTTCACTGGGGATTCGAATGAGGGATCTTCGTCGTCCACCACCAACCAGCGACGGAATGTTTCGTAATTACCAGTTGCGCGGTCAATCGTCACACGCACATCGATATCGCCACCGTGTTTTTTGCGCGTTGCCGTCGCCAGTGCCGCTTCAATAGCTTCAAAAATAATGGCCTTCTCGACACCTTTTTCGTTCGAGACGGCATCTACAACCAATAAAATTTCCTTGCTCATACAAGCCTCCACCAGGCTTAAAACTTTATGTCCGATACCAAATTCGCTTTTTCCATCAAGTCAAACGGAATTTCATAGGATTTGCCGTCCACCTCGACCACCAGCTTGCCATCGGTTACCGCGGACAACTGACCTTTAAACTTTTTTCTACCTTCAAGTGGCGTATGCAGACGCAGATTCACCTGCTCACCGACAAAACGTTCACACTGAGCTAACGTGAACAACGGACGATCCAAGCCGGGAGAGGACACTTCTAGAGTGTACTGTCCACTGATTGGATCTTCCACGTCCAACACGGCACTTACCTGCCGACTTACCTTTTCACAATCCTCAATCACAATCCCTTCAGGCTTATCCAGGTAAATCCGCAGCAGGGAATGACGGCCTTGGGAAATAAATTCTATTCCCAACAATTCATATCCCATCGCAGTGATGACTGGCTCAAGCAGGTCTTGTACAGCGGTTTGTCTCATTCCGATACCACAAATAAAAAATGGGCCAACGGCCCACTCGTAAATCATCGAATTGTTCACCACTATCCACTAGGGAACGACAGCGGTGAAGAGTGCAAATCTAATGGATGCGTATAATAGACAAATTGTTTAACCAATACAAGCCGCATAGCGCATTTTCACACAACTATCCACCCGCTCTCCAGCTTTAAATTTTGCTTACAAAACAAATGCCAACCACCATTATCCCTGGACTGCTGCTGCCCCTCCCATTCCCGCATCGACAATGGGCCTGCAAAATCATTCAAATCCACACCCACCCCGTCAGAGCGTGTGCTAAGATTTGCCGCCCGTTTTACACATAGACAACATTGATGACGACGCCAGAACCGCTTAGCCCAGCCCCGGGCAACCACCCTATCACCCAAATTCAGCTCGGCGACCATCAGATTACCCTGCTGGGTACTGCGCACGTATCGCGCGCCAGCGCAGACAAGGTTCGCGAACTCATTGAGTCCGGCGAGTTTGACTCCGTCGCCATCGAGCTCTGCCCTAGTCGGCATAACTCACTGATTAATCAGGATTCATTTGCAAAAATGGACCTTTTGAAAGTCATCCGTGAGGGCAAGGCGTCCATGGTTGCGGCCTCCCTGGCGCTCAGTGCCTATCAGCAGCGCATGGCCGAAGAATTCAACATTCGCCCCGGCGAAGAAATGCGCGTCGCAATCGACTGCGCCCAGCATCTCCATTTGCCGGTGCTACTTATCGACCGCGAGGTCGGCACCACCCTGAGGCGGGTGTACCACAATGTTCCCTGGTGGAAGCGATTTAATCTGGCCGGCGGCTTGTTCACGTCACTGTTCTCTCAGGAAAAGGTCACCGAAGCGGACATTGAGCGCCTGAAACAAGGCGATGTACTCGAATCCACCTTCGCGCAATTCGCCGACTCGCAGGAAGACATCTACACCCCGCTCGTGGACGAGCGCGACCGCTACATGGCCGCCCGGCTACGCCAGGAACACGCCGCGGGTCCGCCGCGCAAGACATTGGCGGTCATCGGCGCCGGCCACCTCAAGGGTATCGAACGCTATCTGAACGAGTCACATCGCCAACCTGAGGCCGAAATCAGTCAACTGGACACCATCCCCAGCGGCAACGGCTGGTTCAAGTACATCCCGTGGCTAATCGTCCTGGTAATTCTTGCCGGTTTTGCATTTGGCTTTGCACACAGCCCGGATATGGGCTGGCAAATGGTGATGGACTGGATTGTGATCAACGGCAGCCTGGCAGCCATCGGCACTCTCATCGCTGGCGGTCACATCCTGACCATACTGGCTGCGTTTGTTGCTGCACCGATCACCTCACTCAATCCAGCCATCGGCGCGGGTATGGTCACGGCACTGGTAGAAACCTTCCTGCGTCGCCCAACTATCGGCGATTTCAGTCAACTGCGCCAGGACACCACTCAGGTCCGAGGCTGGTGGCGCAATCGCGTCACCCGGATTTTGCTGGTGTTCTTCCTCAGTTCCCTGGGGTCAGCGATGGGCACCTACATCGCAGGCTTTGCCATCTTCGAGCGGTTGTCGCAGTAACAACCGCCCGCAAGATCACTTGCCCTTGTCCGGCGTGCTGCGATAGCCGCTGGCGCGCTTGAGCTGATACTGACGCACTGCGCGATTGTGTTCAGCAATCGTCGCAGAGAAATGATGACTACCATCACCCTTGGCCACAAAATAAAGCTCCTGGCCGGGTTCAGGATGCACCGCAGCCATAATCGCAGCAGCACTGGGCAACGCGATTGGCGTTGGCGGTAAACCGTAGCGAGTGTAAGTGTTGTAGGGCGTATCACGCAGCAAATCTGCACGGCGCACATTGCCATCATACAGTTCACCCATGCCATAAATCACCGTTGGGTCGGTCTGCAATCGCATCCGAATTTGCAAACGACGCACAAACACGCCGGAAATCTGTCCGCGCTCACTGGCAACAGCAGTTTCTTTTTCCACAATCGACGCCAGGATCAGTGCGTCATATGCACTCTTGAGCGGCAAGCCCGGATCACGCTCTGCCCACGCCCGTTGCAGCACCTGCTCTAACTGCCCATAGGCACGTTGTAAAAATTGCACATCGCTCATGCCTGCCGGAAAAAAATACGTGTCCGGCAAGAATCGACCTTCAGGATGCTGTCCCGCATAACCCAGGTCAGCCATAATTTGTGCGTCCGTTTTTCCGACCAAGGTGTGACGCAACTTTGGATGCGCATTAACCACTTGCATCATCTGACGAAAGGTCCAGCCTTCAATAATCGTCAGGCTATACTGTTTTACTTTGCCGCTAGCAATCAACTGCAACAATTCGCGCGCAGTGGTTCCTTTGGGAATTTCATACTCACCAGCATGAATTTTTGCCCCCATACCATCCATGCGTGCCAGCCAGCGCAACCACTTGGCAGAAGAAATGATACCTTCCTCTTCAAGCAAGTGCGCAACACGATTCAAGCCCGCGCCACTGGGAACAGTAAACTCGGCATTACCCTCGCCCGTATCCACTGGCGTAGTCGCAAAATTATCCACACTCATCCACATCCAGCCTGCGTACAAACTGAATGCAACGATGCCCACTCCCAGCAATTTATAAAACAGCGTTTTCATCAAACAAAAAATCGTCGTTGTATTTCTTGTTGTAATTTCCGTGTCACTGGCATGGCTTGTTCACTGGTATCAAACCGCGAACCACCCAATGCCCGCACAGGCCAGATGCCTACCAAACTATTGGTCAAGAAAACCTCATCAGCAGCGTACAGATCTCTGAGGATATACTGCCCGCAGTTCAGTGAAATGTCCATTTCCTGCGCCAACTGAATCACCGTTTCGCGCATCACCCCAACCACACCGCACTGTGACAAATCCGGCGTGAACAACTGCTGATCTTTCACCCAAAAAATATTACTAATCACGCCCTCGATAACATAGCCTTCACTATCGAGCAGCAAACCTTCAACAATATTGTCATCAGACCATTCGGCGCGCGCCAATACATGCTCGAGGCGATTGAGGTGCTTCATACCGGCAAGATGCGCATTTCTGCCCAGACGCATTTCGCACAAATGCAATTTCACCCCCTGCTGCCAGTAGCTCTCGGGATAATCCGGCATCACCGAAAACGAAACAATGCGCGTCAAATTAACCGGTTCTGGCAAACGATAACCACGCATCGCCGGACCGCGCGTCACAATCAATTTAATGACACCCGTATCCTGCCCGGCGCACAGTTGCGCAATGTCCGCCAGCCATTGCGCTTCATCCAACACAGGAAAGCGCATCCGTTCGCAGCTTTGCTGCAACCGCCGCCAATGCTGTTCCCATTGCACCGGTTTACCATGACGAACGGCAATGGTTTCAAACAGGCCATCACCGTAGTTCAAACCTCGATCCGAGTAAGAAACCGTCTCACTCCAATCACCGTTGATCAGTGTTTTTGTTGTCATCCCATGAGCGCCATTAACATACCGCGAGCCTTTGCCACAGTCTCGTCCACTTCATTTTCAGCGATGGAATCCATCACCAACCCCGCACCTGCACGAAACTGAACCTGGTTGCCATCCTGGATCAACGTCCGAATCAGTATATTCAAATCCATATCACCGTTTAAATTCACATATCCCATAGAGCCCGTATAGGCCTCGCGCGGTTTCTGTTCCAGCTCTGCAATAATCTCCATGCAGCGAACCTTGGGGCAACCGGTAATCGTTCCCCCAGGAAACACTGCTCGAAGCGCGTCACCGGCACTGACATCGTCCCGCAATTCGCCTCGCACATTTGAAACAATATGGTGCACATGCTCATAAGATTCCAGCACCATAAACTCATCCACCTGCACCGTGCCCGGGACACACACGCGCCCCAGATCATTACGCTCCAGATCGATCAACATCACATGCTCTGCGCGCTCTTTGGGATGATGGATTAATTCATCAATCGCTGCCTGATCCCGCTGCGACGAAAACTGCCCATGCTCATCGCGAGTACGTGGCCGTGTGCCAGCAATGGGACGGGTCTGCGCCGTCCGTCCTTTCACGCGCAACAAGCGCTCAGGCGAAGAACTGATAATGCTGGCCTGTTGCCATCGGGCCAATCCGGCAAACGGGGCAGGATTGGAAAGACGCAGTCGCCGATACAATTCACTGGGCCGATATCGCCCATCCAGTTCCGCCTGCCACAGACGCGAAACGTTTGCCTGAAAAACATCGCCCGCAAGAATATAGTCGTGTACCGACTTCACAGCATCGATATATCGCTGCGGATTTTCTTCTTCGAGATTTTTGATTTTAACGGATCTATTTTCTTTGGCAGATGTTTGCTGTAACAACGCAACATCGTCAATCATCGCCTGCAAACGAAAATCTTCTTCCCCTTCAGCAACCAGATACAGACACTGCTCGTGATGATCCTGAATCACTGCCGCAGGACAGCGTGTTGCAAACGCCACCGGCAAACTGCGCGGCAACATCGGTAGCTTCAGCGATGGCTCCACCTGCGCAGCCACCTCGTAGGAAAGATAAACAAACCAGCCGCCGTGAAACGGCAGATCGGGAACTTCTTCCTTGATCTTTGGTTCCAGCTGCATCCAGAAATCGAGATTTTTTAGAAAATCATTGCCCTTCAGACGCATCGGAATATGACCTTGGTGTCCCAAAAAGTCATTCAACACCAATGATGAGCCGGGGAAGGCAAACAAAATATCGTAACGGGAATTGACCGTCCCCTTGGCAACGCTTTCCAACAGATAAGGGTAACGCTCAGGACGAAATTCGTGCAGGGATAAGAGATCGAAAGATCCGGGAATTTTCTGGGTGAAACGTTTGACGTTCATCAGACGGTAATCTCCGTGAAATCACCGAACAAAGAGCCGGACCGCCCCGTCAGGAGCGGTCCGCATCCCTTAGACTTTACGCAGAACGATAGTACCGTTGGTGCCACCAAAACCGAAGGAGTTGGAAACAACGATATCCACATTCATCTGACGCGCCGTGTGCGGCACGTAGTCCAGATCACATTCAGGATCGGGATTGTCCAAATTGATGGTCGGTGGAGCAACCTGATCGCGAATCGCCAGCGCGCTGAACACGGCTTCGATACCGCCCGCAGCACCCAACATGTGACCTGTCATGGACTTGGTAGAGCTGACAGCCACTTTCTTCGCTGCTGCACCCATCACTGATTTCACCGCCTGAGTCTCAGCCACGTCGCCGGCAGGCGTAGAAGTACCGTGCGCGTTGATGTAGCTGATTTGATCAGGATTGATCTTGGCATCACGCAACGCATTGCGCATGCAGCGCATCGCGCCTTCACCACCGGGAGGTGGCAGAGTCATGTGATATGCATCCGCACTCATGCCGTAACCGATAACTTCAGCGTAGATTTTCGCACCGCGCGCTTTGGCGTGTTCGTATTCTTCCAGCACAACAACACCGGCACCATCACTCAGCACGAAACCATCACGGTCTTTATCCCAAGGACGACTGGCTGCCTGCGGATCTTCGTTACGCGTAGACAGCGCACGTGCCGCAGCAAAGCCACCCAGACCGGTCGGACTGGTTGCCATTTCCGCACCACCGGCAATCATCACATCGGCATCGCCGTACTTAATGATACGCGCCGCTTCGCCAATGTTATGCGTACCCGTGGTACAGGCAGTAACGATGGCAAAATTGGGGCCTTTCAAACCATTCATGGTTGAGAAGTTGCCCGAAATCATGTTGATGATGTTACTTGGAACGAAGAACGGGGAAATCTTACGTGGACCGCCTTTATCAAAGGCCACGCGACCGGCTTCAATACCAGTCAGACCACCGATACCAGAACCAATCGCCACACCGATGCGCTCGGCATTTTCCTCAGTCACTTCAATGCCTGAATCAGCCATTGCTTCCTGAGCCGCTGCGATGCCGTAATGGATGAACACGTCCATTTTACGCGCCTCTTTGGGCGACATAATGGTCGATGCATCAAAGCCCCATACGGAACCACCAAAGCGCACGGAAAAATCCGTGGTATCGAAATGCTCCAATGGACGAATCCCGCTCTTACCCGCGAGAATACCCGCCCAGGTGTCAGCGACATTCAAACCCAGTGGCGATACCGCCCCCAGACCTGTGATTACTACGCGTCTTCCAGCCAAGGTTAACCCCCTCGTCAATCAATCAATAAAAAAGGCCGCTACCGGAAAGGGTTGCGGCCTTATTCTAACAAGCTATCTCAACACCGAGGCAAATTAGCCCTTGCTGGAGTTGATGTAGTCAATCGCCTGCTGAACAGTGGTGATTTTCTCAGCTTCTTCGTCAGGAATTTCAGTTTCGAATTCTTCTTCCAGAGCCATTACCAGCTCAACCGTGTCCAGAGAATCGGCACCCAGGTCATCTACGAAAGAAGCTTCGTTGCTAACTTCTTCTTCTTTAACGCCCAATTGCTCAACAACGATCTTCTTTACGCGTTCTTCGATGCTGCTCATTTTCTCTATTCCTCCGAAATAAGGGTCAGTATTTTGCTGGGGCCGTATTGTATTGGAAAGTTATCAGATGTCCAACAATTTCGGCGTAAAACCCAGCCATTTGTATGTCGATTAGCCTTAGCTCATGTGCATCCCGCCATTCACATGCAGTGTCTGGCCGGTAATGTAACGTCCGCTGGGCGATGCCAAATAGACCACCGCTGCCGCGATGTCTTCGGGTGTCCCCAGGCATCCCAATGGAATCTGAGCCTTCAGCGTTTCTTTCTGCGCCTCAGGCAAAACAGCGGTCATATCAGTTTCAATAAAACCGGGCGCGATCACGTTGACTGTAATATTGCGTGACGCCACTTCGCGCGCCAACGCCTTGCTAAAGCCCATGATACCCGCCTTGGCCGCCGCATAGTTGGCCTGACCGGGATTACCCATTGCACCAACCACCGAGGCGATCGAAATAATACGCCCGTGACGCGCCTTCATCATGCCCCGCAAGCAGGCTTTGGACAGGCGAAATACAGACGACAAATTGGTGTTGATGACCGAGTCCCATTCATCATCGGACATGCGCATCATCAAATTGTCGCGCGTAATACCTGCATTGTTCACCAGAATCGTCGGCGTACCGAACTCACTGGCAATCGCCTTCATTGTCGCATCCACCGATTCACTGCTGGACACGTCCAATACCAAACCTTTTCCTTTAACACCTTTTTCATTCAGTGTGTTGGAAATGGTCTCTGCCCCTGATTCGCTGGTAGCAGTGCCGATAACCACGGCCCCCTGCTCGCCCAACGCCAGCGCAATCGCGCGACCGATGCCGCGCGTCGCGCCAGTCACCAGTACAACTTGATTATCTAAACTCAACGGTATTCCTCCCTCTGTGCTCACACTTAACCGGCCAGAGCCTTGTTTAAACTGTCTACATCCAACACGGGAAAGGCTGACATTGTACGCACAATGCGTTTATTCAAGCCAGCCAACACCTTGCCTGGGCCACACTCAACAATCGTGGTCACGCCTTTGGCTTCAAACCACTGGACAGTTTCCACCCAACGCACCGGGCTGTACAACTGACGCACCAACGCGTCGCGAATTTTGTCGGCATCACTATAGGCTGCCACGTCTGCATTATGCAGCACAGGAATGCTTGGTGCCTGAATCGAAATGCCCGCCAGACGCACCGCCAAACGCTCAGCGGCTGGGCGCATCAAATCGCAATGAGAAGGCACGCTCACAGGCAAAATAATTGCGCGCTTGGCGCCTTTTTCTGTCGCCACCGGCACAGCACGCTGCACCGCCGTAGCGGTACCGGCAATCACCACCTGACCGGGGCTGTTAAAATTCACTGGCTGCAACACTTCGCCCTGCGAAGCCGCATCACACACTTCAGCCACCTGAGCATCTTCCAGTCCCAGAATCGCGGCCATCGCGCCAGTACCCGCAGGCACGGCTTCCTGCATAAAGCGTCCGCGATCAGCCACCAGTGACACCGCATCTGCAAACGCGATGGCGCCACCGGCAACCAGCGCAGTGTACTCACCCAAGCTGTGTCCGGCCAGGAAAGCGGGCATCGCTCCACCCTTTTCCTGCCACACGCGCCAAGCCGCCACGCCCGCTGCCAACATGGCAGGCTGAGTTTTGTCGGTCTCGTTCAGCTTTTCTTCTGGACCGTTCTGAACCAAATTCCACAGATCGTATCCCAGTGCCTCAGAGGCCTGAGCAAACGTATCGGTAACTACGGGAAACTGGGCGGCCAAATCGGCCATCATGCCCAGCGATTGAGACCCTTGACCGGGAAAAACAAACGCAGTCGTCATACGAAGAATTGCTCCGTAAATTTTAGAATTTCATCAACACCGAACCCCAGGTAAAGCCTCCACCGAAGGCTTCCATGAGGACCGTTTCACCACGCTGGATACGGCCGTCGCGAACTGCGACATCCAGCGCCAGAGGAATAGAGGCCGCCGAGGTATTACCGTGCGTCGCCACCGTGGTTACCACGCGCTCCATCGGCATTTTTAATTTCTTGGCCGTCGCAGCAATGATGCGAATATTGGCCTGGTGCGGCACCAACCAATCGATGTCCGATTTTTCCATGCCGTTGGCAGCCAGCGTCTCGTCGACGATGTCGCCCAGCGTGTTCACCGCAGTTTTGAAAACTTCGTTGCCCTTCATCTGAATGGCAATTTCACCACTCATCAGCGCCTGCGCGTTTTCAGAAATGCCGCCATTGGTTGTCAGCAGTTCTTTGTACTGGCCATCGGCATGAATATGGGTCGACAAAATACCCGGTTGATCGCTAGCCTGAATCACCACTGCGCCCGCACCGTCACCGAACAAAACGCAAGTAGTGCGATCATTCCAATCCAGAATGCGTGACAGGGTTTCAGCGCCGACCACCAGCGCTGTTTTGGCTGCGCCCGTGCGAATAAACTGATCAACCACACTCACGGCATACACAAAGCCGGAGCAGACTGCCTGAATATCAAATGCAGGACATCCGTGGATGTCCAATTTGTCTTGCAGCAAACAGGCAGTACTGGGAAATACGCGGTCTGCCGTTGTTGTCGCAACAACAATCAGGTCAATATCATTCTTGTCGATACCCGCAGCCACAATGGCGCGCTGCGCAGCAGCAAATGCCAGATCACACGTTGTTTGCCCATCGGCAGCAACGTGGCGCTGAGAAATACCCGTGCGCTCGACAATCCATTCATCACTGGTGTCCACCATCTTTTCCAGATCATGGTTGGTGACAATTTTTTCTGGCAGATAACTGCCCGTACCAATGATGCGTGAATATTTCAAACCGCCCGCCTTTCCACCAACATGGTTTGTAGCTCGCGCTCAATACGCGCGGGAACATTGTAGTCCACTTCTTTCACTGCAACGTTAATCGCGTTGGCAAATGAACTGGTATCTGCGCTGCCGTGACTTTTAACCACGATACCACGCAAACCAACCAAACTAGCGCCGTTGTAGCGACCGGGATCAATGCGACGACCAAAGGATTTGAATACGGGTCTGGCGATCAAGCCCGCCATTTTGCCCAGTACGCTGCCTTTGAATTCCTGCTTGAGGAATTGAATGATCATGCGCGCCACGCCTTCACTGGTTTTCAGTGCGACGTTACCCACAAAACCATCGGCAACCACAACATCAACGGTACCTTTGTAAATATCATCACCTTCCACGAAGCCGTAATAATTCAGCTCGCTGGCCTGCAGCATTTTGGCTGCCTGCTTGATGATCTCACCACCCTTGATTTCCTCTTCGCCGATATTGAGCAAGCCAACGGTCGGCTTTTCAATATTGCACACCGCCGAGGTCAACACCGAACCCATGACCGCAAACTGGAACAGATGCTCCGGTGACGAATCAATATTGGCACCCAAATCCAGCATATGACACTGACCACGCATGGTCGGCAACGCGGAAATAATCGCGGGCCGGTCGATACCCGGCAGGGTTTTGAGTACAAAACGCGCGGTAGCCATCAACGCACCGGTGTTACCGGCGCTCACACACGCATCCGCCCGACCTTCTTTTACCAGGTCGATGGCAACGCGCATGGAAGAATCTTTTTTGGAACGCAGGGCTGATGAAGGCGCTTCATCCATACCAACCACCTGGGAGGCATGATGAATGCTCAAGCGCCCATTCACATCCGCACCATGCTCGCGCAAGACGGACGTAATGGCGGCCTGATCACCAACCAAAATCAATTTGAGGGACGGGTTTTGCTTTAATGCCGTTAGCGCGGCGGGGACGACCACGGATACACCGTGATCTCCCCCCATGGCATCCAGGGAAATTGTCGAAGCCAAGCCTCAACCTTTACTCTTGATCTTCTACGAAAGTTTCCTTGGGCTCGATCACGCGACGACCACGGTAGAAACCATCTGGGGTAATGTGGTGACGAATGTGAGTCTCACCAGTTTTGCTATCTACAGAAACCGCTGGGGTAGACAGTGCATCGTGGGCACGGCGCATACCGCGCGCAGAACGACTTTTACGACTCTTTTGAACAGCCATGATTATCTCCTAAATGACCTTCTTAACTCAGTTTTTCCCGTTGCGTTTCAGGTCTGCCAACACCGCAAACGGGTTCCGCTTCTGCTCAACCTCGTGCACTTCTTCTTCCTCGGAAACCGGCACAACATCCGTTGTACACAAGCCTTCCGGGTGCAAAGGCACGAAGGGCAGCAACAGCAATAATTCATCTTCAACCAGCTCTGCCAGAATGAGGCTATCCTCGTTCAGTAACAGCGGGTCAATGTCTTCTGGCAATTCCTCTGCCTCTTGCAGCCCCGCCACCACCGCCAGTTTGAACTGGTGATCCACCGGAACCACAAAGCGTTGCATGCAACACTGACATTGCAAGGGCAACCCACCTTTCAGTTCGCCTGCAACCGTCGGACGTCGTCCTTCCATAAAAAAGGAAAAACGCGCCTCAACCTCCCCTAACTCCCCGTACAGGTTGTCCGAAAGGCGGTGCATTTGACTAAGTTTGTAGCGTTTAGACCCTGTGACTTGTCTATTGGCAAGCAGCACGGGATCGACGCGTTCTGGCAGTTGACCGGGCATTGGGGCGCAATGATAGCTGCGCAAAGCCCCGCTGTCAAAAAAATGGTTAAAATTCACAACGCTAGCCGCCGACAATGGTGTGCAACTTGACAAAAACCAGGGATTTACGTAGAAGAATCCGTTAATTACGTTGAATACGTCTACTGCTGAAATCCCGGCAGAGGCATCCGACAGGAAACACGAACGAAAGAAGGGAGTCCCTTTGATCAAGAAAGTCCTGATTGCCAACCGAGGTGAAATCGCTGTACGTATTGTGCGGGCCTGCTCCGAAATGGGCATCAAATCGGTCGCCATTTATGCCGAGCCTGACCGCCATGCCCTCCACGTAAAAAAGGCCGACGAAGCCTATAATATTGGTCCTGACTCCGTCGCCGGCTATCTGAATGTTCACCGGATTGTTAACCTGGCAGTCGCCACTGGCTGCGATGCACTCCATCCGGGCTACGGTTTCCTCTCTGAAAACCAGGAACTGGCCAAAGCCTGCGAACGCCGCGGCATCAAATTCATCGGCCCCTCTGCAGAAATCATTCACCGCATGGGCGACAAAACCGAAGCACGCCGCGCCATGAAGTCTGCGGGCGTCCCGGTCATCCCCGGCACCGAAGATAATCTGCGCAGCCTGGACGACGCCGTCGCACTGGCCAGCCAGATTGGCTACCCTGTCATGCTCAAAGCCACTTCAGGCGGTGGAGGACGCGGCATTCGTCGTTGCGACACCGAAGCCGATCTGCGCAAAAACTACGACCGAGTTATTTCCGAAGCCACCAAAGCCTTCGGCGTCGCCGATGTGTTCATGGAAAAATGCATCGTCAACCCCAAGCACATCGAAGTCCAGATTTTGGCCGACAGCCATGGCAACGTGATTCACCTGTTTGAACGCGACTGCTCGGTACAACGCCGCCATCAAAAGTTGATCGAAATTGCCCCCTCACCACAATTGAGTGAAGCTCAACGCCAACTGGTGGGGGAATACGGCGTCAAGGCCGCCAGCTTTGTTGGTTACGAGAATGCCGGCACGGTCGAATTCCTGCTCGACCACACCGGCCAGTTTTACTTCATGGAAATGAACACGCGTGTGCAGGTGGAACACACCGTCACCGAACAAATCACCGGCATCGATATTGTGCAGGAGCAAATTCGCATTGCCTCGGGCCTGCCGCTGCAATACAAACAGTCTGAGGTGCAAAAACGCGGTTTTGCCATGGAGTTTCGCATCAACGCCGAAGACCCCAAAAACGATTTTCTTCCCAGCTTTGGTCGCATTACCCGCTACTTCGCGCCAGGCGGACCAGGCATTCGCACCGACAGCGCCATTTACAGCGGTTACGTCATTCCACCCTACTACGATTCCATGTGTGTCAAACTCACCGTTTGGGCACTGACGTGGGAGGCATTGCTGCGCAGGGCTGAACGCGCACTCGATGACATCACAGTCAACGGCGTAAAAACCACGATTCCGTACCAAAAACAAATACTCAAAACCGAGGAATTCCGCTCCGGGATCGTCAATACCGGCTTTGTTGAGGCTCACCCGGAGCTTTCCAACTACTCAACCCGTCGTCCGCCGCGCGAATTGGCCGGCGCTATTGCTGCGGCCATCGCCGCTCACATGCGACTTTAGGATAGCGAGAAGGAAATCAGCATCATGGCAAAAGTTCAGGTTACCGAAACCGTATTACGCGATGGCCACCAGTCCCTCATCGCCACCCGCATGCGCACCGAAGACATGCTGCCCATCGCCAAAAAACTCGACCAGGTGGGCTTCTGGTCACTGGAATGCTGGGGCGGCGCCACCTTTGACGCCTGCGTCCGTTTTCTAAAAGAAGATCCGTGGGAACGTCTGCGCAAACTGCGCGAAGCCATGCCCAACACCCGTCTGCAAATGCTGTTGCGCGGTCAAAACCTGCTAGGCTATCGCCACTACTCCGACGACGTAGTGCGCGCGTTTGTGCATCGCTGCGCCGACAACGGCATGGACGTGTTCCGCATCTTTGACGCACTGAATGACCTGCGCAATTTGGAAACCTCCATCGCCGCCGTCAAAGAAGCCGGCAAGCATGCCCAAGGCTGCATCTCTTACACCACCAGCCCGGTACACACCATTGACGAATTCGTCAAAATGGCCAAGACGCTGGAAAAAATGGGCTGCGATAGTCTAGCGATCAAAGATATGGCTGGCTTGCTCACACCCACCAAGACCGACGAGCTGGTCAAGGCTCTGAAGAAAAAAATCAAGCTGCCCATCCACCTGCACTCGCACGCCACTGCCGGTTTGTCCGACATGTGTCAGCTCAAAGCGATTGAGGCCGGTGCATTCGCTATCGACACCGCCATCTCCGCCTTTGCCAATGGCGCCAGTCATCCCGCTACCGAGTCCATGGTCGCCGCCCTGCGCGACTCGGAATACGACACCGGCCTGGATCTGGAACTGTTGCAGGAAATCGGCATGTACTTCGCCGGTGTACGCAAAAAATATCACCAGTTCGAAAGCGAATTTACCGGATTGGATACGCGCGTTCAGGTCAATCAGGTTCCTGGCGGCATGATTTCCAACCTGACCAACCAACTGCGCGAACAAGGCGAACTCAAACGCATCAACGACGTGTTGGCAGAAATTCCCCGTGTGCGTGAAGACATGGGCTTCCCACCGCTGGTCACGCCGACATCGCAAATCGTCGGCAGCCAGGCCGTGCTCAACGTACTGACCGGCACGCGCTACAAAACCATCACCAACGAGGTCAAACTGTACCTGCAAGGTCATTACGGCAAAGCGCCGGGCCAGGTCAACGAATTGATTCGCGAACAAGCCATCGGCAAGGAAAAAGTCATCACCTGTCGCCCAGCGGATTTGCTCAAACCAGAACTGGATGAACTGCGCGCCCAAATCGGTGAGCTGGCGGAAACCGAAGAAGACGTCATGACCTTTGCCATGTTCCCCGATCTGGGACGCAGTTTCCTGGAGCAGCGTCGTGCCGGCACCCTGCTACCCGAACCACTGGAACCACCGCCCGAAGACAACGTCGCGGTGTGCGGTTTGGCGCCCACCGAATTCAACATCACCATGCACGGTGAAACCTATCACATCAAGGTCACTGGTTCCGGTCACCGCTTCCAGGCAAATCGTCCGTTCTACATGACCGTCGACGGCCAGCCCGAAGAAGTGCTGGTGGAAACCCTGGATGAAATTGCCACCTTCCCCGCTGGCGGTGTTCCTGCCGCGCAGACCAATGCCGCCAAAGCCGTCACTGGCAGCAAGCGACCAAAAGCGACCAGACCCGGCGATGTCACCACCTCCATGCCCGGCACCATCGTGGAAGTATTGGTCAAGGAAGGTGACAAAGTCGCTGCGGGTGCTGGTTTGTTCATCACCGAAGCCATGAAAATGGAGACCGAAGTTCAAGCTCCCATTGCTGGCACCATCAAAACCGTCCACATCAAAAAAGGTGACACGGTTAATCCGGACGAAACCCTGATCGAGATCGAATAATGCGTCAATTAATTCTGGGCTCCACTTCTCCCTATCGCCGGGAGTTGCTGGAGCGCTTGCACCTACCATTTACCACCGCTGCACCTGACATTGACGAAACGCCTCTGCCCGGCGAAAAACCGGAACAGATGGTGTTGCGTCTGGCCGAAGCCAAGGCGCGTAAAGTTGCCGAAACTCACCCCGACAGCATTATCATCGGCGGTGATCAATGCAGTGTGTGCGAAGGCGAAATTCTTGGTAAACCTGGAACGATGGAACGCGCTGTTGAGCAGCTCAAAAAACTCTCCGGCAAAACCATCGTATTTCAAACCGCGCTTTGCCTGTATCAAGCCGATAAAGATATTCTCGACATTGACCTCATTCCGTTCACCGTCCATTTTCGTTCCATGGACGAAGCCATGATTCGCCGCTATCTGCAAAAAGAACCGGCACTCAATTGCGCGGGATCGTTCAAATCCGAAGGCTACGGCATTGCCCTCACCGAACGACTCGAAGGCAACGATCCAACCGCACTGATTGGCCTGCCATTGATTCGATTACGCAAAATGCTGGAAGCTGCTGGAATTGTAGTCGTTTAGCTTCGCACAACAATCCGCCACGCAATTACCATCATCGCACCCTCATGCACAGAGTTAGCGCATCATTTCATGATGCGCACCAAATCAGGTCAGGCAACTCCCGAATTTTTTTACGCGCTTGAGCCAAAATACACGAAAGCAAATCACAAGTGCCGAAAAATTGCGCACTTACCTCACTATTTCAATGTTTTCTTTCTGACACAACAAAATAGGCATTCACCTTGCAAAATGCTACAACGACAACTAAGACACTAACTTCGGGTTGTAGTTAAATTCATCACAGGAGAGAAATAATGTTTAGAAAACGCTTGGGACTAATGACGGGTCTTTGCGCCATTTCCACCGCTGCAGCTGCCGGCACCATCACCGTCGATACCGGCGATATCGCATTAAAAGGCGGTATGACCGCGGGCTATTTCTACAGCGATAACACTGGCTCTTCCAATACTGATAATTTTCATGTTTCTGACATGCTGATTGAATTATCTGACGAGGCCAAAACCGGTGGCGTAGGTTTTAAAGCGGGCTTTGGTTCCATGTCTGCAATTACCATCCTCGACGGCGGCGTTAACAACAGCGCGGGCTTCAGCACGTTCGGCCTGCAATATGGCTCCGTTGATTTCGCTCCCATTGAAGGCTTGACCATCAGCGCAGGTAAACTGGCCACCAATATCGGCTATGAAGTTACACCATCATATGCCAACGCGCACGCCACCATCGCTGCGCTGTGGGGCGGCCAGCCAGTCTATTATCCTGGCATTCGCGCCAGCTACAGCCTGGGTGATGTCAGCGTTTATGCCGAAACAAACAACGACACATTGAAGCTGGGTAATTCAACTGCTACGAATGCCTACGCCGTTGGTGTCAGCGGCTCTGCAGGCAGCCTGAACTACATGGCCAGCTATTACGATTACGACAAGGCAAAAAACATTGTTGACGTTATCGTAAGCACCACCGTAGGCAACATTGATTTGGCTATCAATGCCGACTATCACATGCTGGACAGCGAAGCGAAAGTAGCAGGCCAGGACGATAGCGCAATGGGCGTAGCTCTGTACATCAAACCAACCTACGGCAAAATGTCCTACCCTGTGCGCATTGAATACATGAGTGACGGCACCAGCGGCATTTATGGCTTCGATAGCGCCACGACCTATACCATCACCCCAACATACAGCCCATCGGCCAACACTTTTGTTCGCGCAGAAGTTTCCATGGTGCAATCCACCAACAAGGTTTTTGCCGACAAAGACGGTGTAGCAACAGACAGCAAAACCAACGTTGCATTACAAGCTGGCTATCGCTTCTAACCAGCCCCTCCCCAAGCCGGATTACATACAGTAGTCCGGCTTATTTTTCGGCTGCGCTCGGCGGATGCAGTTTCCATTGTTCGATGAGTAATTTTCGCAAATCCCTTCCCTGTCCAGAATCTGCCACAGTGATTTCTGGATTTTGTAATGTTAGAAAATCCAGATTCACTTCACGACCACTCAGCAAAAAGTCAGTCATGGCCACGGTATACGTCCGATCGGCCACAATCGGCTGACCTGCAATTTGCCATACAGATGCCGATGACTTGGCTGTGTTCGCCGATTGCAAATATCCACCCGAGCCAACATTCAGTTCACCTTGCTGCAATACGCGCAACAACAAAGCACCTTTCATTTTCACCAAGCGTACGTCGCCGCCAAACGGCAACACCCGAATCACGTCATATACCGTGATATCGCCGACGGGTAACACATCATCAATACGAATAGAGCCACTGTTGTACACGCTCAGATCCGCCTCGCCAGCATAGGCCTGCAACATGCTCTCAGCGATCAAACGCGTCAGATTCGTTTGTCCGGTGCGCACATGCGAACTTACGCCATCGTAATTTTGCCGCGCCTGAAAAACGACCTCCGCAGGTTTCAAGCCTTGCTGCTGAAACGCCGCAAATGCGCGAGACTTCCAATCATTGATACGGTCACGCAATTCAGCATTCTCTGCGATGGTATCGTTAACCTGAACCAGTCGTGTCTCAATCCGTGTTTTTTTACTGGAAGGATTGGCATATATATCGACCACATATACCGAGCGAACATTGGCATCGGCCTTGAGTAACGGTGCCCAGTTTGCGCCCCGCCAGCGTTGATAATTGGCGTGCTCATGGCCTCCCAACAATAAATCGATCTGCGGAAAACGCTGTAGCAATGCTTCATCATCACCTATCGCCTGATGCGTCAACGCCACAACAAAGTCGGACTGCGAATCCAGAATGGCCAATTGTTTTTCCGCAGCCGCATATGGCTCACTGATTTTTACGTAGCTCGGCTGATTGCTGTTCAGCGTCAATCCCAATATGCCAATCCGAAATACTTTGCCGCTGTTCGCGTCGCGAATGGGCAGAACGACATTGGTTTTCTGCCCGGCAAATAATGCGCCCTGAGCATTGGTGACGTTACTGGAAACCCAGGTAAACTTTGCTTCGCCCACGCGTTGCAAAAATGGCCGTTCCTTTAGATCAAATTCGTGATTGCCAAAGGTTGCGTAATCCAGCCCCAACCCATTCAGAACATCGACCATGTGCTTTCCCTGCAGCGGTTCGCCGTCCACGGGTGCCATACCCATGGCAGAAGGGCTCAGAAAATCGCCACCGAGCAAAGTAATCGTATTAGGATTTATACTCAGCAATTGCTTACGCAAGGTGGCGACCCTGGCTAGCCCTCCCTCTTTGCCATCGCCAGTTGGGATAATTTCATACACATCATTGAAGTGCAGCAAAGTGACATGAATTTCGCCCTGATCGTCGGCGTGGGCTGAACATAAAAACAGCGACAACACTACGAAAACATACCGTTTCAGTTTCATACTTTCCCTTTATCTTCGTCGACACATCAAACCGATCTGTGCCATGATTGGAACTCACTCAGTTCCACACAACAATACCAATTTTTATTCGTAACCGGTTTTATCCGAATGCATATCAATGACTGGATCTGGCTGGCATTCTTCGCCATGGCATTTAGTGCCACCAAAGTGATTGTAGTAAAAACCCACTGCCAATCCATTCCCCCCTCTGCACTAATGTTTCACTCACGGTTGTTTGCCGCTGGTTTGTTGCTCATTCCTGCGGCCCTGTCTACGGTTGAAATACACTCACACACAACATTCTGGAGCGCAACATTTGCCGCAGCCGTTATCACCATAGTAGCCAGCGTCCTTTATATCAAATCAATTCAACTGGGTGATTTGGTCATTGTTTCACCAATACAGGCCAGCATTCCCGTCTTCATGGTTATCACCACCTACGCGCTGTATGGCGAAATCCCAAATGAAGCCGGGTTGGTCTGTTTGTTATTGATTGTCGCCTCCATTGCCTATCTCTTATTGAAATTACAAAACCACAGACCCGGCCAACACTCACGCGCTCTGCTCTACCCCGCCTTACTATCCGTTGCTGCGGCTTTCTTATACGGCATATCAACCCTATTGGATCGCACAGCCATCGCAGCAACCGATAACGGCGCCATTTTTTATTCAGCCATGTGGAGTCTAATCACATTAGCCTTACTGCTTGGCTATATGCTGAAAAACCGCACGCTACTTGTTGAATCGCTCAGACAACACTACAAAGGCATAGGATTCTACGTCACCGTATCCGTACTGGCGTTTATTTTTCAACAACTCGCCGTGCAACAGTCCCTTGATATCAACAGCGGCGTCACCTACGTCAAAGCCATTGTCATGATTCACATTGGCATCGCCGCAATGGTGGGCATATTTCTGTTAAAAGAAAAAATCACTGCTGATATCATTTTCGCCAATGCTGTCGCCTTTGCCGCCGGTATTGGACTGGTCCTCAATCTATAATCGGAAATTCAGATGATGCATGATAATCATGACTTATTAATTCGCGCACTTGATGAAGCCGAACGGCTTGCTCAAGCTATGCAATCATCACCCACCATTCAGACTCGTAAGGGTGAAAAAGATTTTGCCCTGGATGCCGATCACGCCGTCGAACAATGCATACGTGATATTTTAAGCCGCAGCCAGCTACCCATTTTGGGCGAAGAAAATGGCTGGAATCAAGACTCAGCGAATGATGATCATATATTTTGGGCTGTCGACCCCATTGATGGCACCATCAACTATGCACGCGGATTACCAATGTGGGGCGTGTCCATCGCGCTGGTAAAAAATAGCGTTCCTATTTTGGCTGGCATTACCTTTCCTGCACTGCAACAGCGCTATGTCGCCCAACAAGACCAAGGTGCATTTCTCAACGGGCAACGTCTGCAAGTATCGATCACCTCATCACTACAGCAATCGATTGTGGGTGTTGGTGACTTTTCAGTCGGCCCTGACAGTTTTGCAAAAAATCAACAACGCCTGGCACTGCATGGCAAATTGGCCAACGAAGTATTGCGCATACGTATGCCCGGTTCTGCTGCACTGCAACTTGCCTGGGTAGCTGCTGGCCAGACTGATATCAGTTTGGTGCTATCCAATCATGCCTGGGATGTACAAGCCGGTGTGTTACTGGTGAGAGAAGCTGGTGGAGTGGTCTACGACAGGGATGGCAGCGAACACACTATCCATTCAGCGTATACGCTTGCATCCAATTCCATTTTGAAAAACTCGGTGCTGGATCTCATCCCGGAGATTTGATCACATGCAACAATACGAGCAGGACATATGCTGTTACAGTTGCAGGTAAATATTCCTCTCACCCCACCATCATCCAGTGGCAATATATTTTTTTCGGCAAGATAATATAAACCATACCCAGTAAGTCTAGAGACGATTAGCCGAACAAAAAAATGCCCCGACAAAAGCGGGGCACCAAACAAAATTATCGCCTACAGAGACTTAGTCACGCTCAGGATCTTGATGACTCATCAGCAAAGTACTAGTCATGATCCGGTCGGTATAAGCAATCGCAATGGCCGAAACAATAAAGGTGATATGAATAATCACTTGCCACTTTATCGTGTGTTCGGTCAACTGATCCGCATTAATGAAGGTCTTCAACAGATGAATTGAAGAAATACCAATCAGCGCCATAGACAATTTAATTTTCATGGTTGCCGCATTGACGTGCGCCAGCCACTCAGGTTGATCCGGATGTTCACGCAAATTCAACCGCGAAACAAAGGTTTCATACCCACCGATAATGACCATTATCAGCAGATTTGCAATCATCACCACATCAATCAAACCCAGCACAATCAGCATGATCTGGGTTTCGCCGATATCCTTGGCATCATGCACCAAATGATACAACTCAACACCAAACAAATAAACGTACACGCCCTGGGCTACGATCAAACCAAAATACAGTGGCGCCTGCAGCCAGCGACTCCAGAAAATAATCTCTGACATCGCGGCCAAACTAGAATTTCTATGCAACGATTTGCCTTCTTTGCTCATGTAAGGTCCTCACATACCTCTTCAATTTAAAACGCAATTCGCACAAGCCATTTTTCCTAGGGCTGCGCAAAAACCACTTCAGCGCATTGACGCACTACTAAACATAGCCTGCATCGCGGTCGCCATTGAGGCCCCCATTCGCTCGGCAAACTGTTCCATAAAATCCGGATGATAAGTGTAATCAACAATTCTTTCCGCGCCGATTAATTCGCGCGCCACATATCCGCTGCTGCCCAAGCCATCAACTAATCCTAGCGCAACCGCTTCTTCGCCGGCCCAAACCAAACCAGAAAACAACTCCGGCTTGTCTTTCAGTCGATCACCACGACCTTCTTTCACGACGCCTATAAACTGTTTGTGAACTGTGTTCAGCATGTGCTGAACGTGTTCTTTATGTTCTGATTTCAACGGAGAAAATGGGTCAAGGAAAGCTTTATTTTCACCTGCCGTCATCAAACGACGTTCAACCCCAAGCTTGTTCATGGCATCGACAAAACCATATCCATCCATCAACACGCCGATAGAACCCACCATACTGGCTTTGTCGGCATAAATTTCATCTGCCGATACGGCAATATAGTAGGCAGCTGAGGCAGCCAAATCTGTCACCACCGCATAGACCTTTTTCTCAGGATGCAACGTTTTAAGGCGTTTGATTTCGTCATTGATATAGCCCGCCTGCACGGGACTGCCACCAGGACTGTTGATACGCAAAATAATCCCGTGCGCATTTTTATCTTCAAACGCGTCGCGCAACGCACTGATGATATCTTCGGCGTTAGCGGGTGAGCTATCCATAATCGGACCATGGATCTCGACCAATGCTGTATGAGCCCCAAGATTGATATCCGGAGACTCCGCAGAGCGCATAAACATAAACAGTATGGCAAACAAATAAACAAACGTTAAAGACTTGAAGAATATGCCCCAACGACGTGCGCGACGCTGCTCATTAATCGATGAAAACGCCAAACGGTTAATCAGGTCCTGCTGCCATTTGATATTCGCCGAATCATCGCTCGATTTGTCAGCAGGCGCTTTCCCGTCAGTCGCAACTTCCTGCGCTATCGCTGACTGGGTCCAGGGATCACTTTTTGTTTCTGTCGCCGCATTAACGTCGGACGCGTTTTCTACGGGTTTGTCTTTATCGTCAGTCATTGAGTATCACTATTGCTTTATGTTTTGTGTTTTAAGCCACGAGCCCAACTGATAGGTGTGCTCAAACCATATCACCGGGTTGTGGGTCAGTAACCGATCTTTGGAGTGAGCGCCACACAACACAGCTGCCGCATCCACTCCTGCATTATTCGCCATCAACAAATCGTATTCGCTGTCACCGACCATTAGGGTTTCGCCTGGCTCCACACCGACAAACGCCATTATGTCTTCCAGCATCTGCGGATGAGGTTTTGAATGCGCCTCATCGACACAGCGCGTGATATGAAACGCATCCTTCAAGCCTGTGCGCTCCAACACGCCATTCAAACCTTGCCGACCTTTGCCTGTGGCCACGGCAAGAAAATATCCCTCGTGCTCCAGTTGTCGCACCAACTCACTTGCTCCGGCAAATAACACTGGCTGACGTTTTTCCGGATGGAAATAGTAGTAGCGATAACGCTCAACCAGCGCATCAACATCCTTGGCGCTATGTTGGGTATGCGGAAACAGGATGGCTACCGCCTCCTTCATACCCAAACCGATAATGTTGTGAATTTCTTCACTGCTCGGCACTGGCCACTGCAAATCCTGTGTAGCTGCCTGAAAACAATACACAATATCCGCCGCTGAATCCATCAGCGTGCCATCCCAGTCAAAAACAACCAAACGATACGTCATCACTCAAACTACTGATCTTTGCCCAACTGTTCTAATACCCTACTCAGATCATCATCCAAATCGGCGCTAATTCTAACCCGTTCTCCTGAAACAGGGTGGATAAAACTAACGATGTGGGCATGCAAAAATAACCGTTTTAATCCCGATTTGCGCATGACCTTGTTAAATTCGTCATCACCGTATTTTTCATCCCCAGCCAAAGGATGGCCAATATGCTGCGCATGCACCCGAATCTGATGTGTTCTACCTGTCAGCAGTCTCGCCTGCACCAGTGTTGCCGTGGCAAACCGCTGTTGTGGCGTAAAAATGGTCTGCGACTCCTTGCCTTCGGGGTGAACGCGGACAATGCGCTCACCAGAACTCAGCACATTTTTCATCAGTGGCGCGTCCACTTTCTTCGAGCCACCGGCCAACCGTCCCTTTAGCAGCGCCAGGTAGATTTTTTCCATGCCACTGCCTCGAACCTGCTCGTGCATGGCCTTCAGCACCGATGCCTTTTTGGCCAAAATCAAACACCCGGAAGTGTCTCGATCCAGACGATGCACCAGTTCAATTCGTTTCGCCAGCGGATACAGCTCACGCATGATCTCGATCAGACCGTAATCCACCCCGCTACCGCCATGAACCGCCAACCCGGCTGGCTTATTTACCACGATCAAGTCTTTGTCTTCAAAAAGAATTCGCTGCTTGACACGCGCAGTGATGGTCGAATCTTTGATGGTAATTTCTTTGGGCTCGCTCACGCGCACTGGCGGAATCCTGATCACATCGCCTTCGTTCAGGCGATATGAGGGTTTGATCCGCCCTTTGTTGGCCCTGACCTCGCCCGTGCGCAGAATTCGGTATATATGGGTCTTGGGCACGCCCTTCAACTGCGATAACAGGAAATTGTCAATCCGCTGGCCGTGCTGCTCGGAATCTATCACAACCTCGATAACCTTCGGATTATTGGATGATTTACCTGAATTTTCAGACATATAATTGCGATACACCTTGTGAAGGGCTGTAAATTTGGTATAGTTAGGGCTTAAATGGGCCAGAGTGTACATTCGTCCAGACAAATTGACTGAGAACAGCGGTCATAAAGAACGTAGAAACGGTCGAAGCTTTGTGCCAGAAGGCGCTAGTTTAGCAGATAGTAAGCGCAATATGCTCAGATAATCATAGATATCTGAGCAGAGTAACAGAGGTCCCCTCCTGTTTTCTGAATGGTAAAACAGTGAGTATTGATTAGGTAATTGCTCAACCTTTTGTGTGGGCACTGAAGACGCACCAGTAACCGTAGACATCCCTTTTTCGTCCGGTAATGAGTGCGCAACAGAACACAAGATAACCCTGAGCGAGCTCGAACGGAGCCACACAGGGCTAAAAGACGCGAAAAGACCGTAGCATGCTTTTACGGTATCTCCGCGGCCTGCATCAGGTTGGGCGCAGGTTGAGAGACGAATTTTAATGAAAAGAATGCTATTTAATGCAACTCAGCCAGAAGAGTTGCGGGTCGCGTTGGTCGATGGCCAGCGACTATACGATCTGGATATCGAAACAACTGCCAGAGAACAGAAAAAGTCCAATATTTACAAAGGCAAGATTACGCGTATCGAGCCCAGTCTTGATGCTGCCTTTGTGGATTACGGCGCCGAACGCCACGGTTTCCTGCCACTGAAGGAAATCGCTCGCAGCTATTTCAGAAATCAGCCCGATCGCGGTGCTCGCCCCAACATTAAGGAAGTTCTGCGTGAAGGCCAGGAAGTGGTCGTTCAGGTAGACAAGGAAGAACGCGGCAACAAGGGTGCGGCTCTGACCACATTCATCAGTTTGGCTGGTCGCTATCTGGTACTGATGCCCAACAATCCCCGTGCTGGCGGTGTATCTCGCCGTATCGAGGGAGATGATCGCAGTGAAATCCGCGAAGCCATGGCTCTGCTGGACATCCCTGAGAATATGGGCCTGATCGTTCGCACAGCTGGCGTGGGCAAAAACGCCGAAGAGCTGCAATGGGATTTGAACTACCTGCTGCAACTGTGGAAGTCCATCGAAAGCGCTTCTGAAGAAAAATCAGCTCCTTTCCTGATTTACCAGGAAAGCAACATTATCATCCGCGCAATCCGCGATTACCTGCGCAAAGATATTGCTGAAATTTTGATCGACAATCCCAAGGTCTATCAGCAAGCCCTGGATTTTATGACCCAGGTCATGCCGCATAACCTGTCCAAGGTGAAATTGTACAAAGACGACATTCCGCTATTTACCCGTTACCAGCTGGAATCACAGATCGATTCAGCATTCCGTCGCGAAGTCAGCCTGCCTTCCGGTGGCGCACTGGTCATCGACCATACTGAAGCATTGGTTTCCATCGACATCAACTCTGCTCGCGCCACTCGCGGCGGTGATATCGAAGAAACCGCACTGAACACCAATTTGGAAGCCGCTGATGAAATCGCCCGCCAGTTGCGTCTGCGCGACTTGGGTGGCCTGATTGTCATCGACTTTATCGATATGACTCCTGCACGTCATCAGCGTGAGGTGGAAAATCGCCTCAAAGAAGCCCTGTCGTTGGACCGAGCACGCGTTCAGGTCGGTCGCATTTCACGCTTTGGTTTGCTGGAAATGTCACGTCAGCGCCTGCGTCCTTCGCTGGGCGAATTTAGCCAGATCGCCTGCCCTCGCTGTAATGGCCATGGCACGATTCGCAGCGTCGAATCATTGGGTCTGTCCATCCTGCGTCTGATTGAAGAGGACGGAATGAAGGACAATACCGGCAAAATACTGGCTCACCTGCCGGTAGAAGTCGCTACTTTCCTGCTCAACGAGAAACGTCGCCAGATCAGCGCCATCGAAGCACGCCAACAAATTCAAGTGGTAATCATTCCAACGCCTGCGCTGGATACACCTCATTACGATTTGCAGCGTATTCGTCAGAGCGAAATCAACAGCGAAGAAAACAATACGCCAAGCTACCTGCAAGTTGACATCGCAGAGCCGGTGGAAGCCACCGCCCCTGCCGCTAAACCTCGCGCCGAGCGCAGCAGCGAAGAGCCAGCAGTGAAGTCACTGCCGCCGATCACGCCCAAACCTGCGAACTCCGCATCCGTCAAAGGAAAAGAGAACGGTGGCATTGTTCGTCGACTGTTTTCTGCCTTGTTTGGTGGCGCTGAAGAAAAACCGACCAAACCTGTGGCAACAACTGGCAATACTCACAGAAAGCCCGAGCGCCACTCTACATCTTCCACAGCTGACACCCAGGAAAAATCCAAGGGTAACGCCACGGAACGCTCTGGCGAGCGCGAAGACCGCAACGGTGAGCGTGGTGATCGCAACAAGGGCGGCGCACAGCGGACACGTCGTCGCAGCACCCGCTCCAGCCGTCGTGGTGGCCGTGGTCGCCGTGGCGAAAAGAACATGGGTGCTGACGAACAGCAAAACACCGAGATCGCTCAAGCACCGATCGAAGTTGTTGCACAACCAGCCGAAGCCGTTGCCGAACGCGATCCATCATCGCCACCAAGACGCCGTCGTCGTGAACGCAACAATGACTCGTCTGGCAATCGTGGTGATCGTGAGCAGCGTCACAACCGCCATAACACGAACGCATCTGTCGGTAACGACGCTGTAGCGGCGACAGCTACGGACGAACTGGTATTACGCATCGGCAATGCTCCTGCTGAGGCACCAGTTGTTGCTGAAGCAAAAACGGAAAACCGTCCTCGCTTTGAGCGCAACAATACTGAACGTGTTGCACCCGCCAAAACGGAAGCACCTGCTGCCGTTGAGAAACCGACTGAAAGCCAGCGTTCAGATTCGTCAGCTTCAGAGTACAAGCCCAAGCCCGTCGCTGTGGAGTCACAACCTCGGCCGGTCGAGGTCAAGCCTGTTGTTGCAGCGCCGACTCCTCCTGTTGCAGCGGAAAGCAAGCCGGCCGCACCAGCAGCGAGCAATAATGCTCCCATGTTCACCCGTCCAGCCAGCGATTACATTCGCCCGATGCGACGCACTGAAGCGGGATCAAATGACTCGGGCGAAGCCACAGCCAAGCCCGCAGCAAGCGATGTTTCTTCCATGGAAGAGAAAAACTAGGCATCGTTTGCAAGTACCAAAAAAGCCGCTTTCATTAGCGGCTTTTTTATTTACGCAGCATCATCGCCACCCCCCGGCCGGAAATGGTAGCGCAAAAACTCACCATAACAACGACAGGCATCGTTACTGGTAAACACACCCGCCAACCTATCCCCTTTGACCACCACTACTGAGCCGCAATGATGTTCCGCCATATGCACTAGCACATTATCCAACGGTTCATCGATTGAAACGGTATAAGCCTTGCGCACGCTAACATCGTCGACTTTCAGTGCGGACACATCACGCCCCTGCTCCTGATGCCACTTAAGCTGAATGTTAATATCACGCTCCGTAATTACGCTGTACACCTTACCGTGATCTTTTACTGGTAAATGCCGAATATCGTGTTCACGCATTAGCGATATTGCCTGGCCAAGACTGGCATCGCGCTCTACCCAATAGGGAAATGGCGTCATTACAGTTTTAATAGCCGGAATCGATTTCATTGCAACCTCACCTGCTTTAATTTCCTACAAACCATCCCAGTGGATGCTTGGACACGGCAACAGAAACCATGAAGGCAAATACCAGCAGCGCCAGTCCCCAGAAAGTCATTCGCCACTGCCGGGCCTTGACCCATTTAAACGCAGCCATCCCCAACAATATATAGGCTAACAATAGGCAAAGCTTGGATATTAGCCAGGGCGACGAAAAGTTCCAAATCTCCGAGCCCAACACCATCGCCAACCCCGTCAACAACAATAAACTATCATTAGCATGGGGAAGTCGCCGCAACCAGGGACTATTCAGGGCCGGAGATGAAATCCAGTGCAGGCAACCGCGAACGAAGAACAAAATTCCACTGTTGGCGACCAACAATATGTGCAACACTTTCATCGTTCCACCCCCTCATTGCAGACAGCGCCAGCCCTAAACAATACCACTAACAAATGTACAACAACAGGATGAACGCATGAGATTTGAGTCAGTACATAACTACTACGAACAACTGGTTTACCAGGAAATTCTCGGCAGCCTCAAACTCAATGAGTTCACCGCAGATGAAATCGAGGATATTGCCTGCATCGCCCTGAACCACCTTCCCCCCCGCTACATTCGGCACCGTGTCGATTTCACGTTCTATCTCTCACCGATAGAACAAGCTGAAATATTCAGCAAAGTTAAGAACGCAGTAACAACGGCTGTACAGAAAGTTTCCGTAAAAAAATAACCGCGGGCTTTCCCATAAAATACAACTGCTTTACTATTGGCAGATCACGAAATTCAGGAGTCATACATATGATCAAAACTTGGCATAACCGGATTTTCTTTGCGCTGCTCGCCACCTTGATGCTGGCTGGAAACGTCAACGCCGCCGAAACCCGTGTCAAACTGCAAACCAACATGGGCGACATTCTGGTCGAACTCAACAGCGAAAAAGCCCCTGGCAGCGTCAAAAATTTTCTTGAATACGTTAAGAGCGGCCACTATAACGGCACCATTTTCCACCGGGTCATCTCCAACTTCATGATCCAGGGTGGTGGCTATACCGAAAAATATCAGCAGAAACCCACCCGCGCCCCTGTTCGTAATGAAGCCAACAATGGCTTGCAGAATGTTCGGGGCACACTGGCCATGGCACGCACCTCTGAGCCACACTCAGCGACTGCGCAGTTTTTTATCAACGTCGTCGACAATCCCTTTCTGGATTTCCGCTCGCAAACCACTCGAGGCTGGGGATACACCGTTTTCGGTAAAGTCGTCGAAGGCATGGATGTGGTTGATCGCATCCGCAATACCGCTACCGGCTCCGGCGGTCCGTTTGGTCGCGACGTACCACAAACAGCTGTCGTCATCATTAAAGCCGAAATCGTTCAGTAACCGGGCCTGCAAAACGCATCATGAAATCGCTATTTATCTCTGATCTGCATCTTTCCCCCGAAACGATGCAGATCGCTCAACAACTGGTCATGCTGCTGAACACCCAGGCGCAGGATGCCGATGAGGTCTACATCCTCGGTGATATGTTTGAAGCCTGGCTGGGCGATGACGCAATGCCAGAGGCAATCAAGCCGCTGATCTCCCAACTCAGTGCGTTAAGCAAGCGCGGTTGTCGCGTATTTCTGATGCAGGGGAACCGGGATTTTTTGATGGGCGAGGAATTCGCCCGACTTTGCGGCGCCACACTGCTGCCCGAGGCCCATGTCATCCAACTGCAAGGTCAGCCTACACTGCTAATGCATGGCGACCAATTGTGTACCGACGACGTTGGCTACCAAAGCTTTCGCCAACAGGTCCGCAATCCCCAGTGGCAAAAACAGTTTCTCAGCCTCCCCATCCCCAATCGCATGGAAATGGCCAAACAAGCCCGGGCGGCGAGCAAGGAACAAACCAGTCACAAAGCCGAGTACATCATGGACGTCAACCAACAGACGGTCATCGACACCATGCGCCAGCACGGCGTTTCCCAGGTGATCCATGGACACACCCACCGGCCGGCCACCCACACCTTTGAGCTGGACGGCCAGCCCGCTCGACGCATTGTGCTTGGCGACTGGACTGACCGCCCAAGCTACCTGGTGGTCAATGGAGACAAAATGCAGCTCGTTGACCCCAGGATTTCAAGCTAATCGCCTTTTGGTCGATTCATATCCATGATGCATTGCCAAGCCTTTGGGATTACCGATGTCGGGAGAAGGCGTCGTCACAACGAAGACGCCTTCATCATCGACCACGAGCGAAAACTGTTTGCAGTTGCCGACGGTATAGGTGGCGCTGCGGCTGGAGAAGTAGCCAGCGCACTGTTTGTCGAGTCCTGCATCGATGTTTTTCAGCATGATGACCACCTCAGTGCGCCGGACAAGGTCCACAAAGCCTACCTGACGGCCAACCTGGCCATCACCAGTCACAGCCATTCCAATCCCAAGACCAAAGGCATGGGCTGCACTGCAGAGTTATTTACCATTGAGGGCGACCGCTATTTCATCGGTCACGTAGGTGACAGCCGTACCTACCTTATTCGGAACAATCAGCTCTCGCAGCTCACCAGAGATCACTCCTACATCCAGGATCAGATGGATAAAGGTCTGCTCAGTCCTGAGGAGGCCAAAACCCATTGGCTGCGCAATGCCATCAATCGCGCGGTAGGCCAAGGCGACAAATTTCAGACCGACATCCTCAGCGCCCCGTGGCAAGCTGGCGACTGCTTTTTGCTTTGCTCGGATGGACTAACGGATATGCTAAATCACCAGGAAATTGCTGACATTTGCGTCATCCACACTACGCTACGCGAACGCACCGAAGCGCTGGTGAATGCAGCAAACGAAAAAGGTGGCAATGACAACATCACTGTCTTGCTTTGCCAACT
>Ga0224510_10000043_pt1 | contig 101401 bp, 100 predicted proteins | sample SF_May12_sed_USG_FD_170161 | JGI IMG/M metagenome (GOLD analysis project Ga0224510, IMG submission 170161) | Sediment microbial communities from San Francisco Bay, California, United States - SF_May12_sed_USGS_4_1 | ecosystem: Environmental > Aquatic > Marine > Sediment | place: USA... | reverse complement strand
TTTGATGGCGAATGTCTTCGCGAACGTAAAAAATACCGATACCTTCGGGCCCCGCCATCCACTTGTGACCATCGGCAACGACAAAATCGGCCTGACAGGCTTGCACATCAAACGCAGCAGCTCCTAATGACTGTATGGCATCAACACAAAACAGGATCTGCTGCTTTTTGCAGAATTCACCCAATTCATCAAGCAACAAGCGCAGGCCGCTGGCAAATTGGACTGAGCTGACGGACAGCAGACGTGTGTGCTGATCGCAGGCCTGCATCAGCGCCAGTTCTGGTGTAGCCGCCGAATGCAAATTGACTTTGCGCACACTGACGCCTTGGTTTGCCAACGATTCCCAGACAATGCGATTGGAGGGGAACTCCTGGTCACTGATGACAATGTTGTCACCCGCGTTCCAGCTCAAACCGTAGGCGATAAACGACAAACCTTCCGACGTGTTTTTGACTAGCGCAATATCGCTAACCTTGGGAGCGTTGATTAATGCGGCGGCATGTTGGCGCAGTTTGTTTTCAACACCGAGCCATGTGGGATATCGCTGCGTGCCGATGCGCGAATTTTCTTCGGCAAAACGCGTGACAGCTTGTTGGGTTGGGATTGGCCAGGGAGAAACGGCAGCATGGTTGAGATAGATGATGGAATCATCCAGTTGCCAGTGCTGGCTGAGGTCCTGCATGAATGTTTACACCTTCTTGTCAGCGAACGGAAAAAACTATTCGCTTGGAGTATGGCAAAAAAAATTTGTTGCTGACAAGAAAAAGCGTGAACGGGAAGATTCACCACCGCCGATAACCGGCGGTGGTTTTTGAGATGATTAACCTTGGAGCAGTGCGTTGATTTCGTTCAGATCCACTGCTTCGAGTGAACCGCTGGCAGATTTCAGACGCAGAATATCGATCAGGTAGTTGTATTTTGCGACCGCCAGATCACGCTGGGTGGCGAAATACAATTGTTGGGCATTGAGCAAATCCAGATTGGTACGAATGCCAACTTCCAAACCTTTTTTGGTGGCGTCCATCGCGCTTTGATTGGACAGCAGCGCGGCTTGCAATGCCAGCACGCGTAACCGGCCGTTGGCAACAGCGAGATAGGCTTGCTGGGTTTGTAGCACGATGTTACGTTCAGTTTGCTCCAAGCGTGATTTGGCGCTTTCGCGTAGCGCGTTGGCTTCACGTACTTGTGATGAGGTCATACCGCTGGCAAAGATAGGAACCTGCAATTGCACCGCGACGCTGTAAGTGTCAGTGGTGTTATCTTGTTTCAGGAACGAGTTATAACCTTCCTGTTGTCCGGCGGAGGCGACCAGACTGACCACAGGTTTGTGACCAGCGCGCGCTTTGTTGAGATCTTCCTGGCTGATGGCGACAGTTTGTTGTACGGCTTTGAGTTGCGCATTGTTGGTTTTGGCGCGCTTGATCCATTCGGCCATGTCCGCAGGGGTCAATTCTGGCAAGGCAGTATCCGCTTTGAGGTCGGCCAATTCAGCTGGCATTTCGCCAATGATGCTGGCCAGAGACTGTTTGGCGACTTCCAGTGTGCTATTGGCGGCAATTTCATCCGCAACAGCCAGGTCGTAGCGAGCCTGGGCTTCGTGTTTGTCGGTGATGGTGGCCGTGCCCACTTTGAAGGTAAGTTTGGCGCGTTCCAGGTTTTCAGAGAAGGCGCGTTTTTGTGCTTGCGCCACGCGAACACTTTCCTGAGCACTCAACACATTAAAATAGGCTTGAGCGGTGCGCACTATCAGGTCTTGCTCGGCAATCGTGAGATTGTCTTTGGCCTGTACTGCCGCCAGCTTGCCTTGGCGATAACCGGCAAACGCCGCAGAGTTGTACAGTGGCTGGGTCAAATTCAGGCTGACCGATTGAGTGTTGGAAGATTTGCCATCGGGCATCATTAGGTCATCTTTGGAATGACTGTAGGTGTAACTGGCTCCCGCCGTCAGGCTGGGGCCGAGCAGTGCACGTCCCTGGCTGGCTTTCTCTTGTCCGGCAGCGTAGCTGGCGTTGGCGGTGGCGATACTGGCGTCTCTGTCTTGCGCCAAGGCATAAATTTGTTCGAGATTGGTAGTTTGGGCAACCGCAGGGGAAAGAGCCGCGATGCTCAGTAAGTTGACCCCAATGGCGGCCAGTCGATTCAGACGCATGGTGTACGCTCCGTGACTAAAAGATCAGCTAAAAACAATATTAGGGAATATTAATATACTTTACTCGCTAACGCAATCAATGGGTGGATAATAGGAAAAATAAACCGGATAGATAATTTTTTACACTGATTCTAGATTTTGTTGTTCTCAGGCTAACATACTGTATACACTGTAAATCAATAGTCTATGTGCAGGGCGAAACAATGCAAGAATGGTTATCTAATCCGGCATTCCAAGGGGGAATTGCTCCGTTTGCTGTCGGTTTGGTGTTGTCGCTGTTGCTGCTGAGAGCGGGGGCACTGCAGGGTGTGGCGTTGCTTGCCGGCTTTTTGCTGACGACGGCGCTGACGGTTGGCCTGGGATGGGAACCTTTAACATCAACGCGCAAGATTGTGCTGATGGTTATCCTGATTGCGGTGTTCAGTTTGTTCGTCTCATGGTTAAAAGGGACGGGTAAGGGCGAAGGTTTGTTGACGGGCCTGGTGCTGGCGGGACTGACCTGGGTGCTGTGGCCATACCTCGCACGACTGACGTTAATGGATAATCTGGTGGTGCTCGGCAGCATTGTGGCGTTTGCCGTGTGGACGGTCATTATGACCGCGCTGTTGCGCAACAAAAGCCGACTGTCATCGGGCACTGCCATTGGCGCAATGGCCATTGGGTTGGGGGCGTGCGCCGTTATTGGTGCCTCGGCACTTTACGGGCAAATGGCCATGTCCATCGGCGCGGCTGCACTGGGTTATGTGTTGGCACAAATCATCGGCAATTCGAGTAATGCACAATCAGGCTGGGTGCTGACGGCCATTGGTGGTGGTGCGATTGCGATCATGGGACCCGCCTCAGCTATCTATGCTCAAGTGCCTTGGATGTCGCTGCTGGCGTTGGCAGCGATTCCGTTACTTGCCCAATTCGATTTTTCCGGCAAGATTCCTGCACTCAAGCGAACTTTACTCTTATTTGTTGTCTATATGATTCCGGCGGGGGGAGCTATCTGGCTGACATACCGAGCTGCCGGCCCCGTACCTTTTTAGTAGTACGTTTTTTTTCAACCTGGAGGAGGAAATACATGCGTCGAGTACTAATAGGTTTTACTGCACTAATGGGTTTTGCAACGGCAAATGCGGCAACGTATCAAATTGATCCAACACATACCTATCCCAATTTCACGATTGATCACTTGGGATACTCAATGACCTATGGCCGCTTCGGCGCTACCAGCGGTACTATCGATCTGGATTTGGCCAAGAAAACTGGCGCAGTGAACATCGTGATTGACGCAGCATCTATCGATACTGGCTTTAAGAAACGTGATGATCACTTGCGTTCACCAGACTTCTTTAACGTCAACGAGTTTCCACAAATTACCTACAAATCCACAAGTGTCAAATTTACCAGTGACAGTACTGCCAAAGTGGACGGTCAGCTGACCATTATGGGCGTTACCAAGCCTGTTTCATTGGATGTTACCCGCATCAAGTGCGCAGTTCATCCTATGAATAAGAAAGATGTCTGTGGTTTTGATGCCAAAACGGCGATTAAGCGTTCAGACTTCGGTGTGAAATATGCGCTGCCAGCCGTAGGTGATGAGGTTCAGATCATGATCCAGGCCGAAGGCGTTAAGCAATAAACGACTAGGAAACATTGGGTTCAAAAAAACCGGAAGCAGAAATGGCTTCCGGTTTTTTATTTTAGCGCGCCTGGAGAGAAATAACGCCAGGGGATGAGCGTATCCAGCGGCGATGTACATCCAGATAAATCTCCTCGTACAAATCATCGATTTGTTTTGCACCCATAAATTTTGCAGTAAAGCTGGGAATCAGCGGATCAAACACCAATTCAGTAGTACGAATAAAATGTGCAATCAATGAGCGAACATCCTCATCGCCAACGGAAATACGAATGGTCGTTAAATGAATGCCGGCTTCGTTCAGTTTTTCTTCGCTCATTTCCGAATGACTGGTCAGCGCAGGGCAGAGCACCATGGTGTTTGATTGGCCAAGTGACACCATGTGCGAAAAGGTAGGCTCCAAGCAGTCAAAGAAGCGGGTGAAGGTTGATCGATCAAATTTGACCTTTTCCATGTCAATGGTGAACAAGGGGGCGGGCAGTTCCATGTGCATGTATTGTTTGCGCATGGCCGCGTTGTGATTGTTTTCCAGTGCATTGCAATTGACATTAATGTCAGGGTGCGAATCAAAAAAACGTGCCAGCACAACGGTATTGATGACCTTGCGCATCATGCGCAATTCCAGTGTGCGTGAACCGTTGATAACCTCGAACGCTTTCTCTGAATCAAGAAACGCACCTTTGACGTAGTACACATTCCAGAACAAGGTATCGCGCCACTGGAAGGTGGCATTTTTGCCGAAGGAGTTCATCGCGGTGACTGATTCATTTTTGGGAATGAACATGGTTTCATTGCGGCCAATGACGACACCTGCGGTGGTAACGCCGGTGCCAGTAATATCTTTGGTATAACTGTGTATGACAAAATCAGGACGCTCGGCCAATTGCTCGCGCAACATGGGGCGATACAAAAACGGCGTGGCAACCGTGGTGTCGGCAATCACCAAACTATTATTTCGGTGTGCGTAATCGCAAATCGCGGCGACATCCAACACGTAGCCATGTGGATTGCAGGGCGACTCCAGATACACATAGATTTTCCGCCCAGTGCTGATGCGTGATGTGTATTGTTTTTTGACACGATCATAAACGTGTTTGAAACTATCGACATCGTAACCATCAAACCATTCGACAGCGACGTTCAGGTTGCTGGGTTTGGCAAACCAATCATGCAACAATTGAAACGTGCCGCCATAAACATTTCGTGAACAGATAATAATATCTTCATAGCCCAGCAAGTGGCTCAATATGCCATCGATAGCGGCCATGCCCGAGTTAAAATTCCAGGCCGTATATTCAGCCGACAAATGACCGCACTCCAAATCGACAATGTGATTTGCCAGACTGATGGAGGTGGGATTGAGCAAGCGTGAATACACTTCCAGCAACGGCTCTTTGCCCTGGAAGGCATCATCAATCCACTCGGTGCAAGCGTACAAATAAGTGGCCGTGCGGGTAATTACCGGGGTGGCGGAAAAAATGGCAGTCACATTATCGAAAATCGGATATGGACCTTTGGCAATGCGCGAAGATTGTTCGGGTATCAATGACTGATATGTTTTGCGAAACGGATTCTGTAGTGAGTCCAGCAGCTTTGCTAGCTGAAAGCACAAAAACTTTTTGGCATTAAAGTATGCAATCCGGTCCTTGCGATCCAATTGCTGTAACGCCTGAACGCTGGCGGTCCACATGTGGTGCAGATCTATGTTGGCTTGATACAGACTTTGCGCCAAACTGGCGAGCGATTGTCCCATGGCCGTGTCTGGATCAATGGAAAAATGCGCCAACTGTTCCTGGGCTAATTCGTCAATGTTGTTTGCGCGACTGGTTTTGCGCCGGGGACTAAGCGACTTGGCAATTTCAAAATCACTGGACTGCTGGCTTGGGCGAATTTTTTTTGGCATGGGTTAGAAACTCGTCGGAAGGTTGTTGTTGCGCATATCGAGCATAAACCTGGCCAGGATTGGTGGATTAATGTTCAATCCAGGGGGTGGCTCCAATCGGGTTCAATACAGGTCGTTATGCGTATAATGTATATTATGTTAAATTGATAATTATCCAATCTGTCCCTAAATGCAAAGAGCTAAGCCAATTTGGCGTTTTGCACTCATTGCATCCCTCCTGTCTCTCTGCACTTTGTCATATGACATATGTCAGATTTCCGGTTATGACCCCGTGTGTCAGTATTTAACCAGACTGGGAATTGAAGTTATTCAGGGAGTAACGATGATGAAAGACACAATATGTTTTATGGCAACGGCGGTTGGTCTGGGTTTGATCCTCTCCAGCGGAGCCAACGCAGCCTTGATTGATCGCGGCAACGGGATGATTTACGACACCGTTCAAAATATTACCTGGTTACAGGATGCCAACTACGCGAAAACTTCCAGTTATGACAGCGATGGCAAAATGGTTTGGGCAGATGCCAATAACTGGGTAAATAGCCTTTCCTACGGTGGATACAATGACTGGCGTTTGGCCTCCTTCGTTGACATTGGCAACGACGGCTGCAATACCTCTTTTAACGGCACCGATTGCGGCTTTAATGTCGATACGAGCACTTCTGAACTTGCTCATCTCTGGTACGACACCTTGGGGAATCTCGCTTGGTTTGATACGAACGGGAATGGCCCGCAGCCCGGTCATGGGTTGGTCAATATCGGCGCTGACGGCGTCATTTTCGAGAATATTCAAAATTATAATTTTTACTGGTTGGGCGAACCAAACATGATGTTTGGAGTTAGTAATGGAACTCAAGGAACCGTAGCTCCTGGGTTTGAAGCTTTCGTTTGGGCTGTTCGTGACGGCGATGTTACTACAGAGCGGACACCGCCAACGGCCAGAGTACCTGCTCCGGGCGCATTTGCATTAATTGGATTGGGACTGCTGGGTATGGTGGCAGCTCGTCGGCGTGTTTGATCAACAATACATAGAGGATCGTGAAAATGAAAAAACTAATTTTGGGCTTTTTGTTATTAACAGGTATTTCGTTTAGCGCGTTTGCTGAAGATACGAAGGGTTATTTTGGCAAGGTTCTTTTGGTTGAGGCCAATGGCCAGAGTTCGGACACCTATCTTAATCGACATGGAATGATCATGGTGGATGCCCAGGGAATGGTCGAAGAATATCGTTGGGGTGGTCTTTCTTGTGGCACCAAGATTTTGACCGCAGAAGACGTGACGAGATTGACCAATGCCATTGACTCAAAGTCTGTTCTTGTTCAGATTTACTCAAAGCCAGGTCAAGGACCGGTTAACTGCATCGTTGGTTATCGCATGGCAGCCAAAGGTGTTGTCGGAAGTATTGAATAAGATGAAATTAGGACGCCAGCTTTTCCATAAGCTGGCGTCTGAATCTGCTTTTCCCTCCCCGCTTTCTAGTTATTTCTTCCGGTTGGCTGGAGCAAACGCTATCATGTGTTTCCCACTTTTTGACTGGATTTGCCATGCCTGTTTCCCATGTTGCCCAGTGGCGGCGCCCCAAGCGGTTTGATCGCAATTTGATTGTGATTGGTGCAGGTGCTGCGGGTTTGGTCAGCAGTTATATTGCTGCCACGCTTAAAGCCAAAGTCACACTGATTGAAGCGCACAAAATGGGTGGCGATTGTTTGAACTACGGTTGCGTTCCCAGCAAGGCATTGATCAAAAGTGCGCGGATGGCGCAGCAAGTACGCAATGCGCCGCATTACGGCATAAAAACAACTGAGCCAGAAATCGATTTTGATCGGGTGATGTCACGAGTGCATGAGGTTATTCGCGCGATTGAGCCACATGACAGCGTGGAGCGCTATACCAAGTTGGGCGTTGATGTGGTTATGGGGCACGCCCGTCTGCTAGACCCCTGGACGGTTGAAATTCGTCAAGTCGATGGAGCGGTACGGCAACTCACCAGCCGTAGCATCATTATCGCCAGCGGCGCACGTGCAGTGGTGCCCGATATTCCGGGATTGGAAAATATCAACTACGTTACCACCGAAAATCTGTGGAACCGGTTGACCGACTCAGACAAGCCCCCTGCTCGCTTGACGGTGCTGGGCGGCGGTCCGGTCGGTTGCGAGTTGGCGCAAAGTTTTGCACGGTTAGGCATCAAAGTAACCTTGATCGAACGTGCGGAGCGTTTATTGTCCACCGAAGATAGTGAAGTTTCTTCACACGCCAAATCAGTTTTGCAGCACAGTGACGTAACCGTATTGACGGCACATGAAGTGATAAACTGTGTGCGTGAGGGTGAGCGTCAGTTTGTGACAGTTCACGGAAATAATATTGAACAGCGGATCGAACAGGATATGTTGTTGTGTGCCGTTGGCCGACAACCACGTTTGAGCGGATTTGGTCTGGAAGCGCTGGGCATAGATACCACTGGCACGGTACACAGCAACGAATATCTACAGATATTGTATCCAAATATTTATGCGGCGGGCGATGTTGCCGGCCCCTATCAATTTACCCACGTCGCAGCGCATCAAGCATGGCACGCAGCGGTCAACAGTTTGTTTGGTCAGTGGAAAAAATTCAAAGTTGATTATCGCGTACTGCCCCGCTCCATTTTTCTCGATCCAGAGATTGCTCGCGTTGGTTTAAATGAACAAGAAGCCAAATCGCAGAACATTGCGTACGAAGTGACCCGATTTGATTTTGACGATTTTGATCGAGCGATGATTGACGGTCTTACCCAGGGCTTTGTCAAAGTGCTTACCGTCCCAAATAGTGATCGTATTCTGGGCGTTACCATCGTGGGTGAACATGCAGGAGATTTACTGGCAGAGTTTACTCTAGCGATGAAGCATGGATTGGGATTGAACAAAATTCTTTCGACCGTGCACAGTTATCCAACGTTTTCTGAGGCGAATAAGCAGGTTGCTGGCGTGTGGAAACGCAAGCAAGTGCCACGGAAAATTTTTACATGGCTGGAGCGCTATCACACTTGGCGACGTGGTTGATGAGAACAGAAAAACGAACTGTTCGCGTGGTTATTTTTGCCAAAGCGCCCTCGCCTGGTTTTGCCAAAACACGGTTGATTGCCTCGCTGGGGGCCGACGGTGCGGCGGAATTAGCAAAGCAGATGTTGCGCCACTGCATCACGCAAGCATTGGCGGCAGAGGTAGGCCCGGTAGAAATATGCACAACGCCAAGCATTGATGATCATGCATGGCAAAGCATTCAGTTGCCAACGGGTGTAACTATTTCTGCACAAGGCGATGGCGATTTGGGAGTACGCATGGCCCGGGCAGCACAGCGTGTCATTGCCCAAGGAGAATCCCTGCTGTTGATCGGCACCGACATTCCTGAAATCGATGCATCACTGTTGTGTCAAGCGGCAGATTTATTACACGATGCGGACGCGACATTGTATCCAGCCGCCGATGGTGGTTATACCTTGTTGGGATTGAATCGATTTGACGCGCATATTTTTACGGATGTTCCCTGGAGTGTTTCAACCACTGCGAAGATAACCTTGAATCGTTTTGCCGAACTGGGTTGGAATGTTCGTTTGGGGCCAACGCTACACGACATTGATGAGCCAGAAGATTTGCAGTGGATACCAGAAAGTTGGCAAATTCACGCACTGCGCGATTAGCCGAATAAATTGGGTTTGGCAAGTAATTTGGCAATCAGTGTGGACATCTGCACATCGCTGACGTCGTCGCGTACGCAACTGGAACTGCATAAATTGGCTCCGGTAATCGGTTGCGGTGAATGCTGACAAAACCGCTGCAATGCTGGACCGCCACCAGTCAAAATATCGTTGATCACTAACGGACTGAGCATGCCGGCAGTTTCCATCACTGGCAATTGCGCCACATTGTGCAGCGCAGTGAGTAGTTTTGGCCCGATGAATTGTGGCGGCATTGGGCCTTGGCAATCGCGTAGCATCCGTTCTGCGGTGTCGAGATAAAACGCCAAAAATGGATTGTGTTTGCGGAACATCAAAAAGGCATTGTGTACCTTTTTGTACACTTTCAAAACGCCGCGCTCGTTGTGTTGCACCCACACTTCGCGGCCTACCGCATAGCTGGTGGCGGGTAATACAAAACTCGCCGGGGAAAAGATGCAAAAGTCCGCATCCAGCCACACCACCGTGTCAAATTCGGCGTCCAAAAAATGGGTCAGCAAACGCAAGCGCGCCAGATCGGTTGCGATGACACGCTGATGAGCGGTTTTCTGCAACAGATCCGCATCCAGCCCGTCAAACAACTCATCACCTACAAATTGGTAGGAAAAATTATGCTGATCACACCATGACCGAACGGTTTGCATACAGGGAACCAGCCATTCGTGTGGTAACGGTTGCCGTTGCGATTGAATAACGAGGGTTTTGTTGCGCATAAACCGAAATCGGAGCCTGGATCTAGCCAATCTACACTATTTCCGCCATGGATTCAGTATTGGCTGATGCTGCCGATACCCATGTCATCAATATGACTATTTAAGACGAGTGATGGCAATGGACAAGACGCTGTTTGATCGGTTAGGTGGCAAGGCAACGTTGCAAAAGGTGCACAAACGCTTTTACGACAAGCTGTATGCCCATCCATGGCTGGGAAAATATTTCACCGATAAACCCCAGCAGGTACTGGAAAATCAGCAGACAGATTTTATGGGGCAATTGATGGGCGGTCCCAAAGCTTACGGTGGAAAAGCGCCGAAATTTGCGCACCAACATATGGTGATCAGCGAGGAGCTGTTTGCCACACGCTCGCAGTTGTTGTCGGACGCCATTGAAGAATGTGGTATCGGTGAAGATTTACGCTTTGAATGGCTGGAAATGGATGCCGGTTTTCGCCGGGCATTGGTCAAAAAATCCGAAGCGGAATGCACGCCATCCTATCCCGGTCAGCCGATTCTGAATTTCCCCAAGCCGCGCTGAGTTACAGTTCTGACTGATGTACTGCTGCTCGGATGCTTTCGACCCGTTGGCGGTTAACGCCAAAATCCGAGCGGCCTACACGCGAGGATGATCGCACGTCAATAATCCCCTGCTCTGGCAAGAAAACAAACTCCACATCATCGACAAAGCCCAGCCACCGGCTGCGAAACGTTGCCCATATATAATGATCTGTTTGATGCTCAATCTGTCCGCCGAGTGCAACCACGGTGCTGGGCAAGCTATCCCAATACAAACCGTGAAAAGGTTCAATGTGAGATTCGTCACTGCTTTGGCTGTTCACGCATTGAGTGTTGTATCTGCAAGGCAGCAGTTGGCCAGTATCGCTCTGGAGCCCAAGTGTGGGGGCGGCTTCTGATTTTCGAGCCAGCAATAACAATCCTGCTGCGGCGATCAGCAGCAAAATTAACACGCTAACCAATAAAATTTTCATGATGGCATCGCCGGCAGTGAGTATGGTCAGGCATTTTAGGCACGCATCAGCAGGGATGCAAACGCGGTGGTGCCTAGTGACTATTCGTATTCGGTATATTTTTTATGACTGCCCTTCACTCGTTCAGCAGGATATTTCTGCGCATTGATGACCAGCTTTTCATCCACGGTGGCCAGCAGATCAATGTCGAGCTTGTCGGCGATGCGAATCAGATAAACAAAAATGTCGGCCATTTCATAAGAAACCGCCTTGAGTTTGTCGGCGGATAACTGCCGGCTTTCGGCTTCGCTCAGCCATTGAAAATGTTCCATCAGTTCGGCGGCTTCGACACTGAGTGCCATGGAGAGGTTTTTGGGGGTGTGGTATTGATCCCAGTCGCGCTCATTGGCGAAATCGCGCAGGCGTTGTTTGATGTTGCTTAAGTTATCCGCAGACATATTTAAGTGTTGCACCTTATGGTTAATGAGCCTTGTTAGCAATGTACACAAGCCTGCGGACAAATTGAATCCTTCGTTTTGCGAAGCATTCGGCGGAAAAAGCAGGTTAAATTTTGATCACCATGGACGTTACCTTGCGGCCTGTCGTTGTATCTGGTGCGTTAGCCATCCTTGGGGATAATGCCTTGAGGAATAAGGGGTTAATGGGCAGTGTAAGCAATAATGTTAGTTATTTGCTTTTCAATGCATTTACTTTTGTATATCTATCGCATATCAAATATTAATATTAACTTATATTGCCATTACAAAACGTAGGGAGTAGAATGCGCCGCACATAGGTTGGTGTCTATGCAGACAACCAAGGTGTATAGATAAAAATAATAATATAGTGTTTATGCCCCCTAGTTATAGGTGGAGCATGTGTTTTTTTTAAAATCAGATAGAGGACCATTTACAATGGATCAATCCGGACGTTACGCAGATTTAAGTTTGAAAGAAGATGACCTGATTGCTGGTGGCAAACACGTATTGGTTGCCTACCGCATGGTTCCAGCTGCCGGTTACGGCTTCCTGGAAGTTGCAGCTCACGTTGCTGCAGAATCTTCTACCGGTACTAACGTTGAAGTTTGTACTACTGACGATTTCACCAAAGGCGTAGACGCGATTGTTTACCACGCTGACGAAAGCACTGGCTTGGTTAAAATCGCTTACCCAATGGATCTGTTCGACCGTAACGTAATCGACGGCCGTACCATGATCGTTTCTTTCCTGACTCTGGCCATTGGTAACAACCAAGGTATGGGCGATTGCGCCAGCCTGAAGATGGAAGACTTCTACATGCCACAACGCATGTTGCAGTTGTTCGACGGTCCTCAAAAAGACATCAGCGACATGTGGCGCATCCTGGGTCGCCCAGTGGTTGACGGTGGTTACATCGCTGGTACCATCATCAAGCCTAAATTGGGTCTGCGTCCTGAGCCGTTTGCTAAAGCAGCTTACCAGTTCTGGTTGGGCGGCGACTTCATCAAGAACGACGAGCCACAGGGCAACCAAGTTTTCTGCCCAATGAAGAAAGTTATTCCTTTGGTTGTTGACGCAATGCGTCGCGCTCAGGATGAAACTGGCCAGGCTAAATTGTTCTCTGCCAACATCACTGCTGACGATCACAACGAAATGATCGCTCGTGGCGAATACATCCTGGAAACTTTCGGCCCAGACGCTGACAAAGTAGCTTTCCTGGTTGACGGTTACGTTGGTGGTCCTGGTATGGTTACCACTGCGCGTCGTTACTTTGCTGACCAGTACCTGCACTACCACCGCGCAGGTCACGGTGCAGTAACTTCTCCTTCTGCTAAGCGTGGTTACACTGCATTCGTTCTGGCCAAGATGTCACGTCTGCAAGGTGCTTCTGGTATCCACGTGGGCACCATGGGCTTCGGCAAGATGGAAGGCGAAGCTGACGACAAACACATCGCTTACATGATCGAGCGTGACGAGTGCCAAGGTCCACACTTCTACCAGAAGTGGTACGGCATGAAGCCAACGACTCCGATCATCTCTGGCGGTATGAACGCACTGCGTCTGCCAGGCTTCTTCGAGAACCTGGGTCACGGTAACGTAATCAATACTTCTGGTGGTGGTTCTTACGGTCACATCGATTCTCCAGCAGCTGGTGCAACTTCTCTGCGTCAAGCTTACGAGTGCTGGAAGTCTGGTGCAGACCCAATCCAGTACGCGAAGGAGCACAAAGAGTTCGCTCGTGCCTTCGAATCGTTCCCGAAAGACGCCGACAAGATCTATCCTGGCTGGCGCGAAAAGCTGGGCGTGCACAAGTAAGCACGACCGGTTTATCAAACCAAACGAAAAGCCTCTGCCTCATGGCAGGGGCTTTTTGCCATTAGCCTGCTGCAACAAAGCAAGAATACCCTCAGGAGTTTTTTCATGAGCCAGATCAATATTGAACAGTACAAAATCAAGCAAGAGCCGTTTTATCAAGCTCAGTCCAATGAAGTTGAATTGTACGAAGCCGCATATCGCAAACGTTTGCCTGTGATGGTCAAAGGTCCAACTGGCTGCGGTAAATCCCGTTTTGTTGAATACATGGCCTGGAAACTGGGCAAGCCACTGATCACGGTTGCCTGTAATGAAGACATGACGGCTTCCGATTTGGTGGGCCGCTATTTGTTGGACGCCAACGGTACGCGTTGGTTGGATGGTCCATTGACGATTGCAGCGCGCATGGGCGCGATTTGCTATTTGGATGAAGTGGTTGAAGCGCGCCAGGATACTACCGTTGTTATTCACCCGCTGACTGATCATCGTCGCACGCTGCCCTTGGATAAAAAAGGTGAGCTGGTTGAAGCGCATCCTGATTTTCAATTGGTGATTTCCTACAATCCAGGCTACCAAAGCCTGATGAAAGATTTGAAACAGTCCACCAAACAGCGTTTTGTGGGCATGAATTTCGATTACGCTCCCAAAGAAATCGAAACACAAATTCTGGCCAAAGAAACCGGTCTGGGCGTGGACATGGCCGCCAAACTGGTTGAGATTGGCATCATCGCACGTAACCTAAAAGGTCACGGTTTGGACGAAGGCATTTCTACCCGTTTGCTGGTTTACGCAGCAAGCTTGATCAACGATGGCGTAGCTGCGGTTGACGCTTGTCGCATGGCGCTGGTTCGTCCGATTACGGATGATCAAGATATCGTGTCTACTCTGGATCACGCCATCGATCAGATTTTTGGGTAAGCCGCGATGGTGATCCCCAATTCGTTTTTACAAACCACCAGCATGGGGCCCAGCTATCCGCCACTGAGTGCGGAAGAGCTGGCCTATTATCGTTCACAACTCAAATGCAGTTTCACTCAACTCGATAATGTGTTTGAGGGCTGCATGGTTGAGGCGCGGGCATTGTTGTCTGACAAAGGCGTGGCCGACTATCTGGAAGGCGCGTCACTGGTCAGCATGATTGGTCGCGGATTTGATCCGATACTGACTTACCTGGAAGAAATGCCACAAGTGGCGCACGACCTGGGTGAACAAACGCTGTCGATGGTGTCGCAGGCAGTGTGGAAAATTTCCCGCACGGCCAATGGGCGAGCTATTCCCTCGTTTGTGCAGACCATCGGTGAAGTTGCGCGACGTTTAGGCTGCGCTGATTCGCTGGAAAAATATATTGCGCTGGTGATGGACATGATGGAGCGCACCGCAAAGTCGGTGTATGGCTGGAAAGCAACCTCCTACCCTAGCCCCGGCGCTATCCCCATGTTTGAAAACATGCCGGCGCTGCTGCATCAATTATCATTGGGCGGTTTGAAAAACTGGATCGAATACGGCATTCGCAACTATCACAATCATCCTGAGCGTCAGGAAGAATATTTTAGTTTGAAGTCTGCGGATTCGCGTGCAGTTATGCAACGCGAACGGCATGGTACTTTGTTCATCGACAATGAACGTCGTCTGGATTTGTATTTGCGTGCTATGTGGCCCGCGATCAATAGTGATGACGACATCCCGATGCTGGTGCCCTACTCCGAAGCATTTGATGATTTACGCAAGCCACAACCCTATTTTGATTCGTTGGGATTACGCGTCCCCGATGTCTATGATGACTATCGGCGAGTGACTGGTTTGGATCGGTATCGCGCAACCTTGGCGCATATGTCGGCCCATCGTCGCTGGTCAAATCGTTTGATCGCCGATAACTACAGTCCTTTTCAACGTTTAGCTGTTGAGATCTTTGAGGATTGCCGCGTGGATTATCTGTCCATGCAGCGATTCCCGGGATTGCGTCGCATCGTGATGGCCTTGCATCCTCGTCCAGAGGAGTTTGCCTGTGACAGCGAGCACGAATCCTGTTTGCGTCACCGCTTGGCGATGATGTCGTATGCGTTACTCAATACTGATCACGGTTACGAAAATGTCATTGTGAACGAGTTTGCGCAGAAATTCCGTGACGCAATGGCAAATGGAACCAGTTCTACCATGGACATGGCCAGTTTGGGCTTGTCTTTTGTGGCGCGTACCCGAGTGCAGTCGGATCAATTGCCGCGTGTGCATTTCAAAGATACTGAAGTCAGCTATCGCGATGATAATCGCCACTTGTGGCAATTTATCGAAGAAGGTGACGAAGAAGAAATTTGGGATGAACGCAAAGCCAAAGCCGAAGAAGCGGATAAAGGATTGCCTCCCCGCCACTATCCTGAATGGGACTACAACAGCAGTAATTATCGACCTGATTGGGTGAGCCTCTATGAGAGCCTGCATCCCAGCGGTAATCCGGCAGACATCGATCGTTTGCTGGCCAAGCACAGTGCGCTCGCAAAGCGCCTGAAGCGTATGCTGGATATGCTCAAGCCACAAAATTTTGTGCGGGTGCGTTATCAGGAAGACGGTTCGGAGCTGGATCTGGATGTAGCGATTCGTTCGCTGATTGATTTGAAGAGTGGTTCGCAACCTGATCCGCGCATCAATATGAATCACAAACACAATGATCGCAGTATTGCAGTGTTGTTGCTGCTGGATTTGTCAGCCTCGCTCAACGAAGTTGCCCCGGGCAGCAACCAAACGATTTTGGAATTGAGCCAGGAAGCGGTTGCACTTACCTCATGGGCTGTTGAAGCCTTGGGCGATGAGTTTGCTATTGCTGGTTTTAATTCAAATTCACGCCACGAAGTGCGATACATGCACATCAAAGGCTTCAGCGAGCATTGGGACGATACGGTTAAAGGGCGTCTGGCGGCAATGGAAGCAGCCTATTCAACGCGAATGGGCGCTGCCATGCGTCATGCAGCCCATTATCTGGAAGCACGCAAAGCCGATAAAAAATTGCTACTGGTGCTGACGGATGGTGAGCCCGCAGACATTGATAGCAACGACGAAAAGCTATTGATCCAGGATTCGCACAAAGCGGTTCAGGAACTGGATCAAAAAGGTATTTTCACCTACTGTATCAATCTGGACCCTCGGGCCGATGATTATGTGAAAGACATTTTTGGTCAGCAATACACGGTCATTGATCGTGTTGAGCGTTTGCCAGAAAAGTTACCGGCATTGTTCATGGCCTTAACCAAATAGGTGCATCATGGCGAACAAAATTACAGTGAGCGTGCATTTCTACTTCAAGGGTATTGAGTATCAACCACGCCTGGCACTCGATCTGGACGAAATAATGCGCCTCAATGATGCACTGTCGACAGAGTTGTACAGCTCTATAGCGATAGCCAACCACATTGATCTGTATTCTTACGAGTATGAAGTCATGCTTGAAGAAGAAATTTTGTTCAGTGATGCCGAAGGTTTGGCCGGGGATTTTTTCCACGATGGCTATTTTGACATCGCCGGGTTTGAACAAGCCTGGCGTGATCAGCAATATTTGCAGTTGCTCGATGCAATTGCAAAGCAGCACATGGGTATTGAATCATTGAGTGCCCAGCCGCAGTTACAGGCCGCCTTATTGGCGGCCTATACTGCCGGTAAAAATTCCCGCTAACACTAAATGCGCTGCGGAGACGCAGCGCATTTTCTATTCTGTGTCCAATTTCAATCTCCTTTCATAACCGTATTGAACAGCTTGTTCAGTTTGTTCAGTTCAGCTTTAACATCTTGATCAATTGGTTTGGCCTGTGTCGCTGATTTTTTGCGCGGACATAGGCGGCGCGCCATTTGTCTGTGACAAATAAACTCTTTTATAACAGTTGGTTACGACAATAAATATAATTTCCCTGCAGACTGTGGCGAAGTTGGCACTGTTCCTGCCATTGAGCCCAGACAAAACGCAGATACTGGGTTCTGATCGAAACGAAAAGGTAGTCGTTGTTGATCAGGTTTTCACCGGACTTTGCATACAAACCAAGTGGAGGCTAAAAAATGAATAAAGAAAAAATGGATGTATTGGTGATGATCGTAGCGGTTTGCGTAGGTATTTATTTCGCTACATTTAGCAATCCCCTGTTCTGTGTTGTTGGACTGTTGGCAACGCTGACAGCCTGGCATTACCTGCCAAAAATGTCTTCTCTGGTTAGAGGCCGCGTCGCGTCTTAACCAAAACCGAACAGCTCTTTGAAAATACTGTGGAAGTAAAGAGTTTGTAATGAAGGAACCCGGCACCGCCTGACAGCATAGCATTTGTGTGTACCAACCCCTCCAGAATGCACATGGGTCAAAGCAAAGTCAGTCGGTGCCAGGGTGACTTTATCTATAAAAAAGAAAATATATCTCTACGCTTGTTTGGGGAAAACAATGTTGCTGCGACAAAAAATTGCGTTACTGGGAATGACGATTTCAATGACTGCTTTTGCGTTGCCCGCTGTTGCTGCGGAGCAATCTGAAGCCGCTGCCAAGGCTGAGTTGTGCTTTGGTTGCCATGGCGAGGATGGCATCAGCTTAAGTCCAAGTATCCCCAATCTACGGGGCCAAAAATCCGAATATCTGCTTAATACCATTTCGGATTTCAAACGTGGCCATCGTCAAAATTCAATGATGCAGGCCATTATTGCCGGCGTGCCTGATGAAGACGTTAAGGTAATTGTCGATTATTACTCCAATTTGAAATAACAAAACCTCATATTTCAAAAGCGGTGATTAATTGCGCGTAGATTGTTTGGAGTAAACGCAATGTCAGATCAAATTGAATTAGAAAATCCCGAACGTCGGGACTTTATAGCGACTGCCGCTACCGTCGTAACTGGCGTTGGTGTTGCTACCGCCTGCTGGCCATTTATCAGCAGCATGAATCCGAGCTCGGATGTGTTGTCCAAAGCAACCACTGAAGCCAGTCTGAAAGGCATTCGCCCTGGCGAAGTTAAAACGGTTGAGTGGCAAGGAAAGCCAGTATTTATTTTACGCCGTACCGAAAAACAGATTGCCGAGATGGAGCAATCTGGTAGCGAAAAAGATCCTCAGGCAGACAAAGATCGCGTCATCAACCCCGACTGGCTGGTTGTAGTTGGCTTGTGTACCCACCTGGGTTGCGTGCCTTCACGGAAGCCGGATGGCTGGATGTGTCCTTGTCATGGCAGTGTCTATGACAACAGTGGTCGAGTTTTGAAAGGCCCTGCACCACAGAATTTGATCGTTCCGAAATATGAATTTATTTCGGAAGACAAAATCATCATTGGCAAGACGAGCGCGTAAGGGATGCCGATATGAAAAAAGTTGTTAGCTGGATAGATCAACGTTTTCCTCTTACTCATTTTGTTAAGCACTCGTTAACGGAATACCCAACACCAAAGAATCTAAACTACTGGTGGAATTTTGGTTCTATCGCCGGTTTGGTGTTAATGATTCAGTTGGTGACCGGAATATTCCTGGCCATGCATTATAAGGCCGATGTGTTGCTGGCGTTCGATTCAGTCGAACACATCATGCGCGATGTTAATTACGGTTGGTTGATTCGCTTTATGCACTCAACGGGTGCGAGCGCATTCTTTGCCGTCATTTTTCTGCACATGGCCAGAACTCTTTACTACGGCTCATACCGCAGACCGCGTGAACTGATGTGGTGGACAGGCCAAGGTCTGCTCATTCTGTTGATGGCAACGGCGTTCATGGGCTATCTGTTGCCTTGGGGCCAGATGTCATATTGGGGTGCGCAGGTTATTACCAGTTTGTTCGGCACGGTCCCTTTCATGGGCGACGAATTGGTTACCTGGTTGCGTGGTGATTTCGTGGTGGGTGATGCAACGTTGACGCGTTTCTTCTCCATGCATTATCTGTTGCCATTTGTTATCACCGGCGCTGTTGTGATTCACGTTGTTGCGCTGCATCATGTACGCAGCAGTAATCCTACCGGGGTGGATTTGCCTGCGAAGGACAACATTCCTTTGCATCCGTACTTCACCATCAAAGATCTGTTTGGCTACGGCGTGTTCTTTATCATTTTCTCGTGGTTTGTGTTCTATAACCCGAACATGTTTATTGAACCGGACAATTACATTCCTGCCAATCCGCTGCAGACGCCGGTACACATCGTTCCAGAATGGTATTTCCTGCCCTTCTATGCGATTTTGCGTGCCGTACCTGATTTGCTGGGTGGTGTTATCGCGATGGCGATTTCGGTGGGAATTTTTGCGGCCATGCCTTACCTGGATCGCTCACGTATTCCAGGCGGTGCACGTTACCGTCCGATTTATCGCATTATGTTCTATGTTTTCGTCCTGGATGTGTTGGTTCTGGGATACGTGGGCGCCAAGCCACCGGAAGGAGTGTTGATTCCCGTTGGTCAGGTTGCCACCTTCATCTACTTTGCTGTGTTCGTTTTGCTGCCCTTCGGCGCTAAACATGAAGAACGCTGGGTGCGTTCTCGTGGTCTGCCTGCCGCAGTGGAAGAAATGATCAAGAAAGAAGAAGCAGAAATCGCTGCTCGTGACGCAAAGAAGAGAGGGAAAAAATAATGCGTTTGACTCGTTGGACATCTATTGCAGCATTAACCTCTTCTCTGCTGTTGCCAATGTCATTGGTGCAGGCGGCGACAGCGACGATTCCGCTGACGAAGATAGAAGTAGCAACAGATCAGGCCAGTCTGCAGCGTGGCGCAATGATTTATTACAACGAATGCCGGATGTGCCATTCGTTAAAGTACATCAAGTATCGCCACCTTCTGGACATTGGTTTTGATCAGGCGTTTGTTGATCAATTAAGAGGCGAGCGTTTGATGGGTGAAAGACTCGTCTCGCTCAATAACGACAAGGTGATTACTGCACTGTTTGGTATGGTGCCACCTGAGTTGTCGTTAATGGCCAAGGCCAGACCACATGGTCCTGATTATATTTACACCTTGATGACCAGCTATCACAAAACTGAGGATGGTCATTACAACAACCACTTGTTCCCGAATATCAAGATGCCAGACGTTTTTGATATTTCTACCGCAGTGGATGAGCAGGAAAAGTCAGAAATCAGTGCAAAAGCGAAAGACGTTGTAGCGTTTTTGAATTGGACAGCAGACCCCCGTGCTCAAGAGCGTAAATCACTGGGCGTGTGGGTGATTGGTTATTTTGTAATCTTTACCGCGTTGTATTACTTGCTGATGAAGCGAGTTTGGCGTCAGGTAAAACCAGGTTTAAGCAGCAATTAGGAGCACTCCCTAGCTCCTAATTCACCTTGCCGGTGCAGTACACCTCCCGTGCTGCACCGGATTTTTATTTCTGAAAGAAAAAAAGCTAGTTGAAACTAGCTTTCTTCTATACCGTCAATCTTCTGGAATCCACGCGGCAATTTCAAACCACGTCTGCCCCGCTCGTTCAGATAGTAATCCAGTTCATTGCCTTTCAAGCGAATGTGGCGTTTGCCCGAGTAAACGGTCAACGCGGCTTCCAATCCAATGACGGCTACGCTTTGAACAACTTCTTCACGTTTCTTCAACTTGGCGGCAGGAATACTAACGAGTTTTACACCCTTCCCTTTTCCAAGTTTTGGCAGTTCAGAAATAGCAAAAATTGACAGATAGCCATCGGTGGTGGCAACAGCTAAATATTGCGATTCGACATCTGCAATTTTCTTTGGCGGCAAAATTTTATCGCCGGCGGGAACAGAAATTAATGTCTTGCCTGCTTTGTTGCGAGACACCATGTCCCCATAGGTGGTGACAAATCCGTAGCCGCTATCGGTACCGACAAAATACAAATCAGCATCATCACCGGTAAGCATCGCAACAAAATTGGCGCCCGAGGGCGGTTTGACGCGACTGCTCAGCGGTTCACCGTAGCCTCTGGCTGAGGGCAAGGTGTGTGCGGACAGCGCGTATGACCGGCCAGTGGAATCAATGAATACGACATTTTGATTGCTGCGGCCCATCGCAGAAATGAGGAACTCGTCGCCAGACTTATAACTCAATGTTGTGCCATCCAGCTCGTGCCCTTTGCCTGAGCGAATCCAGCCTTTTTTCGACAGCACCAGCGTTACTGGTTCTGAAGGCACGATGGAGGTGGGGTCAATCGCCTGGGCAGCATCACGTTCGACGATGGGTGAGCGACGCTCGTCACCAAACTCTTCCATGTCTGCTTTGATTTCGTTTTTGATCAGGGTTTTCAGGCGACGCTCAGATCCCAGCGTTTTTTCAATGTCGTCGCGTTCTTCTTCCAGATCATTTTTTTCTGCCAGAATTTTCATTTCTTCCAGCTTTGCCAAATGACGCAGTTTTAATTCAAGAATCGCTTCGGCTTGTTCATCCGACAGTTTGAAGCGGCTCATCAGCACTGGCTTGGGTTCATCCTCGGTACGAATGATGTGAATCACTTCGTCGATATTCAAAAACGCGATATGCAGACCGTCCAGAATATGTAATCTGGCGAGCACTTTTTGCAAGCGGGATTCCAACCGACGCCGAACGGTTTGTGTACGGAAACTGAGCCAATCCAGCAAAATGTCGAGCAAATTACGTTGGCGTGGTTTGCCATCGGTGCCGATGAGATTGAGGTTGACGCGGAATGTGCGTTCCAAATCGGTGGTGGCAAATAAATGCGCCATCATTTCTTCAACATCAACGCGATTAGAGCGAGGTGTGATCACCAAGCGCGTTGGATTTTCATGATCGGATTCGTCGCGCAGATCTTCGATCATCGGCAGTTTTTTAGCGTTCATTTGTGCCGCAATTTGCTCGAGCACCTTCGCACCCGAGGTTTGGTACGGCAAGGCGGTGATAATGACATCGCCCTCTTCATGTTCAAAACGCGCACGCATGCGCACTGAGCCTGCGCCTTGTGCATACATGCTCAATATTTCAGCGCGGGAAGTAATGATCTCTGCATCGGTCGGAAAATCCGGCCCCTGAATGAACTCGCAAATTTCCTCGAGAGTCGCTTTGGGATTTTCCAGCAAGTGAATACAGGCCGAAGCAACTTCTGTCAGATTATGCGGCGGTACATCGGTGGCCATACCAACGGCAATACCTGAGGCACCATTGAGCAACGACACCGGCAGGCGCGCTGGCAGAATGGTGGGTTCCATCATGGTGCCGTCAAAGTTCGGCGTCCAATCGACGGTTCCCTGATTTAATTCGGATAAAAGTACCTGGGCAAATGGTGTAAGACGAGCCTCGGTATAACGCATTGCCGCAAAGGATTTTGGGTCATCAGGTGAACCCCAGTTGCCCTGTCCGTCGATCAGCGGATAGCGGTACGAAAATGGTTGGGCCATCAGCACCATGGCTTCGTAACAGGCGCTGTCGCCATGCGGGTGATATTTACCTAAAACGTCACCGACGGTGCGCGCAGATTTTTTGAATTTTGCGGTATTGCGCAGACCCAGTTCACTCATCGCATAAATGATGCGACGTTGCACTGGCTTCATGCCATCACCCACGTTCGGCAGAGCACGATCCAGAATAACGTACATGGAATAGTTCAAGTACGACTGTTCAGTAAATTGCGCTAGACCAAGACGTTCGGTGCCGTCTTCATTGTATTGAATTTCGTTTCCCATGAATTACCTCAAGAGACGTCCTCAGACGTCTGCCAGATTGCCTTTGGTTTCAAGCCAGTGTTTGCGGTCTTTTGCCCGCTTTTTGGCAAGTAGCATGTCCATAATATTGTTGGTTTCATCACCAGCATCCAACGTCAGCTGGACGAGGCGGCGCGTGTCGCGCGCCATGGTGGTTTCACGCAACTGCAAGGGATTCATTTCACCCAAACCTTTAAAGCGTTGAACGTTAGGTTTGCCTTTGGTTTTTTCTGCTTTAAGGCGTTCCAGAACCCCATTTTTTTCGTTCTCGTCCAAGGCGTAATACACCTGTTTGCCCACATCGATACGGAAAAGCGGCGGCATGGCAACGTAAATGTGTCCTGCCTGAACGACCGGACGGAAATGACGAACGAACAAGGCACACAACAAGGTTGCGATATGCGCACCGTCGGAATCCGCATCAGCAAGAATACAGACCTTGCCGTAACGCAAACCTTCGAGATTGTCTGAACCAGGATCGACGCCTATCGCAACAGCGATGTCATGGACTTCTTGTGACGCCAACACCTGCAGTGGATCAACTTCCCAGGTGTTCAGAATTTTACCGCGTAGCGGCATGATTGCCTGAAATTCCCGATCACGTGCTTGCTTGGCAGAGCCACCCGCAGAGTCCCCTTCCACCAAAAACAATTCAGTTTGCGACAAATCGGTGGAGGAACAGTCGGCAAGTTTTCCCGGTAGCGCAGGACCTGAGGTGATTTTTTTACGCACTACTTTTTTAGCTGCGCGTAGACGTTTTTGTGCGTTGTTAATCGCCAAGTCGGCGATGGCTTCGCCAAGATCAGGATATTCACCCAACCAGAGACTGAAGCTGTCTTTTACCACGCCAGACACAAACGGCGCGCATTCACGCGACGACAATTTTTCTTTGGTTTGCCCGGAGAATTGCGGGTCCTGCATTTTTACCGAGAGGATGTAGCTACAACGATCCCAGACATCTTCAGGAGAAAGTTTTACGCCGCGCGGCAACAAATTCTTGAACTCGCAAAATTCGCGAATGGCGTCGGTCAAGCCCGTGCGCAATCCATTGACGTGCGTTCCGCCTTGCGCGGTGGGAATAAGATTCACGTAGCTTTCTGTGACCAGGTCGCCCTCTTCTGGCAACCACACCACTGCCCAACTGGCTTCTTCAATGTCGCCTTTGAGCGAGCCAACAAACGGCGGTGACGGCAGCATTTCGTGCCCTTGGAGGGCACTGATCAGATAGTCGGTCAAGCCATCTTCGTAATACCACTCTTCCGCTTCGTTGGTTTTTTCTTCCAAAAAGGAGATGCGCAGACCAGGACAAAGAACGGCTTTGGCGCGCAATACATGCTTTAGGCGAGAAACTGAAAATTTTACGGTATCGAAAAACTTTTCTTCCGGCCAAAAACGTACCGTGGTGCCGGTGACTTTTTTGGGGACGGTACCAATTTCACGCAATTTTTTGATTCGTGCACCGTGGGCAAAATCAATTTGGTATTCGCATCCGTTGCGTCGTACTTTGACTTCTACCAGTGATGACAGCGCATTCACGACGGAAACGCCCACACCGTGCAAGCCGCCGGAAAATTGGTAATTTTTGTTGGAAAATTTACCGCCAGCGTGCAGTCGGGTAAGGATAAGCTCGACGCCAGGAATTTTTTCTTCGGGATGAATATCAACCGGCATACCGCGACCATCGTCGGCCACGGACAATGAGCCGTCACTGTGCAATATGACGTCAATCCGCGTGGCGTGACCTGCCATCGCTTCGTCAACACTGTTGTCGATGACTTCTTGCGCAAGATGATTGGGGCGAGTTGTTTCGGTGTACATTCCGGGGCGTTTACGCACCGGTTCTAGCCCCGTCAGAACTTCAATATCTGAGGCGTTATAATTATTTGCCATTCCGTAAATTCACTTTGATTGTTTTTTGAACATCAAAAAAGACCGAATATACCGGCCAGTTGGCGATGTGGCTGTTACGCTGGAAATCCATACAGCATGGGCCTCACTGTATGGCAGATGCCAAAAGTCTGTCAAGCCGGCAGCTGGCAGCGCAGCATTTCCCGCAAAACAGTGGTGGCATACGCGCCCGACGGCAGATCAAAAATCAGACAGAGGTGATCGTTTTCCCAGTGATATTCCAGCGAGTCAACAAGCAATCGCAAGCTCCTCCGTTCCTGTTTGAGCCCTGCTTTACAGAGTAAATCGGTCAGTGGTTGCATGCTGCTGGCCGTGCTGCTTTCCAGTTGTTGCGTCAGCCCCTGACAGCGCAGCTCACCCGTACCCCACATCGGGCCCGTGATGTGGATATCATGTTGTTGATGGCGCTCGCGAATGACCTCGTCGGCTTGTTCTGCCAAAAAAATACTTTGCGTACCGTTTAGCATCATGACATCGCCGTGTTGCGGCACAATCCAGCTACTGCTACCGACGCGCTGGCTCAACACATGGTTGAACAACCACGAGCGACCCGCAGAAAGCAAAATATCTTCCTGTGGAGGCTTACCTTTGCCCCGGTGACGTTGTGGTTTTGCCCCTTTGGCCAGAAACTGGGCTACGTTGTCGCCAAATTTGCCAAAGCGTTGTGCGCCGAAATAGTTGGGGACACCGTTGGCGACGACATCAGCGATGATCCGTTCCAGATTCTCCCGATCAGCAACGACATCGCGCAAGGTGATTTCAAAGCGGTTGCCGCGATTGTTGCCGCGACGAAGTTTTTGACTGTGCCAATGCTGGCGAAGCACGCTAAATGACTCGCCCGCATTGAGCGGGATGCTTTCCAGTTCTACACTGCTTAGTGAGGGTTTTTGCGGCAGGTAGATACTGAACCATTGCTGGGTGATGCCGTGACGGTCTTTGAGGCCGGCATAGCCCACGTCCATGGGACGCACGCCGGCCCAGCGGGCAATCTGTCCCGCCAGCCACTGGGTGTTGAGGCCGCGCTTTTCGATCCACAGCCAGAGATGCTCGCCGCTCTCTGTGGGGGTGAAATCCAGTAATTCGGTGACGCGGAAGTCGGCCGCATCAGACTTGAGTTCAGCGGTGCCAGCAGGACCGCCCCAAGCGTAGGATAAATCGGATTCATTGAACAGGTAGTTGTTATCGGCCATAAAATTTTATTAAAACAATAGGTTATAGGGAAGACTGAAAAGGTTTCATAGCCAGGAATTCAAGTTTTTACAAAACCTGTCGAAGATAACACCTGAGAATCCTTACAAATGAGTGATCGCGCCGTGAGTTTACCAGAACAACTGCCAGACACATCGAATGATGCACTACAAAAGTTGCTCGAATACTGTGAAGTGCGTGAATTGCCCAGCAAACAGCTGATCATTCGCCCCGGTGATGAGGCGGACAAGCTGTATTATCTGATCGAAGGCTCGGCCACGGTCTCGATGACCGATACCGAAGGTAACGATATTATCTTGGGCTACCTCAATACTGGGGATTTTATCGGTGAGACAGGTTTGTTCGTGGAACAAGCCAAACGCCAATCGACGGTCAGAACCAAAATGGCGTCGACCATTGCCGGAATTAGCTATACGGATCTACAGCGCTTGGCCAAAACCGATTTGAAGCCCTACTACGCCGAAATTTTGCACATTGTAGGTACACATATCGCCAAGCGACTGATGCAGGCAACGCGTAAGGTGGGCCACCTGGCCTTTATGGATGCGGCGGGTCGCATCGCCAACTCATTGCTGGATCTGTGCAAGCAACCCGATGCCCTGACCCATCCTGACGGGATGCAGATCAAAATCAGCCGGACGGAACTAGGCAAGTTGGTGGGCTGTAGCCGGGAGATGGTGGGACGTGTTCTCAAAAATATGGAAGAACAAGGTCTGATCGAAGCCAAGGGCAAAACGATTGTGGTGTTTGGCGCACGTTAAAGTACGCCAAGCTTGATGCCACCGGAAATTTGCCAAACGCCGTTGCTCTTTCTCAGCATAAGCAGTTCGTGGTCATGGATGATTTGAGTTTCCTGATTGACTTTGAACTCCAGTCGCTGCACTACCCTCGCCGTGTTCATTTTTAATTCCACGGGTGCTTTTTGGTACTTCATGGCTATCTGGTCGTACCTGGCAAAAACTTCCCTCATATACTCCAGAATGTCGGCTTTGGTATTGGGGCCGTCGTTGTATTCTTCATGTAGCAATTGCTCAAAGGCAGCTATGTCTTTGCTGGCCATCGCCTGGGCGCGTAGCTCCATTACTTGACGGACCGCGGCTACATCATCAGGTCGGGGGGCATCACCCTTGCTGCATCCCAGCAATGTTAGGAGTACCATGAGCAGTACAGTAGCGTATGAAAATGTAGAATATGACTTCATATGGGCATACCTTTTGTTTCAACCTGAGACCGGCACTATAACAGACAGATATGAAAAATTTGCTGCTTTCGCTCGTTTTTCTAGGGACAGGTTGGTTTATTGGCCAACTTGGCGAGGGCGAAGCATCGGTTAAAAACCTTACTAAGGACGCGGTATTGTCCCCTGAAATTGCGGCTTTGCAACAGCAATTACAGGAACAGAAAGCCGAGGCAGATCGGCTGCGATCTCAGTTGGCGCAGTTGCAACAAGATCGTCAGCAACCCACAGCCACTGCTGATACCTCCTCAGGAAATGTTGCCCAGCTAACTTCGGCAAACGATGACGCTCGCGAAGTACTCAAACAGTTGGGATTGTCGTCCACCGAGCGTCAGTCGATCAAGAATCAAATCGACGCATCGCAACTGGCGCATTTGAATTTGCGCAACCAGGCCATGCGTGAGAAATGGTATGGCACAGAGCGGTTTTACAACGCGATGCGGCAATTGCCCAGCGAATATTCGATTTACCGTTCCTTGCTGGGAGACGACAAGTTCGATCGTTTCCTGTTTTTAAGTGATCATCCCAATCGCGTTGGCGTGCGTTCGATCATGGCCGGGTCTACCGCCGCACAGCATGGCCTGCTAGAGGGGGATGTTATTGTTTCCTATGCGGAGAAGCGGATTTTTGATTGGAATGAGCTCAGTCATGCGACCACGGAGGGAAAACTGGGCGAGCAGGTGCGTGTCGAACTGCAACGAGATGACGAGATGATGGATGTATATCTGCCTCGTGGCCCACTGGGGATCACCTTGATCCCCATCAGCCAAGCACCCTAGTCTTCCGTTTTACCGGCGATAGCATCGCCAAGCAATCCAGCGGTGGTAGCAAAGAGGACTGAGCGATTCCATTTCATGACGGCACGATAATTATCGTAGACCAGGAAATAGCGTTTGTTGTCGCCATCGATTTCAACCAGTGAACCGCGCAGAGCATTCTTATCCAGTGCATTTCCATTCAAGCGAGTAACACCGAGTTCGATCCATTCATCGGTGGTTTTCTTGACGCCAAATCCCAATTGGATAGGGTCAAACTTTTCCGGTAAGCGCACTTCCCTGCCCCAGGGTTCGTCATGACTCCAGCCTGAATCGGACAGGTAATGTGCACCCGAGGCTAAGGCATCAGCCGTGGAATCCCAAACATTGATTTTGCCATTGCCATCAAAATCGACCGCATGGCCGGTAAACGTCGATGGCATGAACTGGGTTTGACCCATGGCTCCGGCCCATGAACCTATCATGTTGGCAGCGTCGATGTGGCCTGCGTCAATGATGCGCAATGCCTCAATTAATTCGCGGCGGAAAAAACTGCTTCGCCGGCCATCGTAGGCCAGGGTTACCAGCGCATCGATGACTTTGAAATTTCCCTTGAGTCGACCAAAATCTGTTTCCATTCCCCACAAGGCGACAATGTATTGAGGTTGAACGCCGTATTTCTTCTCAATGTCTGCCAGTAACTGGCGATGTTCAACCATTAATTCGCGAGCTTTATTGACCCGGTCGGTGCTGGCAACCCGCGCATAGTATTCCTGGAAGGTCAGTTTGAATTCGGGCTGGTTGCGATCCAGTTCAATGACTCGCGGAATGAGTACCGCCGAATCCAGTGCGGCGGTTAGCGTGGCTTCCGAAATCTTTTTCTGCAGAGCTTCTTTCTTTAACGCAGCCAACCAACCTTCGTAGGTGGGGGATTGCGTTGCCTTGCTCGCATCAGCATCGGTGGAAGTGGCATTTTTATCGACGGCAATCGGAGGAGAATCTGCCGCGTACGCCATGCCAGCCAACAGACCTGTACTAATCAGCGCAATGATCAGTGGACGGTAATGCATTTGTTCATTCCTTGTTTCGCAATAGTTCAATAACAATTCAGCGTGGCGTTTTGTCTGGCGAACGGCGGATGTTCTTCAGATACGAGACTAACCTGCTGTATCCAAGCCGGTGACGAAACGCCATTCCGGCTATTAATAAAACAACCATGGATATTCCGCCTACCGTTTTATTCAACTCAGGATTATCCAGTGTTTGATCAATAAATTCTGCTTGTGCTGTCCGGCCATCGGTTTGCTGTTGTCGAATGTTTGCCAGTAAACCTAACTGTTGTGCAATATCGCTGCTCATTTTTTCCATCGCCTGAATGTCGGCCTTGAGCATTTGATTTTGTTGCAGCAACTCCAGCTCCAACTGCTTATTTTTTAGCAACTCTAACTGTAGCTGCTGCAGTTGCTTGGCCGCCGCAGGTTCAATTGACGTCTCCGCCGTACGTGGCTGAAGGTCGTTAGGTGGATCGCGATTCTCAACGATGTTGCTGTACGCGACCGGACTGGTCGTGACCATACCCCATAGCAGTAAGGTAAAAATAGATTTTTGGTACATGACAGACATGCCGAACCTTAGGTTTGGAGCTCACCTTGAGTAGCGGACAAAACGGCAGAAAATGAATGCTGAAAGAGTGACGGAGGTGGAAATATTGGGAATATTCCCACCCCCGATTAATTAGGGATGTTTGAAGGCTTCGGCGAAAATTTCACTGAAGGAGGCGCCGGCCAAAAACGCGTGTTTTCGGGTGTCATTAACCATGTCCGGGTGACCGCAAACAAAGACCAGCCAGCCCTTAAGGTTGGGGTGCTTTTCCAGCGCAATTTCATTGGCCCGACCGCTGGTGAAACCCGAAACGGCATCTCGTGACAGGCAAGGGGTATAGCTAAAGTTGAGTGTTTTTGACGCCAACTGCTTCAGTTCGTCGCGTAAATACACACCGCTCTGGCGGCTGCTGCCGTGGTACAGATGAATAGGACCTTGATGACCTGATGCCAAAGCCTGGTGCAAGACCGCATACAGTGGTGCCAAACCTGACCCGGTAGCGACCAGCAAGATAGGTTTTTGCTCATGCCCTGGGCGGTAATAACATTCGCCTTGGGGTTGGCTGATGTGGACAAGATCGCCTATCGCAACATCATCGTGCAACCAGCGACTCACTACCCCATTGGGTAGTCGTTGAACGTGTAATTCCAGATACGGCAGCTGTGGCGTGCTGGCCAATGAGTAGCTGCGAACGGTATTCTGGTCCTTGAACAAGTTGAGGAACTGTCCTGGCTTGTAGTTATAACTGCCCTGCGGTTTGAGCCGGATACGCATTATTTCGTCGCTAAGCTCGGCCTTGTCGATAACTTCGGCTTTGATTTGCTGATCCATGCTGTAGTCATCAGCGCGGGTAATTACCAAATCGGAGGAGGCAACGCAGGAACACGGCAGAAAAAAACCGGCGTTGATTTGGGCTTCAGTCAGCCCCTTATGGCCATCGCCACTTACCTCACCTTTGACCAGTTTCATCATGCAGCAGTGGCAAACGCCCGATTTGCAGGAGTAAGGAACGGAAACCTTGTTATTCAACAGTGTATCTAGCACCGTATCATCATCGGAAAGATAAGCTGTTCCTTCAAAATTGATTTTAACTACCAAGATTCCCGCTCCTACTTTAATGCCGTTACTTATGTTTACTTACCCAAAACATCTTTTCTGGTGCTTTCCGCAATGGCGGCCGCTTCCGCAATCAGGTTACCTGGCACGCCCAGTTCGGTCAGGGTTGCGCCTAAATTTTCCATAACTGCATCAAAATGGCTATCATTCAGGCCTTTGGCAACCAGATGGGCATGACCTGCGCGCATGTCTTTACCGGTGTAGTTGTGGGGGCCGCCCAGCGCCATGGTAAGAAATGCTTTTTGTTTAGCGTGCTGTTTGCCCATGTCAACGCCATCGAAAAACTTATTGATGCGCTTGTCGGCCATGACTTTGCGGTAGAACAAATCGACTGCTGCATTTACAGCTGCGTCACCACCAATTTTTTCGTAAAGTGATTTTCCCATATAATTCATCGCCTCTTAAAGTATGAGATTGACTGCCAAAGGGTAAAGATGTATTCGAAGTACATTTTTAGCGATTATGACAGATTATGTCTAATAAACAATACTTATAACTTCTCGCCACGGCCTTATGGTCATAACGAGTTAAGTTTGTCGGTCTAGGCTGAGAATTTCTTTGGCCGAATATTTGGGAATTATGATGTTTTCTATTACCATTGCAGCTGGGATGGTCTTTGTGGCTCATGAAGGTGGGTAGAGGAGCTTTTTGAATGCAATTAACGCTCTACACTGACTATTCGTTGCGTGTGCTCGCCTATTTGGCGGTCAAGCATGGCGAACTTATAACCATCAGCGAAATTGCTGACTTTTACGGTATCTCCAGAAATCACTTGGTAAAAGTGGTGCATAACTTGTCCAGCCGAGGCTTTATCGAGACTGTGCGCGGTAAAAATGGTGGCATGCGCCTAGCTCGACCTATGGGGCAAATTGGCATTGGTGACGTTGTGCGGGTCACGGAACCCAACTTTCACATTGTTGAATGTATGGACGACAACAACGGCAGCTGCATTGTTGAGGTTGCTTGTGCACTCAAAATGGTCTTGGAGCAGGCAAATCAGCAATTCCTGGCCGTGTTGGACCAGTTCACCGTCGCCGACATTATCAAAAAAGACAAGGCATCACAGCAGCTCATCCATGAGCTGGTGTTTTTCCCCTCAGGCTCTAAAACCCCGCCGCCGAATTAGGCGCCGGGAGCTTTTGGGCGCATGTGCGGGAACAGCAGCACATCGCGAATGGAAGGCGAATCGGTAAACAACATCACCAGTCGGTCAATGCCGATGCCCTCGCCTGCGGTCGGCGGCATGCCGTGTTCCAGCGCAGTGATGTAGTCCTCGTCAAAGTGCATGGCCTCATCGTCGCCTGCATCCTTCTCCGCGACCTGGGCACGGAAGCGCTCCGCCTGGTCTTCGTAGTCGTTCAACTCCGAGAAGCCATTGGCAATTTCGCGGCCACCAACAAAAAACTCGAAACGATCGGTGACGAAGGGATCTTGATCATTACGACGAGCAAGTGGTGAGACTTCGGTCGGGTATGCGGTGATGAATGTTGGATTCATTAACCGGTGCTCAACCGTTTTTTCGAAAATCTCGATTTGCACTTTTCCTAGGCCATAGCTGGATTTGAGCGGAATGCCTAGTTTTTCTGCGAGCGCACGGGCATTGGCCAAGCTTTCCAGCTGCGAAGCCTGAATTTCTGGATTGAAATGGAGAATGGATTCCTTCACAGTCATGCGCGCAAACGGGCTGCCGAAATCGTATTCGTCGCCTTGGTATTTGACCGTGGTTGTACCCAGAACTTTTTGCGCCAGACCGCGCAGCATTTCCTCGGTAATATCCATCAGGTCATGATAATTGGCATACGCTTCGTAAAACTCCAGCATGGTGAATTCTGGATTGTGACGCGTCGATAAACCTTCATTGCGGAAGTTGCGGTTGATCTCGAACACTTTTTCAAAACCACCCACCACCAACCTTTTCAGGTAGAGCTCCGGGGCGATACGCAAAAACAAATCCATTTCCAGCGCATTGTGGAATGTTGTAAACGGACGTGCAGTTGCACCGCCGGGGATGGCCTGCATCATCGGCGTTTCCACTTCCAGGAAACCCTTTTCAATCAGGAATTGGCGAATATAGGCGACAATTTGCGAGCGGCGGCGGAAGGTTTCCCGCGCCTGCTGGTTCATGATCAGATCCAGATATCGCTGACGGTACTTGGTTTCCTGATCTGAGAGACCGTGGAATTTTTCCGGCAATGGTCGTACGGATTTGGTCAGCAAACGAATGCTGTCCGTTTTAACCGACAGATCGCCGGTATTGGTGCGGAACAGCACACCGTCGGCGCCCACGATATCGCCGATATCCCATTTTTTGAATTGATCGTTGTACACGCTCTCGCCAATCATGTCGCGAGCAACGTACACCTGCATTTGTCCGGACATGTCTTGCAAGTGGCAGAATGCCGCCTTGCCCATTACGCGACGCGTCATCATGCGGCCGGCGATAGTTACCCGAACAGGGGTGGTTTCCAATTGTTCTTTGGTGTGGTTTTGATATTCGACCAACAACTCACCGGCGGTGACATTGCGGCGAAAATCATTGGGAAAGGCAATACCTTCGTTACGCACCTGAGCAAGTTTTTCCCTGCGCTGAGCAATGATGGTATTTTCATCGAGTTGGAGTTCTTCTGTTTGCTTATCGCTCATGTTTACAAACCACTTTTTAAACTTGCTTCAATAAATGGATCCAGATCACCATCAAGGACGGCTTGGGTGTTTCCGGTTTCATGTCCGGTGCGCAGATCTTTAATGCGTGACGAATCTAACACGTAGGAACGAATCTGACTGCCCCAGCCGATGTCGGATTTGCTGTCTTCCAGCGCCTGTTTCTCGACATTGCGCTTCTGTACTTCCAGTTCATACAACTTGGCAGCCAGCTGCTTCATCGCCTGAGCCTTGTTTTTATGCTGCGAGCGATCGCTCTGACACTGTACGACGGTGTTGGTTGGCACGTGGGTAATACGCACCGCAGAATCGGTACGGTTTACGTGCTGACCACCTGCACCCGATGCACGGTAGGTATCAATGCGCAGGTCTGCGGGATTGATTTCGATGTCAATGTCTTCATCAATTTCCGGTGACACAAACACTGAGGCAAACGAGGTGTGACGACGATTGCCCGAGTCAAACGGTGACTTGCGTACCAAGCGATGTACGCCGGTTTCCGTGCGCAACCAACCATAGGCATATTCACCAACGAAATGGATGGTGGCGCTCTTGATGCCCGCGACATCGCCGCCCGAGCACTCGATCAGTTCGGTTTTAAAGCCGCGACGCTCACCCCAGCGCAGGTACATGCGCAGCAGAATGTCTGCCCAATCCTGGGCTTCGGTACCACCCGAGCCGGACTGTATGTCCAAAAAGGCGCTATTCGCGTCCATTTTTCCGGAAAACATACGGCGGAATTCTAAATTGGCGATTTCAGATTCCAGGCTGTCCAGGTCGGCACGAACGCCTTCCATGGTGGCTTCGTCATTTTCTTCCTGGGCCATGTCCAGCAATTCGCTGGCTTCGTTCAGACGCGAACCGACACTTTTTAGTGTATTTACGACGGTTTCCAGTGCAGCACGCTCGCGACCAAGGTTTTGGGCACGCTCGGGGTTGTCCCAGACGCTAGGCAGTTCCAGTTCGCGGACAATTTCTTCTAGTTGTTCGGTTTTGGCATCGTAGTCAAAGATACCCCCTTAGCGCATCAGAACGCTCGTTAAGGTCTTTGATTTGGTTAAATAACGGGTTGAGTTCCAGCATATTGGCTTCGAATTCTGCGAAAAGTGGCAAATGATACAACAATCCTGGGCTGAGGGGGAAACCTCTAAGCCGCTCAGAGGTGGTGTTGGCGCAAATGTGCCAGTAATCCCCGCGACGCGGCCTCCACCAGATCCAGCACTTGCTCAAAACCATTGTCGCCGCCGTAATAGGGATCGGGGACTTCCTGTACGCTCTGGACGTCGGCAAACGAGAGGAACATTCGCACTTTGGCATGATGTTGTGGCGGACATACCGCCATCAGGTTGCGATAGTTTTCCTTGTCCATGGCCAAAATATAGTGGTATTGCTCAAAATCTTCACTGGCCACACGACGCGCTCGCTGGCTGCTTAAATCAATTCCGCGACGCAGCGCCGCCTGTTGGGAACGGCGATCCGGCTGTTCTCCCACGTGGTAGGCGTGAGTGCCGGCCGAATCCGCCGAGATTCGCTGGGTCAGCCCTTCGGTGCTCACAAGATGCTCAAAGACGCCCTGAGCTGTCGGCGAACGACAAATGTTGCCCAAACAAACGAATAAAACCGATACTCTTTCATCTGTGCTCAAGGTGTTATGACTCCATTGTTGAAGTTGTTTGTGAAGTTTGGCGAGCGTAAAATGCCCGCATTGTAGCAAATGTTGAGTATGCACTGCTGATTCGGGCGTGTGTTCTGACGCTATGACAGTAGTCTAGTTGCGAGAGCCGCATTTCGACAATTTGTACATGCACAAAAGGCCCTGGTTTTTTCGATGAGCGTGATGTGTTGGGAAATAACCACAAAAACTGCTTTAACCGATGGATTCTGCAAGGATATAATTGCGATACAAAACAGCAGGCGGTCACGGAGGGCCACCCAACATCCGACTTGGATAATCGATGGCGCCCAACGACCTACTCAAAGTAAAACTCAATTCCGGTCAACAGCTGTTTTGGCAAATCCAGGTGATTCACGCCGAGGCTGCCAACCAGGAAGCCCTGGTAGAGGTGATCCCTCTTTCGCAACTGATGGACACCCGGGTGATGTCTGCACGTCAGGCCTTGATCCCCTACAAACTGGTGCTGGCCGGCATTGAAGGCGGTACCATCGTGCACTACTCCCCCTTGGGCAGTGTCGAAAGCGGCAATTTGCGCCATATGCAGCAAGAGGCTCGGATACATGCTTTGGAGGCCCGCGAACTACGTGCGCACCTGCACGAAATTCATCAATTGCTGGGATTGGCCAGCAGTAGCGCTACTCCCCCTACCCCAAGCTCAGTGATTCAGCGGATTGTGGATTTGAAAAAAGCGCTGTTAGCCGCCGACCGCTTTATAAAGAAAATGTTGGGCAAATCCAGTCAACCCTAAGCTGCTGACAAGATAAGAAAATATCTAAAATGTTTGCGCTTTCATGTACTTATTTACGTTGATTGAGGTAAGAAAAAAGCCTAAACTTGCAACCTGTAAGTCCAAAATGTTTGTCTGTGGATGGGACCGAGATGGCGATTGATACCTATGGAACTGAAGTGACGCCGCAACTGGATGTTTCATTTGACAATTTGCGTGACATGATCGGCATGCAGGTTCGTTACCGTGGTGTCTGTTGCCAGATTGTGGAAGTGATCGAGGAAGATTTTTCACTCGTCCTGGCCGATCTTGAGAGTCACCTGGGGATTCAGGCAGATCAGCACGGCGAAGCCCATCGCAAGGTTCCTAAAACCTATACGGTCCATATCTATAATCCTGACAAGAAAGAGTTTTCATCGTCCTTTCTTACCCTGGAACCTGTGGACGGTTAGTTATTCCCATAAATTCTTGCCGTTTGTGACAAAAGTCGGCTTATGGATATAAAGCTTACCGGATATAGTCACGATACATCTCCCTGAACCTTTTGCGTTGTCAGGGAGGCAACCCGATGAAAAATGATCCCACACCCGTGCAATCCAGCGGTGCCGAAGGCCTCAGTTGGATTCTGGTAGGCATCATTCTCTTGTTCGGCGTTTTACTTGTGAACAGTTACCATGATAATGTCGAACCCGCTGTGACGGCTCCACCGGCTCAGGCCAGTGCTCCAAGAGCTTGATATCAATACAATGGATCAGTACGAAACGAAGAGGATTTCATGACGTATCCTTTCAGGTTGTTGAGCCTAATCGCTCTGTTACCACTCATTTCACTTTCTGTTTCCAGCTGCTCCAAGTCCAACAATAGCGACAATCCACTCCCCCAATTACAAATTCAGGCTGCCGATATGCGGCTTGCAGTGGGTACCTGTACGCGGCTGTACGCTACAGCCATTGATCAAGATCAAACTGTACGAGATGTTACTTCCCTGGCGCAGTGGCAAAGTCTGAACACGAGCATTTTGGCTCTGTCCACGGATAAAATCGGTGCTGTCTGCGCACAAGCCAAGGCTGCTGGCACGACAACTATTCAGGCCAAATTCGACGATGTGCAAGCCAGCCTATCGCTGCAAGCAGTTGCCAATGCGTTGAGCCATATTGAGATTTCACAAGATCCGCGCACGCAAACCAAATCTGCTGAAGCGCGCATCATGGCAACCGGTGTTTTTGGTAATCACCACAAGCAGGATTTGACCAACCAGATTGATTGGCAATTACCCAACGGCGTGACGCTGCAAAACGGCATACTGCTCGCGCCCAGCGCAACGGCGGGATCAACCATCAGCTTGCAGGCGCAACTGGCCAGCATTTCGGCCAGCAAAGATATCGTTTTGGACGGTGCGGCTATTACCTCCCTGTCATTGCATATCGATAAGCAGCAACTTCCGTTGGCCACCAGCACTCGACTGTTGGTGATGGGACAACATGAGGATGGCAGTGAGTTCGATGTTTCCCCGCATGTTAACTGGACGCTCAACAGTAATCTTGCCGCGATTGTTCAGGTTGGATCTGAAGTTCGTTTGATCGCGCAAAAAACCGGAAATTTGACGATTACCGGCACCTACCAAACTCTCACGGTCAGCCGTGATTTGACGCTGGTGGCAAGCGATATTACCGAGTTGCAGTTGGATTATGCGGCGAAGGTTGCTATGCCGGTGGGTGAAAAGTCTGGCATGCGTGCCACTGCGAGTTTTGCCAATGGCTTGTTGCAGGACGTGACTGCCGACGTTGTCTGGCAAAGTCTCGCGCCCGACATCATCAGTGTTTCAAATGTACAAGGGCAGCGTGGCCAGTTGTTTGCCCATAAAGCAGGTACGGCAGTCATCCGTGCTCAACTCGCGAATCAGTCGGCGCAGTACGATCTTGTTGCGCACGATGCGGCGCTGTCGCAAATTTCGTTGTCCAGTGCCGATTACTATCTGCCCGAGGGCACAAAAACTCAGTTGGCTGCTCTGGCCCAGTACGCCAATGGGCAGCAATGGGACTTGACTGAGCAGGTTATTTGGCAAGTTGCTGACAGTGCGCTGGCGACAATCACCAACGACGCGACAAGTTCAGGTCGTTTGTCTGCGTTGACCGTGAGCGCCAATGCTAGTCAGGTCAGCGCCAATTATTTGGGTATCACCAGTCAGTTGGCATTTCGGCCGGTGGCCGCCGCAGCGGCGGGCTTGACCAGCATTGAATTGTTCGCTGATCAAACCTCGTTGCCTGTCGGAACCACGACGGCTCTGCATGCGCTGGGTATATACAGCGATGACAGCAAACGAGATATCACTCATGAACTCAGCTGGAGTGTTGATGCGCCTAACGTGGCAGACATTGCCCGACAAAATCAAAACCTGCGCCTTAATGCGATTGCCGCAGGGACTGTGGTCGTCAGCGCCAAAATGCCGGGAGCTATTTCGGGCAGTCTGACACTGCAAATTAACACGCCGACACTGCAGTCATTGCATTTCACCAGCACGCCGTTTACTCAACCGGCGGGATTTGAAGCCGCCGTCAGCGTCGTTGGCCAATATAACAACGGCGCACAGATTGATGTTTCCGATCGAGTGACATTGACCGTTGGCAACAACCAAATTGCTACTGTCAGCTACGATGCTTCGCTGCAACCCCGCTTACGCGGTTTGCAAATCGGTGAAACTCAGCTTTCTGCCAGCCTGGCGAGCGTAACAGCGAACCAAACTGTTAGCGTCGGCGCTGCAACATTGTCTGAACTCAGCATCATCCCGGCGCAAATAAAGTTGTCACTGGGCTTGGGGCAAGCCGTACAGCTCCAGGCACGCTTCAGTGACGGTTCCGGCAAGGACGTGACTTCATCCGCGCAATGGAAAACGCTGAATCAATCCGTGGCCAGCGTCAGCGCGGGTCAGGCGCAGGCACGAGTGACGGCGACAGGTTTGGGGGCGACTCAAGTGGTTGCCAGTTTTGCCGGGATGACAACGCAGATCGACGTGGAAACCAGCGCCGCTGTACTGCAGAGTATTCGCGTTCAACCCAAGGTCGTCACACTTCCTTTGGGGCTGGAGCAAACGTTGTCCGCGACGGGCTTGTACAGTGATGGTTCTGAGCGTGACATCAGTGCGCAAATTGCCTGGTCTGTGAGCAATGCCAGCATCGCGACCGTCTCCAACCAAATACCCGGTCTGGTCAAAACCCAGAGCGTGGGCTCTACCAGCGTTCGTGCATCCCTGGGAGGATTGTTTGATGACGCGGCAATCACCGTATCCTCAGCAACCTTGAATGCCAGTGGTCTGGAACTGGATGTGATTCCCACCACGCTGGCCAAAGGTGTTGAACATCAGCTCGGTTTGTTCGGTTCCTATACGGATGGCGTGCGTCGTGATCTGACGGCCAAGGCGACTTGGAGCAGTTTGGACAGCAGCGTGTTGAGTGTGAGCAATCTCGCTGGCAGCAAAGGTTTGTTATCGGCCATGGCTTTGGGCAGCACCACTATCAGTGCTCAAGTCGATGGACAAACGGTTAGCGCCACCATCACTGTCAGCGACGCGGCATTGCAGCGTCTGGAAATTTTTGCGCTCAATCCCAGCTTGCCTATCGGCTTGAAATCGCGCTTTACCGCGACGGCTTATTACACCGACAGCAGTTATCGGACTGTGACTAACCAAGTCATCTGGAGTAGCGCGGACAATCAAATCGCTGCCCCTACCGGCGTGCCGGGTGAATTTGTCACACGTGCAGCGGGTGATGTCGCGATCAGCGCGCAACTGCAAACGTTCCACGCAAACGATACGATTTCAGTAATCAACGCCACCCTGAACAGCATCACCATTGCGCCGCTGAACAGTACGATCAACACCCTTGCCCAGCAACAATTTACCGCGACAGGTGCGTTTTCCGACGGTAAGAATTACAGCCTGACCGATCAAGTTGTGTGGCAATCGAGTTCGGCCAACCAGGAAGTTTCGATCAACAGCGGTCTGGGTGGTGGCTTGGCGCGCAGCAATACCAACACGGCAACTTCAGTCACGATTTCGGCCTCGCTGGCGAGTAAAGCTGCCAGCACCACCCTGACTGTCGCCAATGAAACGGTCAGCACTGTCATCGTGCAATCTGCCCAAATCAACATGGCGACCAGTGGCGCCAGTAATATTGCCAATCTGGTCACTGGCATGAAGTTACCACTGTCCGCGTTGTTGCAGTTCCCATCTACCAGTGCGACATTAACCAGCGGTGTGGTTTGGAGCAGCAGCGCTCCGACAGTGGTAAGTGTCAGTAATTTACCCGGTCAGGAAGGTGTGATTCGTACCTTGGCGGCGGGCAATGCCACTATCACTGCCACGTTTGGTGGCGTGTCCGGTACGATGAATTTCAGCGTTGTGGATGACGCCACCAAAGCCAGTGAAATGTTGGTGTGGACCGTGCCCAATGCGGTGCTGGTGAATGAACAAGTCGCGTTATGCGTTGCGCCGATCAATAAAAATCGCGTTGCCTTACTCAATCAGCCATTTTTGATTAACAACTTGGCGGGATTGGCAGCAACATTGACGGGCGCCTGTGTGCCCAACAGCACGGTTAAGTTCAGTGGTATAAAGCTAGACGCGCTTGATATCGATGGCAATGGCATGCTCGACATCGAAGTTAGACTGAACAGCCTGGATGCGACCCTGATCACTCGGCAAAATTCGCGCATTGTCAGTTCGCTGGACCAATCTTTAGGAATTCAGAAATCATCGAGCCTGCTGTGGGACGGCAGTACCTTGAAGAGTGGCAGCCAGTTTGTAATTACCACGGCCAATAGTACGGGACGTGATTATGGATTGTTCAACGTCGAAATCGAAATTCTTGATGGCAGTGGGAATCTGATAAACACTGTCGAAGCCGTGAGTAATCCAGCAATACTCAGTGATGGTGTGTTGGCAGGCAACGAGACGTTACGCTTGATGCTGACCCTGACGCAAGACTATCCCAATGCGAAGAAAGTCATCGTTACCTACACGATGAGTGCCAGTATTACCGATTCGGGAGGAACACAGACCACGAGTTTTTACCCCGTGGTCATTTTCGATCTCTAATCTAGCGACGGATGATTTCCAATCCGCCCATGTAGGGCTGCAGCGCCGATGGTACAGCCACGCTGCCATCGGCCTGTTGGTAATTTTCCAGAATCGCCACCAACGTACGCCCTACCGCCAAACCTGAACCATTGAGGGTGTGCACCAGTTCTGGTTTCTTCGCGCCTTGCGGACGATAACGCGCCATCATGCGACGTGCCTGAAAGTCTTCAAAATTACTGCAGGACGAAATTTCGCGGTAAGTGTTTTGCGCCGGCAGCCACACTTCCAGATCGTAGGTTTTGGCGGAAGAAAAACCCATATCGCCAGTACACAATGCAATAGTACGGAACGGCAAATCCAAGCGTTTGAGTACAGCCTCGGCATGACCGGTCAGTTCTTCCAGCGCGCGATAGGAATCTTCCGGACGAACAATTTGCACCAGCTCGACTTTTTCAAACTGATGCTGGCGAATCATGCCACGCGTATCGCGGCCGTATGAACCTGCTTCACTGCGGAAACACGGTGTGTGCGCCACAAATTTGCGTGGCAATACGTCATCGTCCATGATGGTGTCGCGCACAATATTAGTGACGGGTACTTCAGCCGTGGGGATCAAATAATATTGATTCTCGTGATACAGCTTGAACAAATCGGCTTCAAATTTTGGCAACTGGCCCGTACCGCGCAGGCTGTCGGCATTGACGATATAAGGCACGTAGGTTTCGGTATAGCCGTGCTCGCCGGTGTGCATGTCCAGCATGAACTGAATCAACGCGCGGTGCATACGTGCAACCGCACCAGTCATCACCGCAAAGCGTGAACCGGTAATTTTTGCGGCAGTTTCAAAATCCAGTTGCTTGAGTCCTTCACCAACGTCGACATGATCCTTGGCGGTAAAATCAAAAGCCCGTGGTGTACCCCAGCGACGAACTTCGACATTGTCAGATTCCGATTTGCCTTTGGGCACTGACGCGTGCGGCACATTGGGAATGGTGGAAAGCAATTCGTTCAGTTCATTTTGCAAATCAGCAAGACGGGTTTCCTGCTGTTTCATTCTATCGCCCAAGCCGGCGACTTCATCCATCAGCGATTGAACATCCTCGCCCTTGGCTTTAGCCTGACCAATTTGTTTGGACTTGGAATTACGTGTGGCTTGCAGTTCTTCGGTGGATTGCTGCAAGGTGCGGCGTTCATTTTCCAGCGCCTGGAATTTTCCGCTATCCAGTACAAAACCACGCTCGGCCAACTGGCTGGCAATCGTTTCAAGGTCGGTTCTTAATTTTTTTACATCCAGCATTTTATCTCACTCGCATTAGGACCATTGTCTGGCCAACCAAACGCCTATCCAGGCAGCCAGCACACACAAAACAACATTCAGGATAATATTACTCACGCCCTTAAAATATTCGCCGTTGAGTAATAAATTCAGGGTTTCCATGGAAAACGTGGAAAAGGTCGTAAACGCCCCCAGAAAACCAATCATTAAAAATGCACGCCACTCGGCAGCAACGTTAATTCGTTCCAGTAACAGCACGTACAGCACGCCAAACACGAATGATCCTAGAACATTGACGGTCAGCGTTCCATACGGAAAGCCTTTGCCCAGCCAAGCGTGAATGCCCTGCGATGCCAGATAGCGGGCAACAGACCCAAGCGCGCCGCCCAGTGCAATGGCTAACAGATGTCCCATGAGAGATTCCCATGTTGGTGCCGTGGAATGGGGGGATGATAGCGACAGCCTCCCCGTTTCGCAAATACCCTAGCCACGCGATTCCTCATCCCAGCGGCGCAGTTGCGCCAGACGCTCGCGGATTTTGCCCTCAAAACCACGCTCCGTTGGCGCGTAATAGTGACGACGCGGCAGATTTTCCGGAAAATAATGCTCACCGGCGGCATACGCATGAGGCTCGTCATGTGCGTATCGGTAGTGTTTGCCATAGCCCAGCTCGGCCATTAATTTGGTTGGTGCGTTGCGCAAATGGATCGGCACTTCCAGCGAACTGCTGGATTTGACATCATTCATGGCGGCTTTGTAAGCCATATACACAGCGTTGCTTTTGGGAACCGAGGCCAGATACAGCACGGCTTGCGCGATGGCCAATTCGCCCTCGGGACTTCCCAACCGCTCCACCACGTCCCATGCGTTCAGCGCCAGTTGCAAAGCTCGAGGATCGGCATTGCCAATGTCCTCGCTGGCCATGCGGACCACTCGACGGGCAATGTACAGCGGATCGCAACCGCCATCCAGCATGCGGCAATACCAATACAGCGACGCATCCGGGTCTGAGCCACGCACGGATTTGTGCAGCGCAGAAATCTGATCGTAAAACGCCTCGCCACCCTTGTCGAAACGCCGCAACGCACCACCACGCAATACGTCTGTCAACAGTTCACTGCTGACTTCACCGCCTTCAGCCAGATCAGCCAGAATCTCGACAAAATTCAGTGCGCGACGTGCATCACCATCCATCGCATTGGCCAACTGATCACGTAACTCGGCAGGAAAATTCCAGTCGAGTTGCCCCAAGCCTTTTTCGCTGTCAGAAATGGCGCGATCAATCACCGCGCGGATGTCGGTCGCTGCCAGCGATTTGAGCACATAGGTTCGGGCGCGAGACAGCAATGCGTTGTTCAATTCAAACGAGGGATTCTCGGTGGTTGCACCAATGAAAACAAACGTCCCGTCTTCGATGAACGGCAAAAAAGCATCTTGCTGTGATTTGTTGAAACGATGTACCTCGTCCACAAACAGCACCGTGTTGCGGCCTTGCTCATTGCGTAGCGTTTTGGCCTGCTCTACAGCCTGCCGGATTTCTTTGACGCCGGACAGCACCGCCGAAATAGTGATGAACTCAGCATCCACTTTGTTCGCGATCATTCGCGCCAGCGTGGTTTTGCCGGTGCCCGGCGGTCCCCAGAAAATCATCGAGTGCAGATGACCTGATTCCAGCGCCTGGCGCAACGGTTTTCCGGGAGACAAAATGTGTTGCTGGCCACAAAACTCTTCCAGTGTATGTGGCCGCATGCGGTCAGCCAGCGGCCGAAACGCGCGCTCTGCCGACTGGAACAGCGAGTCTTGCCGCATTTAGTCGTCGCTCTCGAACACGTCTACCCCTTTGGGTGGCGTGAAATTAAACAGCGTTTTAGGCAAGGGCAAATTGCGCAAACTATTGGTGAAACTCAGCTCGGTGGTTTGGCCAAGGTTGTCTTCCAGGGTCATTCGCACCAGTTTGTCTGATTTGAACCCCATGCGAATCGACGTGAAACTGGTATCGCCACCTTTGGGGATCAGTTCAAACCAGCTTAAATCGTCATCACCCATGAATGAGGTGACGTCGAAGCTCTGATCAATGTCGTAATCGGCACTGAGTAGCATCGCAGGGGTTTGACTCAGCGAGCGGGTTACCCGTTTGACCGTCACTTGCTCCAGATCATGGTCGTAAATCCAGATCTTTTTGCCGTCCGAGACAATCTGCTGCTGATACGGTTGGACATAATCCCAGCGGAATTTACCGGGGCGCTGAATGAACAGTTTGCCTTTGGCCTGATTGACCGATCCCAGCTGTGAATTGCTAACCTTTTGCATGAAGTCAGCTTGGTAACTTTTCAGTCCAGCAAAAAAACTTTGCAGCGCGTCTGCACCGAACGCCAGCGACGTACTGGCGATAAACAAAGAAAAACTGGCAATGACGGTTTTGACTATATTGTGCATACAGAGAATCCGGTGCGTTAGAGGCTGAATATTGTACTCGAAAGTGGGCGTCTTATCTGGCGATAATCCGTCCTTGATACATGCCCATCTGACAGTTGAAGTGATATTCACCCGGCTGGGGCAGCACCAACTCAATGTGTTCGGCTTGTTGTAGCGATAAGGGTCTGGCGATGCCCAGCTCCTTAAAAATCACCTGTTCGGCACACGGTGACGGGTCTTTGCGCACGATCCGCAACACCACTGGCGTGTTGACGGCAACTTCCAGCAGCGCGGGATTAAACACGCCGTTGGCCATTTCTATCTCCACCACTTCCTTGGCGCGGGCTTTGTGGCCCTTGGGTTTGCTTAGCCAAAACCAGTACACCACCAAACCGATAAACAGCAGCGCGAGTCCATTGCCGATGATGGTTGTCATACCTGTGCCTCCTTGGGGGTAAACAGCCGCAGACGGTTAGCATTGGTGACCACCGTGACCGATGACATGGCCATCGCCGCTCCAGCAATCATTGGATCAAGCAGCATTCCGCTAAACGGGAACAACACCCCCGCTGCCACCGGTATGCCGATGCTGTTGTAGGCAAAGGCGCCCCACAGGTTTTGTTTGATGTTGCGCACCGTGGCTGAGGAAATCTCAATCGCGCTGGCCACGCCCTTGAGCGAACCTCCCATCAAGGTCACGTCGGCACTTTCCATCGCCACATCGGTGCCACTGCCGATGGCAAAGCCCACGTCCGCCTGCGCCAACGCGGGGGCGTCATTGATGCCATCCCCAACCATCGCGACAATGGTGCCGTTTTGCTGCAGTGCGGCAATTTTTTCTGCCTTGTGCTGCGGTAAAACCTGGGCAATGACTTCGTCGACCCCCACTTCTGCGGCCACGGCCTGGGCGGTACGCGGATGATCGCCTGTCAGCATCACGACTTTTTTCCCCATCCGCTGCAATTGGGCGATGGCGGCCTTGGAATCAGCCTTGACCGGGTCAGCGATGGCAAGTATGCCCCGAATCTGGCCGTCCACCGCCAGCATCACCGGGGTTTGGGCCTTTGCCGCACACTGTTCCACCAGCGAGGCCAATGGCGAAATATCAATATTGTTGGCTTGCATCAGGCGCTGATTGCCCAGCAGAATTTGCTGCTGATTAATCTGCGCGGAAACGCCCTGGCCACTGACGGCGACAAATCCCTGCACCGCGAACAAATCCAGCTGACGTTCTCTGGCGCCGGCAAGCACGGCCGCTGCCAGCGGATGTTCCGAGCCAGACTCCAGTGACGCCGCCAACTGCAAAACCTGCGATTCATCAGCCCCTGTTGCCGCATGAACGGCAATAAGCCTGGGCTTGCCCTCGGTAATGGTGCCGGTCTTATCCAGCACGACCACTTCAATTTGACTGGAACGCTGCAGAGCCTCGCCGTTGCGAATCAGCACGCCATATTCTGCTGCCTTGCCCACACCGACCATGATGGAAATCGGCGTAGCCAGCCCCAGCGCGCAAGGACAAGCAATGATCAGTACGGTCATGGTGGTCAGCAGCGTGTAATCGACAACCGGTTCCGGTCCCCAGTTAAACCAGACCAGGAATGTGAGGGCTGCGATGATGAGCACCACTGGCACAAACACGCTGGACACTTTGTCGGCGAGTCGACCAATGGACGGTTTGGAATTTTGTGCCTGTCTCACCATGCCGATAATTTGTGACAGCACGGTCTCTTGCCCAATCCGTTTGGCCTGAAACAGGAAACTGCCACTGACATTGAGCGAGCCGCCGGTCACGAAGTCGCCGAGTTTTTTTTCCACCGGAATGGGTTCGCCGGTCAGCATGGATTCGTCGACGCTGGAATGTCCGTCAATGATGATGCCGTCCACTGGGATTTTTTCGCCGGGACGGACGCGGATGGTTTCGTTCAGGCCGACCTCAGCGAGGGGGACATCCCGCTCCACACCATCGCGAATCACCCGAGCGGTTTTGGGTTGCAGGCCGATGAGGCGTTTGATGGCTTGGGAGGTCTTTCCCCTCGCCCGCATTTCAAGCGCAGAGCCAAGGTTTAAAAACGCGATGATGACCACCGCGGCTTCAAAATAAACATGACCGCCGTGTTCGCCGGCAATGGCAGGAAACGCCACCAGCAAGCTGGAATACAACCATGCCGTGCCCGTCCCCATCGCCACCAGCGTGTCCATGTTGGCGTTGTGGGCACGAAACGATTTGTAGGCGCCAATGAAAAAATGTTTGCCGGAATACCGCATGACTGCCAACGATAACAGCGCAATCACCGCCCACAGCGGACGGCTGCTGTCATCCAGCATGGGCAATATGCCAGTCATGCCAAACGCCATCAGCGGCAAGCCCACCACAAACGATACTAATGCCTGGCGTTTGAGTTTGCGGTAGTGCGCTAATTCCGCGGCTTCTTTTTCATCCAGGTCCTGCTCGCCACGCAGTTCGGCGGCGTCATAGCCCGCGTCGATCACCGCCTGTATCAGCGTTTTGGCGTCGGTATTTCCATGTACCAGTGCAGTATGATCGGCGAAGTTGACCTCGGCCTTTTCCACGCCTGCAACCTGGTGCAGCGCCTGCTCCACAGCAGAAACGCAACCAGCGCAACTCATGCCGCCGATGGATAGACGAATGCTCTGCAAATTGTTCACTAGGGGTTCACCTCATCTGGCATGAACTGGCCACTCCTTCTGCCCTGTTGGCAATTTTTAGTGCATGTGCTGGCCAAATTTTCATTGTTGCCCCACGTTTGATGGGTGGTTAAAAAATGGCCTAAAATCTGCTTCGAAATTGATCAACTGTTTACCAGGATCTGACCATGCAAGTACGAGCCACCGGACAACGTCACCTAACCCCCGGCAACGGAGTCAGCAAACGCACGGGCGCGGCCAAGTCTTCTTCAATTGACGGACAGGCGGCTGAAATTCATTTTAGCTTCGAGGCCACCTTGCTGTTTGAACTGATCAATCGTCATGGCGACATCAGTCAGCAACTGGAGCCTTGGTATTTTCCCGAAGCCTATCTGCACAATGCTGAGGCTGCCCTGGGCGTGGCCAGTAAAATTGTCCAGCAAGCACGTCAGGCGGGTGTGCAACTGGATTTAAATTTTGTCTTCAACGAGATGCGCCAGCTAAATCACATCCACTACAATCGGGACTACTATCAGGTTTTTTCCGCGCCTCTGGCACAGGCATTGGAGCAGCTATCCGCGGCTGAATTTGTTCCCGGACAATGGCTGGCGATCAGCGATAGGCAAATATTAAAATTGCTGCATCAATTCGCGGCGCAGCGTGCGCATCCTCTGGCGCATGTCGAAGATTTTGCGCTGTTGTATGCCATGAGCAAGCATCAGTCACAACAAAAATCCGATTCATCCATGCAGCTCAATGGCAACACCGCCAAATTCCTGGTGGAGCATCACCTTAGACTGATCGAACCCGACTTTGTGCCACTGTTGATCGATTTTTATAAAACCTATCGCGATCAAATTTCGCAGTGTCTAACCAATTCCCATGGAGAGCACCAGAATTAACACCGCGACTTCCACCATCTCCACCATGGCACCGGAGGTGTCTCCGGTAAAACCACCAATCCGGCGCATTCCCAGATAACGCCACAGTGCCATCACGCCTGCCGCTACCGCAATCACATAGATCAAATCGCCGCCAAACAGCAACATCAGAACCAATGCCGTCAAACTGGCCGCCAGCCAGGCATGGGACGAGTTCAAATCACGCACAAATACCGATGCCAACCCATCGTGCCGTACGTATGGCGCAGTCATGAACCACGGCAACAACAATGTACGCGCAATAATCGGTGGCAGAATCAACAGCCAGGGATTAATTTCCAGCACCGCATAAACCGCAGTGAATTTCAACAGGATGGTCAACACAACGGCCGAAATGGCCGTAGGGCCGGACGTGGGGTCTTTCATGATCTCCAGCGTGCGTTCCTTGCTGCCCTGCCCACCTATCCAGGCATCGGCGCTGTCGGCCAGGCCGTCGAGGTGCAGATTGCCGGTAATCCATACCCACACGGTGACAACCAGGGCGGCTTGCAGCATTTCAGAAAAACCGTTGAATACCCACTGGGACAACACCAGAATCAAGCCAATGACCAATCCAATCAGCGGAAACGCCAGGGTGGCTCGCGCAAAATTGCGACTTTCGCTACTGCCGGGAATCGGCGGTAACGGTATCCGCGTCAAAAACTGCAAGGCAATAAAAAAAGCAACCAACGGTGGATTTAGCATAACTTCCCCGCGTGAAAGCACAGGCGCATCAATGTTCCTTGATCATGATGGTCAATCTTGATCCGGCTGATGCCGGCATTGGGTACTTCAATTTTAAACATAGCCTCTAATGGCATATCCAGAACATGGCGCAATATCATGCGCATCATGCCAGCGTGGCCAACCATGAGTAAATGTTGCCCGGGGTATTGCGCTACGGCCTGATCAAATCCGGCGATGACTCGTTGGGCAAAATCCGGCAACGCTTCCGCACCTTCGGGACGATATCCCGCAGGATCTTGCCAAAAATTGATCAGCGCTTGTGGGTCTTCGGCCATGATTTCTTCTGCCGTTTTGCCTTCCCAAACGCCAAAGCCAATTTCAGTCAGGCGGCTATCCAGCTCCAGAGGCAACTGATGGCGCTGTGCTAATTCCTGGGCGAAATCGGCACAGCGGCTAAGACTTGAGGAAATGATTCTGTTCCAGGGGCAAGCGTCGCCCACGGCCGCCCGCATTTGTTTCCAGCCTTTGCCGCTCAGCGGATCATCGATTTGTCCGCGATATTTTTTACCCCCCACTGGTTCCCCGTGGCGGATGAGGTCAATCGTTGTGGTTACAGCCATCTAAAATTCCAACGCAAAAAATATGGATCCCATTGAGCATCCATGTCAACTCAGTTGCCGGAAATTAATGCCCGGCAACTGGATGCGAAGTGTATTACAAGCGGCTGCGAATAACACCTACTGCGATGCCTTCAATTTCAAAAGGTTCGCTGTTGAGGTCTACCTGAATAGTTTCAAAGTCTTCATTTTCGGGGTGCAAATAAACGATGTTGCCTTTTTTCTCGAAGCGCTTGACCGTCACTTCGTCGTGATTCACCCGGGCAACCACGATCTGGTTTTTCCGCACATCCGCCGTTTGATGCACCGCCAGCAGATCTCCGTCCAAAATTCCGGCATTTTTCATACTCATCCCCCGAACCTCCAACAGGAAATCCGCCTGCGGTGTAAACATATCAGCGGGAATGGTGTAGCGCTTTTCGATGTATTCTTCCGACAGGATAGGAAATCCGGCGGCGACCTTACCCACCAGCGGTACGCCTTCGGGTTCTTCAGACAGAATGCGAATGCCTCGCGACGCGCCGGGGACTAGGTCGATGTAACCTTTGCGCGCTAATGCACGCAAATGTTCCTCCGCCGCATTGGCGGAGCGAAAACCGAGATCTCTGGCGATTTCTGCGCGGGTGGGTGGAGATCCGGTCTCCTTCATGTACTCCTTGATGAGGTAGTAGATTTCCAATTGACGCGGCGTAAGTTTATCCATGATGACTGTACCTATATCCAGACCTGTTCATAGATACAGTATAAGCAATTTTGTCAGCTGTCAAACACCGTTATTGGCTGTGCTGTACCAACACTTCCCGCTGACCATTGTGGCTGGGGGCACTGACCAGTCCGGCCGCTTCCATGGCCTCGACTAATCGTGCGGCACGGTTGTAGCCAATTTTCAGCCGGCGCTGAACGTTGGAGATAGAAGCGCGACGCGATTCAAGCACAATCGCCACGGCGCGGTCGTACAGCGGATCACTTTCCGGATCGATATCGCCATCGGCTGCGCCACTTTCGCCGGGCACGCCATCCAGCACACCTTCGCCATTGAGAATGTCTTCGTTGTAGTTGGGACGACCACGTTTTTTCAGATCGGCAACCACGCGATGCACCTCGGCATCATCCACAAACGCGCCGTGCACACGGATGGGCACACTGGTGCCTGCCGGCACGTACAGCATGTCGCCATGGCCAAGCAGACTTTCCGCGCCCATTTGATCGATGATGGTGCGCGAATCAATTTTCGAGGATACCTGGAAGGATATCCGGGTGGGAATATTGGCCTTGATCAGACCGGTCAACACGTCTACCGATGGGCGCTGGGTTGCCAGAATCAGATGGATGCCGGCGGCACGGGCTTTTTGCGCCAGACGGGCGATGTATTCTTCCACCTTTTTGCCCACCACCATCATCATGTCCGCCAACTCGTCAACGATGATGACGATGTAGGGCAAATGCTCCAGCTCAGGCGCGGTCTCCCCTTCGGCCTCGGGTTTGAAAAACGGATCGAGAATCGGTTCGTTTTTGTCTTTGGCGTCTTTGAGTTTGCGATTAAAACCAGCAATGTTGCGCACGCCCATGGTCGCCATCAATTTGTAGCGACGTTCCATTTCCGCCACTGACCAGCGCAATGCGGTGGCGGCTTCGTTCATGTCGGTGACCACCGGGGTCAACAGGTGCGGAATTTCATCGTAAACCGATAACTCGAGCATCTTGGGATCAATCATGATCAGCCGTACATCGCTCGGCGAAGCGTTGTACAACAGGCTGAGTATCATGGCGTTTACTGCCACCGATTTGCCCGAGCCAGTCGTACCGGCCACCAACAGATGGGGCATTTTCGCCAGATCGGCAACTGCGGGCTGACCACTGATGTCCTTGCCCAGCCCCAGGGTCAGCGGCGAACCTGCCGAGCTGTACACCGGAGCGCGAAGAATTTCGACCAGTCGCACCATTTCGCGGTCTTCGTTGGGAATTTCCAGACCAATAACTGATTTTCCGGGGATAACATCCACGATGCGCACGCTGATCACTGACAGGCTGCGCGCCAGGTCTTTGGCCAGATTGCTGATCTGACTGACTTTGACCCCAGGGGCTGGCTGCATTTCATAGCGGGTAACCACCGGGCCGGGGTATACCGCGACCACGGTCACATCAATGTTGAAATCCTTGAGCTTTAACTCAACCAGACGGGCCATGGCCTCCAGCGATTCGGCGGACATTTTTCGGGTGTGCGGTACAGGCTCGTCGAGCAGTCCCAGCGAGGGCAAGGCAACATCGCCAGGTGCCTCAAACAGCACCATTTGCTTTTCTTTTTCCTCGCGTTCGGAGGTTTGGGGCGGTTTGGGTGCAGGAGTTTCGATTTTGGGCGGAGTGCGATCAGCGATTTTAATTTCCTGCTGTTGCACCAAGGTACGGCGCTGCTCCACAGCCTGTTTGGCAGCCTTGGCTTCTTTAGCGCGACTGCGAAAACGACTGTACTGAACCAGTATCTGCTGGCCGAGGGTTTCAGACAATTTCAACCAAGACAAACCACTGGCCAAACTGACGCCGGTCATCAGCAGCGCCAGCAAAATCAGTGTACTGCCCACGCCGCTGATGCTTGCGATCAGCACCTGGCTGACCAATGAACCAAGCACGCCCCCGGCGGCGGCAGGCATGGCACCTTCTGTCAGGTGGATGTGTTGCGACAGTAAGCCGGTGCCGGCAAACAACACCATGAGCGCCCCGGTCGTGCGAATGTATTTTGGCCACTTGCCCTGGTTTTCCGCCGGCCCTTTAAACGCCAGCCAGCCCGCTCCTGCCACCATCACTGGCAACAAAAATCCGAGGTAGCCAAACAGGAAAAATACAACATCGGCAAACCAAGCACCGAAAGCCCCGCCCATGTTGTGCGTTTCAGTCGAATTGGTACGGTGCGACCACGCGGGATCGGAAATGTCGTGGGTAACCAGCGCCACCAGCAAGTACAGGGCGACAGCCCCTAAAAGGATAAGCGCGGCCTCTCGCAGGCCGCGCTGGATATTCGCGTTGATAGGTACAACCCTTTCTAGAAAAACCTAATCAAATCCGATGGTAGCAGGTTAATCATCAAGCTGCATCACATCGGTCAACCTTGCCCCAAATCGTGTATCAACGCAGGATGAACCAATTTGCCTTTCTCGACGTTGATACCTGCCACCAGCGCGGGGTTTTTGCGCCACTGGCCTGCTGCCAATTCTAACACATACGGAATCAGGCTCGCCGACAAGGCTTGCGAAGACGAACGCGGCACCGCTCCCGGCATGTTGGTGACCGCGAAGTGAACCACGCCGTGCTCAACATAAGTTGGATTTTGGTAATTGGTTGGTCGCGTGGTTTCGACACAGCCGCCTTGATCCACTGAAATGTCGACAATGACGCTTCCCGGTGCCATTTGCTTCACCATCTCAGTGGTTACAATGTGAGGTGCACGATAGCCGGTGCGCAATACCGCACCCACCACCAGATCGGCACTGATGACTGCTTTGCGAATGGAATCCGGGTAGGGATAAAGCGCGGTTACGTTGGGACCGATCGCACGCATGGCTTCCAGGCGTTCACGTTTATGATCAAATACGGTCACCCTTGCGCCCATGCCGGCAGCCATGATGGTGGAATTACCGCCTGCCAGACCAGCACCCAACACTACCACATGACCACGCTCGGCAGCGGGTAATCCGCCCAGCAGCAGGCCCTTGCCACCGTGGGGTCGTTGTAGCAAATTGGCGCCAATTTGTACTGCCAGACGTCCGGCGATGTCACTCATTGGTGCCAGCAGTGGCAAACGACCCTGTTCTTCAACCGTTTCAAAAGCGACAGCGGTCAGCCCGATTTTTTGCAGGCTTCTGGCCAACGCTGGTTCTGCCGCCAGGTGCAGATAGCTAAACAACAGGTGGTGCGCCTTGAGTAGATCCAGCTCGGGCCCGATCGGCTCTTTAACCTTCACAATCATCTCGGCGGTGCCGTAGACAGCCTTGGCATCCGGCAATATTTTCACGCCGACATTGGTGTACTCTTTGTCGTCATAGCCACTCAGTTTTCCCGCATCCTTTTGCAAAAACACCTCATGACCGGCCTCGACCAGTGCCGCGCACGCCGCCGGCACCAAACCAACACGCGCTTCGAGCGTTTTAATCTCAGTAGGAATCCCGATTTTCATTTTCCTTCCTTTACCGTTGTGGTCAACTTGGTTAGTATTATCGGCAAAAATTTTTAATTACATTACCCGCTTGGGTAATTTCAGGTTCGGGAGTTTATGAGTAATGAGTTCTGCTACGCACAGTCGCTTGATCATCTTGGGTTCTGGCCCAGCCGGTTATACTGCCGCAGTTTACGCCGCGCGCGCCAACCTTAATCCCGTCCTGATTACTGGCTTGCAACAAGGTGGCCAGTTGATGACAACCACCGAGGTCGACAATTGGCCCGGCGATAACGAAGGCGTTATGGGCCCCGCGCTAATGGAGCGTATGCTCAAGCACGCTGAACGTTTTGACACCAAAGTGGTGTTTGATCACATCAATCAAGTAGATTTGCAGAATCGCCCCTTCACGCTCAAGGGCGATGCGGGCGTCTACACCTGCGATGCGCTGATCATCGCGACCGGCGCTTCCGCCCGCTATTTGGGTCTGCCTTCCGAAGAAAAATTCAAGGGCAAAGGCGTATCGGCCTGCGCCACGTGTGATGGCTTTTTCTACCGCAACCAACACGTAGCCGTGATTGGTGGTGGCAACACCGCCGTTGAAGAAGCGCTGTATTTGTCCAACATCGCCGCCAAGGTGACTGTCGTTCACCGCCGTGACAAATTTTCTTGCGAAAAAATCATGGCCGACAAACTGCTGGAAAAATCCCGCAACGGCAACATCGAAGTCAAATGGAACTCTACGCTGGATGAAGTTCTGGGCGACGCCTCCGGCGTGACCGGCATGCGCATCAAATCCACCAAAGATGGCAGCACCGAAGACATCAAACTGATGGGCGTGTTTGTGGCCATTGGTCACACACCTAACACCAGCCTGTTTGATGGCCAACTGGACATGCACCACGGTTATCTGAAAGTGAAAACCGGCCTGGAAGGCAACGCAACCCAGACCAGTATTCCTGGCGTGTTCGCTGCGGGCGACGTTGCGGATCACATCTATCGTCAAGCCATCACCTCTGCCGGTACCGGCTGTATGGCGGCATTGGATGCGGAACGCTACCTGGATGCTCTGGAAGAAAATAAAAAATAAAATGACATTGGCGCCGGGATAACCCGGCGCTTTTTTAATGACCAGGTTATCCATCCCCCTCTACTTAAAACCCAACGACCCCGTCGTTTTTCCCGATGTGGAATTGGCGATGACTGATCCAGACGGGTTATTGGCGGTTGGTGGCGATTTATCGCCACAGCGACTGATTGCGGCGTATCAGCAAGGTATATTCCCCTGGTTTTCTCATGACCAACCGATTCTGTGGTGGTCACCCAATCCACGACTGCTGCTTTTTCCGGAACGCCTGCATGTTTCGCGTTCGCTAAAAAAGTTTTGTCGCAGCAGCACATGGCAAATTACTTTTGACCAAGCCTTTGAGCACGTCATGCGTGCTTGCAGTGATCCCCGCGCCGGACAAAATGGCACCTGGATTACCGAAGATATGGTTAACGCCTATCTGCAATTGCATCAAATGGGAATCGCCCACTCCATCGAATGCTGGGATGAGGATGAGCTGATCGGCGGTCTTTACGGCGTTTGTTTAGGCAAAGTTTTCTTTGGCGAGTCGATGTTCAGTCGTCGCAGCAATGCATCGAAATTTGCGTTCGTGTCCTTTATTGAACAATTCAAGCAATGGGGCGGCAAGCTGGTGGATTGTCAGGTGACAACCAACCACCTATTGAGCCTGGGTGCAGAAAATGTTAGCCGACGAGAATTTTCCACACTGCTACACAAATGGTGTCGCCAACAAGCCTCGGTGTGGAACAGGTCTGGCGTATGACGGTACAACAATTAAAATTTTACGCCAGCGCCGAGCACAGTTGCGGCTATCTTCCGCATCGATCGTCGGTATCGTTGTTTGCCGATCCTGACGCGCAGCTAAACCCAAATATTTACAGTGTACTCATTGACCACGGTTTTCGCCGCAGCGGTGAGCACGTCTATCGTCCCTATTGTCCCGGCTGCGATGAATGCATCCCGTTACGCATTCCGCTTGCTCGATTTGAACCAAACCGCAATCAAAAACGCACCCTCAAACGCAATCAGGATTTACGGCTAAACGTTAGTTCTGCGCTGACAACTGAACATTTTGAGTTGTATCAGCGCTATATTTCATCGCGACATGCCGGTGGTGCAATGGACAAAACTGACGAAATACAATTTCGCCAATTCCTGACCAGCGATTGGTGCAACACGGTTTTTATCGAGACCTACCTGCAAGATAAATTAATTGCGGTAGCGGTGACGGATATTGTTCAACAGGGATGGTCAGCGTTTTATACTTTTTTTGATCCCGAACTCAGCCATGATAGAAGTTTGGGGCGTTACGCGATTCTAAGACAAGTTGAGCTGGCTCGCGCTGCTCAAAGTGAATATTTGTATCTAGGTTACTGGATCAAAGATTGCGCAAAAATGAACTACAAATCAGAATACCAGCCCCTTGAACAATTTCAGGGTGAGCGCTGGATTGATTTTTAATTGCGCGGCCCTTTCCGCAACTCTCTCACCCAAAATCGCGATGGATGCAACAGATGTTCAGTCGCCCTCGGCCAGATCGATTGCCCACAGGAAATTAGCTCCGCCAAATATAGCGCTGAAAAATACGCCGTAACCAGACCGCGTGAACCATGTGCAACATTCACGTACAAATTAGGCAGATAGCGGCTAGGTTCAAAATAGCGAGCGGTTTTACCCTGAGATATTGCAGCGAACTGTTGCATAAAATCGTTTACGTTCGCCAATGGTCCCACCAACGGCAAATGGTCGCGACTGGTAAATCGTTCTCCTACCCGATCTTGCCAATGATTGCCATCGGCCAATGACGCATCGACCAATTGCTGCCAGTGACCGCGTAAGGTTTGCCGATGTTTTTCTTGTGGATCAATGTTATTTAAATTATGTTCGTAACTTGCGCCTAAAACACAGTTGCCATCTACACCGGGGATAATATAGCCATTCGCGGAAACAGGCATCGACACCTGGGCATTGTCCGGCAAATACGCCAATTGCCCTAAATTTCGAAACAGTGGCAATTGCTCTCCCGCCGATAAACGCTCAATTCCGCTCGCATTGGCCAACACGATAGCATCGGCATGATGCTCACCCTGAGACGTGAACAGCGTCCAGCACTGAGGGTCATATTGTATTTCACGCACCTCAATATTGGTTTTAACCTGTAGTGATGAGGGTGAGGTTTCTATCAATTTATTGATCAACGATGAAGGTTGCAACCAACCTGCCTGTTCGCATAATTGCAGCGAAGTTGCGTCATCATGCGCAAGCCAGGGAAAATCTTGCTCTCGCATTTCGCGCAATACGCCAACTTCTTGCAACCACGCTGGCGAGTGTTCAAATCGGTTTTTGTCTGGGCGCAATAGTACACCCGTTTTATGCCACGATAGATCCGAAAACCGGGCTTTCAAATCATCAAGCCACTGCACTGTTTGCAGAAATGCGTGTAAGTAAAACATACCGATAACATCGGGCTGATTGGTCAGCTTGGGCAACACCAACCCAGCACGATTGCCAGAGCCCTGTGTGGCCAGACGATCGTACTGTTCAAACAAATGCACCTCAAATCCACGAAGACTCAACAGATGAGCCGTCGTTACACCAGCAATACCTCCGCCAACAACAATAATTTTTTTGTTAATCGGCAAAGGCGTGATTGGTCGGGCAAACCAAGGTGTATTCATCATAGAAGTCTGCGTATCAGCCAATTTCACGCCTGCAAGATTTTCACGTTTGCCGCCGAATCCAGCCGGTTTTCGCAACGAAAAATTATGCTGCTGCAATCCACGTCGCACTGTTCCCGCAACGGTAAAACTCGCAACGCTTGTGCCTTCCTTGCTCAGTCGACCAATTTGGGCAAACAAAGCATCTGACCACATGCGTGGATTTTTCCCCGGCGCGAAGCCATCTAAAAACCAGGCATCTACGGCAACATCCATCTGCTCATACATGTCAGCGGCATCACCTAACCCAAGCATCAAAGTCACTTGTCCGTCGAACATTAGCAAACACTGCCAACCATTGACGTGAACCGTTGGATACACGCGCAGCAGCTCATCCGCAAAACGGGCTAGCTCAGGACGATGGGCGACCGCTCGTTTTAAGTCGTGAAAACTCAATGGGTGAAGTTCGACTGACAGATAGGTCAAGCGTTTCGTTGATGGAAAATCTTGGGAAAACCATGCTTCTAGGGTGGCGAGGAAATTCAGTCCAGTACCGAAGCCGGTTTCAGCAATACAAAAATGACCACTTCGATGCCAGCGTGATGGCAGTTCGCTGTTGTGAATAAAAATGTGCCGACTTTCCTCTAGGCCATTGCTTCGCGAAAAATAGATATCGCCATAGGCCTCGGAAAAAGGTTCACCGTCCTGCCAGGTCAATGTCGGTTGACTGATCTGATGCTGTGCCATCGAAGTTCTTACTGTGGAAAAACAAACAGCGGCCTTTCCAAGCCGCTGTTTGGCATTGTACGTTGTGTCGTGAAACTACGCTTGTTTGCTTACTACTTCCGGGGTGCGTATTTTCTCCAAGCGATAACCGTGATTATATATCCCCGTCAAACGCAAACCATCCTCGCCATTCAGGCCCAGTTTCTTGCGCAGCCGGCTGATGTGAATATCCACCGTACGGGTTTTTAAATCAGCACTGGTATCCCATACTGTCTTCATAATCTCGGTGCGTTCGGTGATTTCACCAATACGGCTGAAAAGGTGCCAGGCGAGATCAAATTCTTTTTGAGTCAACCCGATGACCTCATTCTTCCAGCGGAACGTGCGTGTGTCTCGGTCAAGCTCGTAATTTCCGTATTCAATTTTTTGTACTTCAGGCTGGACCTTGCTGATGCGACGATACAATGCTTCAACCCGTGCGAGCAATTCCGGCTCTTTCACCGGCTTGATCATGTAATCATCTGCCCCAGCACGCAATGCTGTCACGATGTCTTCTTGACTGTCTCGCTGGGTTACGAAAATGATTGGAACATCCCAGCCCTTTTCTTTACGGACCCATTCCATGACTTTGTCTCCGGACATACCCGGCAATACCCAATCAAGAATGTACAGGTGATAATCCTCACGCTTTATGCGCTCGAGCAGTGCTTCACCGGTTTCAAACAAGTCACATTCGAGATCTGCTCCCTCCAACCAAAGCTGCATCAACTGGCCCTGATAGGCATCATCTTCAAGCAGTGCAATTTTCACGCGTCTGTCCTTAAAATTAATGGTGAGCTATCTGAATTCCTGGCTCCAAACGGCTCATATTTTCCAGTGGAACCGTCAATTTTCAAACGTACATCGTTAACATTTTAGAAGAGTTTTAACCGATCACACTGACCTAACTCTATCACATCAGCCGTTTGCATCAACATCGTAACTTATTGAGTTTTACCAGAACATTATTCCCAATAGCATACTAAGTCACGCCTTAAGCCCATCTAAGGCTCGTGGCTTCATCAATATAAACCTGCAGGCACATTCTGTTCCGAATTGCACAAATTTATCGACGAAATAGTTTTTTATAAACCATTTTATTTACAAGGTAGATAGTTAAAATCCGTCTGCAGTTCAGATTTCCCTATGAAATTAATAAGTTATTCTTTTACTCCAATAAATCAACCAGTTGGATAATAATTACACACATTAATGCAATGGTTATTCCTGACTAAAAAACTATTGCATTATGTTTTTATTTTTTGGTAATGTTGGGCCGCGCACCCATTCACACCGTTGCGCAACTGGGCATAATAAAAAACAGGGGAACTGCAATGAGCAAAACTGACAACCACATTATGAAACATGACCTGCTGTACGTTGCATACTTGACAATCATGTGTGCTGTGCTGGGCATCGTAGGCGTAAGCTTGGCCTAATTGCCTGCAAGCTCTGGTCTCGTTGGTTTGTTTGCCAGGTAAACAAGCGAAATCACCGGACATGTGAGCGAAATTAAAGGGAGGAGGATATCCTCCTCCCTTTGCAGATACCGCCCCCAACCAATCCCCGCCTCTAATAGCGATAGATTTCTTTTATCGTTAACCCATAAACATTCTATGGGATTGCTATTGATTTCTTGGTGCCACGTCCGCTACTTTTATGGTTGCTTGCTTACCTGGCAAACAAACCAACAAGAAACAATAATGTGGAGAAAATGAGATGGCACAAAGACGCGATATTTCCAGTGATGACTCAGTTTACGTGTTCTTCCTGTTTGGCTTTTGCATGGCGCTGATGTTTGTCGGCATGTCCTTGGCCTGATTTTTTACCGCAGACCATGCTAAAGGGGGCGATTACATCGCCCCCTTTCTGTTTTACGGTTGCAACCTTTCGGGAGGCAGCTGTAAATGGAATCCTTGCTTTTTTATATTGGCTAATACTTCTGTTGCCGGTGCCCTAGCTAGCTTCTTTTCTGGATAAATATCCAAAACCATTGCTAATTCCAATATACCCAAGATGGGTTTCAGTGTTGGCGGCAGCACTTCTTCAAGCTTCGCATCGCTGTCAATAAAAACGTAAGTGTCTGGTTTTTTTAGGCTTTTATAAATATTACATTGCATGTGATATTAAAACTTGCGTCGATTTGGGACATTCTATAAGGTTATGGGCCTGTGGGCGTACTGAGAGGTACCCCATGGGCGCGTATTATACATGCGTTTGAGTTCGATTCATTCCCTTGGCGGTTTGAATACAGAAGTTTTGTATTTTAGAGAGGAGAAGTACTCGTGAGTAATGCTGGCGTTGCAATTACGTTGTTTGTTCTATCCGTACTGTTGTTTGCAATTCTACCGTTGGCTTCAGTATAACGCAGTTCCTTTCAAGAGGGGTTGTATGAAAAAGGGCGCTTTTAGCGCCCTTTTTGATTTCACGTTTATTACGCGGTCGCATTGACCAGTAACAGGTTTAGTCGACTGACGAAACTGGTCGGGTCTTCCAACTGACCACCCTCGGCAAGAATCGCCTGATCGAACAAAATCTGCGCCCAGTCACCGAATTGACTTTCGTCGCTCATCGAATCCAGCCGCAAAATAAGCGGGTGAGTCGGATTGACTTCCAGGGTGGGCAAACTTGTTGGAACTGCATGCCCTGCTGCCTTGAGCATTCGCTGCAGATTCGCCGCCATGTCCTGTTCCTGTACCACCAAGCAGGTCGGCGAGTTGGTCAAACGATGCGTTACACGAACTTCCTTGACCTTGTCTCCCAAAGCCGTTTGAAGACGTTTAACAACACTTTCTGCTTGCTTGGCCTCTTTTTCGTGCTGAGCCTTCTCTGCTTCATCCTCCAGCTTGCCCAAATCTAGGTCGCCTTTGGCAACGGACTGGAATGACTTGCCTTCAAATTCGGTCAGGTAGCTCATCAGCCACTCGTCGACGCGATCCGACATCAACAACACTTCCAGCCCTTTTTTGCGGAAAACTTCCAAGTGAGGACTGTTTTTCGCCGCTGCGTAACTGTCGGCTGTGATGTAGTAAATCTTGTCCTGCCCCTCTTTCATCCGTCCGAGGTAATCAGCCAAACTCACAGTCTGTTCTTCGCTGCCACTTTGGGTAGACGCAAAACGCAGCAACTTGGCAATTCGGTCACGGCTGCTTGGGTCCTCTGCAGGCCCTTCTTTCAAGACATTGCCAAATTCTTTCCAGAAACTGGCGTATTTTTCCGCGTCGCTCTGGCTAAGTGTTTCCAACAGGCCCAACACTTTTTTCACCGACGCGCCACGAATGGCATCAATATTTTTATTGCGTTGCAGAATTTCCCGCGATACGTTCAGCGGTAAATCATCCGAGTCAACCAGACCGCGCACAAAGCGCAAATACGCCGGCATGAGGTGCTCGCTTTCATCCATGATGAAAACGCGTTTGACGTAAAGTTTAATGCCCTTGCGTTGTTCTCTATCCCACAAATCAAAGGGCGCATGCTCCGGAATATAAAACAATGAGCTGTAGCTCTGATTGCCTTCGACATGGGTGTGAACATGCGCCAAGGGATCTTCATAATCGTGGGATAAATGTTTGTAGAACTCGTTGTAATCCGCTTCAGAAATATCGGATTTTGCTCGTTTCCACAGTGCGGATGCCTGGTTTACGGTTTCTGTGCCGGCCTCATCGCCTTGCTTGTCCATGGTGATGGGCAATGAAATGTGGTCGGAATAACGGCGAATAATACTGCGTACCCGGTAGGACTCAAGGAATTCATCGTCATCTGCGCGCAAATGCAAAACAATCTCGGTACCGCGCGTCGCCTTTTCGATGGTTTGTAAGGTATAGTCGCCCTCACCGCTGGACTCCCATTCAACGCCGTGCTCAATTCCCATTCCCGCACGGCGCGTACGCAGCGTCACCTTGTCGGCAACAATAAATGCAGAATAAAAACCAACGCCAAACTGGCCAATCAGTTGGGCGTCTTTGGCTTGATCGCCGCTCAGTGCATCAAAAAATTGTTTGGTTCCGGACTTGGCAATGGTGCCGATATTATCAATCACCTCTTCGCGACTCATGCCAATACCGTTGTCACGAATGGTCAGGGTGCGAGCATCTTTGTCGATACCTACATAAATTCCCAGATCAGAATCATTTTCATACAATGCCTGATCTTTCAAGCCTTCAAAGCGAAGCTTGTCGCAGGCATCGGAAGCATTGGAAATCAATTCGCGGAGGAAGATTTCCTTGTTTGAATACAGCGAATGAATCATCAGCTTGAGCAGCTGTTTGACCTCGGTCTGGAAACCCAAGGTTTCTTTTTGTGCTTGTGCGGTTGTCACCACCACCACTCCTCTGTTGTTTTGACTGATACAGCCGGTTATGGGGGCATGGATGAAAAATTCAAGACCATAGACATAAATTTCTTCAGCCTTTATGCTTGAGTGAAACTCGACATTAGCGGAAGTCCTATGCAGATTCTGACCGTAGCTACCCAGGCATATACCGACCAAAAACCCGGCACATCGGGTCTTAGGAAAAAAACCCAGGTTTTTGTTTCCAGCAAGCATTACCTGGAAAACTTTGTTCAAGCCGTGTTTAACGCCGTGCCGGCACTGACCGGCGGGAGTTTGGTGTTGGGCGGCGATGGCCGATTTTTTAACCGCAATGCGATTCAGATTATCCTGAAAATCGCCGCAGCCAACGGTGTCAAACAGGTTTGGCTGGGTCAGGGAGGCTGGTTATCCACGCCCGCTGCCTCGTGCGTGATTCGGAAATATCGGGCGACCGGCGGCCTAGTCCTGTCAGCCAGCCACAATCCAGGCGGCCCCGATGGTGATTTTGGCATCAAGTACAACATCAGCAATGGTGGTCCCGCGCCTGAAAACGTGACCGACGCTATCTTCCAAGCCAGTACAAAAATCAATCAATACCGCACGGCGGACACCGCAGATATCGACCTGGATAAGCTCGGCGATACGGCCATTGGCGATATGCGCGTTACCGTCATTGATCCGGTGAGTGATTACGCCGACTTGATGCAGTCGCTGTTCGATTTTGACGCCATCAAAAAAGGCTTTCGCGATGGTTCGCTAAGTATTTTGTTCGACGCCATGCACGCGATTACCGGCCCTTATGCCAAAGAGATTTTGGTCAACCGTCTAGGCGCGCCCGCCAATGCCGTGTTTAACGCAACTCCGCTGGAAGATTTTGGTGATGGGCATCCTGATCCCAATCTGGCGCACGCCACAGAACTGGTTGAGCGCATGTACCGAGATGATGCGCCTGCGCTTGGTGCCGCGTCCGACGGCGATGGCGACAGAAACATGATTCTGGGCAAACAGTTTTTCGTGACGCCCAGCGATAGTTTGGCTGTTCTGGCAGCCAATGCCCAGTACATTCCTGCCTATCGTCATGGCCTCAGCGGCGTCGCGCGATCCATGCCAACCAGTCAAGCCGCTGATGTGGTTGCCGATCAATTGGGCATTAACAAATTTGAAACACCTACCGGATGGAAATTTTTCGGCAATTTGCTTGATGCCGACAAAATCACCCTCTGTGGTGAAGAAAGTTTTGGCACCGGCTCCAATCATGTTCGCGAAAAAGATGGCTTATGGGCTGTGTTGTGCTGGCTGAATATCCTCGCTGCACGCAAACAATCCGTCGCTGACATCGTTACCGCACATTGGGCGAAGTTTGGCCGTCATTATTATTCTCGTCACGATTACGAAGGTATCAATACCTCTTCTGCCAATCAGTTAATGGATGGCTTGCGTGATCAATTGACAACGCTTGGCGGAAAATTACTCGCTGATGGCTATGTAGTCCAATTAGCCGATGATTTTAGCTACACCGATCCGATCGACAACAGTGTCAGTCACAAGCAAGGCATTCGCTTGCTGTTTACCAATGGTGCCCGTTTGATTTTTCGCTTGTCTGGCACCGGCACTGATGGCGCTACCTTGCGCGTTTATCTCGAAAGATACGAGCCCGATGTTAGCAAACAAAATTTGGATACCCAGCAAAGTCTGGCGAGTTTGATTGCTATCGCCCAGCGTGTTGCGCGCATTTCGCAGCTCACTGATCGTGAACAACCTGACGTTATCACATAAATTCTGGAGCGCACATCATGCGAGGATGGGTGTTGGTTTTGGCATTGTTCGCCGGTGCGGCGAATGCGAAGGAAGTGTCCGTTCGTTCTGAAGCGGCAGACCAAAAACAGCTGACCGTGACGGTATACGAAACTGATTTGTTTCATGTCAATGAACAACGTCTACTCATCCTCCCCGAAGGGCGTGTCAATTTGCGCTTGGCCGATGTCAGTCCGCAAATGCAGGCTGATACCCTGCTGATACGTCCGCTGGTTTCGACAAATGCGCCAAAGGTGCTTGAGCAAACCCTGAATACTCAATTGCTGACTCCTAAAAGTTTGCTGGAGAATTTTCGCGGTCGAGAAGCCAAACTAATCAAAACGCACCCGACCACTGGCGAAGAAACCGCAGAACTGGTCACCATCGTTTCCACACAGCAAGGCATCGTGTTAAAAACCCAACGCCACATTGAAGCCACTGTCCCTGGCCGATTGATATTTCCCGACGTCCCCATTGAATTAACGCCTACACCCGCCATCGACATTTTACTCGACAACCCCAAACAGCAAGCACAACTCGTGGAGCTAAGCTATCTCTCCAAAGGAATGCGCTGGCAAGCCAATTACGTTGCTGAACTGGCCGCTGATGGTAAGCATCTTGATTTGACCGCATGGGCGACCGTGTACAACACCAGTGATGCGGATTTTTCACGCGCAACATTGCGACTGGTCGCTGGTGACGTTGGCCAAATTCATCAACCAAGAAATTATGACATGCGCAGCAAAACGCTGATGAATGTCGCAATGGCGGAATCTGCGCCTCCCATTACCGATGCAGGTTCTGACTACCATTTGTTTAGCATCACAGAACCAACGAATCTGGCTGATCGCCAGCAAAAACAACTGCTGTTGTTTAATGCCCGTCAGGTCGCGGTGCAAAAAAATTATGAGTTGATGGGCAATGGACAGCGATACTATAGACATGCTTCCAGCGAGCCAGAAACGCAACATGCATTGATCAAAATTGCATTTGCCAATCGCGCCGATAATCAGCTTGGATTCCCGATGCCCAAAGGTGCGTTCCGTGTTTATCAACGCTCAGCCCAGCCACTGCTTTTTTTGGGCGAATCTCTCATAGATGCCCAACCGGAGCAACGCCAGGTTGAAATTGGCCTGGGTCGGGCGTTTGACATTCAAGCGGTCTATCAACAAACCGATTTCAAGCAACTCCCTGCCGTCAACGGCGTTGCACAGACGGAAAGCGCATATAGCATTCGGCTGCGCAATAGCAGCAATGAGGCTGTCAGCGTGACGATTGCCGAGCCTATTCCTGGCGATTGGCAGTTGCTTTCCTCATCTCATCCGGCCCAATCTGATCGTACTCCTACTGCCCGGTGGCGGCTCAGCGTTCCGCCCAAACAAGAGCAGGTGTTAAACTACCGCGTCAGGATTCGACAAGCCCACTAGCCTGGCTATCGCCAGCCCCTCCTTTCGTCTATGATGTAGCGATATTGCAACAGCCGGAGTTCGAAATGGCCTTTACAAAAAAGTTTGCGGAAATCAACCTGAGCGACATTGGCTCGGTGGGGGGTAAAAATGCGTCACTTGGTGAAATGTACCAGGGACTGAATCATACCGGCGTCAATATTCCCAATGGTTTTGCGCTCACCGCACAGGCTTATTTCCACTTCCTCGATAAAAACGATCTGCGCCAACGCTTAAAAAATGAACTCGACACCTTGGATATCAACGATACCCAATCACTGGCTCGTTGTGGTGCCAAAATCAGACATTGGATTCGTCACGCCAAGATGCCACCCGAGCTGGCAGATGAAATTCGCCAGGCTTACAAGGCACTGGAAGAACAGTATGGGCCCAACCCCGATGTTGCCGTGCGTAGTTCAGCTACTGCCGAAGATTTGCCCAATGCGTCCTTTGCCGGCCAACAAGAAAGCTATCTGAATATTCGCGGCAGCCTTAACCTGATTCACACCTGCCAGCAGGTGTTTGCCTCGCTGTTCACCGATCGCGCCATTGCCTACCGCGAACACCAGGGCTTTGATCACATGAGCATTGGCATTTCCGTGGGCGTACAAAAAATGGTGCGCTCCGACAAAGCTGCTTCCGGCGTCATGTTTACCATCGACACCGAATCTGGATTTAACGATGTCGTTTTCATCACGGCGGCCTACGGTTTGGGTGAAAACATTGTGCAGGGTGCGGTCAATCCCGACGAATATTACGTATTCAAACCCACGCTTCGCACCCAGCATCGTGCCATTCTGAAACGCCAGCGCGGCGATAAAGCGATGAAAATGGTGTACACCAATGAAGTCATTCCCGGGCACTCCACCCGCAACGTTCCGGTGAGCATTGAAGATCGCGAGCGCTTTGCGATTACCGACAACGAAGTGCTGCAACTGGCCAGTTATGCCATTGCCATCGAAGATCATTACTCGAAGAAAAATGGCCGCAAACAGCCCATGGACATCGAGTGGGCCAAAGATGGTGAAGACGGTGAGTTGTACATCGTCCAAGCCAGACCCGAAACGGTGGAATCACAGCGCAAACCCGGCGTGCAGCAAAATTATGAACTGCAAGAACATGGAACCGTGTTGGTTGAAGGGAAATCAGTCGGTCACAAAATTGCGAGTGGTCGCGCACGGGTGATTCTCGATCCCAGTCAGATGAACGAACTGCAACCGGGCGAAGTTCTGGTCACCGACATCACCGATCCCGATTGGGAACCGATCATGAAACGGGCCGCCGGCATCATCACCAATCGTGGTGGACGAACCTGCCATGCTGCCATTGTTGCGCGCGAATTGGGCATTCCTGCGGTGGTTGGTTGCAACACCGCCACCCGCACTATCGAGGATGATGCTGAAGTCACACTATCTTGCGCCCAGGGCGATACCGGCTATGTTTACTCAGGCCAGCTGCGCTACAAGATCACCGAAGTGGATCTCTCCCTGGCCGCCAAGCCTCGCACCAAACTGATGCTGAACCTGGGGAATCCCGAGCAGGCCTTCAAATTGTCGCAAATGCCGGTCGCGGGCGTCGGTCTGGCCAGACTGGAATTCATCATCAACAACAGCATCGGCATTCACCCCCAAGCCCTGCTCAAATTCAATGAGCTGGATGCCGCGACCCAGCAGAAGATTAATCACATCACCTTTGGCTATGCGGACAAAGTGTCGTTTTACGTCGATCGTCTTGCCGAAGGTGTGGGCACCATCGCGGCCGCATTTTACCCTCGGCCGGTTATCGTGCGTCTGAGCGATTTCAAATCCAACGAATACGCGTCCCTACTTGGCGGCCAACAATTCGAGCCGCAAGAAGAAAACCCGATGATTGGTTTCCGCGGTGCCTCGCGCTACCCTTCAGCGCAGTTTGCCCAATGTTTTGCGCTGGAGTGCGCCGCCATGCGCAAAGTGCGCGAGGAAATGGGCCTAGATAATGTCGCGCTGATGATTCCGTTTGTGCGCACCATCGACGAGGCACGCAAGGTTACTGCGCTGCTGGCAGAAAATGGTCTGCGTCGCGGTGAAAAAGGTCTTAAGGTGTACCTGATGTGTGAAATTCCTGCCAATGCATTGTTGGCCGATCAATTCCTCCAGGAGTTCGACGGCTTTTCCATTGGCTCAAACGATTTGACGCAGCTGACACTGGGCGTTGACCGCGATTCGTCCATGGTCAGCCATGATTTTGATGAGCGCAATGAGGCTGTGCTGGCACTGATGGACATGGCCATTCGCGCCTGCCAAAAGGCGAATAAATACATTGGCATTTGCGGTCAGGCTCCTTCCGACTACCCGGAAATCACCCGTTGGCTGGTACAACGCGGGATTGAGTCCATTTCACTGAACCCGGACAGCATTTTAAGCATGACACAGGAAGTCCTGCGGGCAGAGGAAGAGGTCAAGTCGCATTAACAACGCTGGATTTTTGCCGGGAAATGTCGATAATCGCCTGCAGCATTTTTTTGCAACGCGATTCCCAAGGAGAGTTTTGTGACACACCCCAACATGCCACCACGAAAACCAACGTTGTTGGTCATTATGGACGGCGTCGGCATCGGCGAGCCGGGCAGTAACAATGCCGTTGATCTGGCCCGAACCCCAACCTTGGACAAGCTGTTTCAGAGCCGGGCCTACACCACCCTGGAAGCCAGCGGTGGCGCGGTTGGCCTGCCCGATGGCCAAATGGGCAACTCGGAAGTAGGCCATCTTACGCTGGGCTGTGGCACCATTCTTCGCCAGGATCTGGTGCGGATAGACCACTCCATCAAGGATGGCAGCTTCTTTCAAAATTCCGCCCTGTTGCAGGCCATTGGCCATTGCCAGCAGACTGGCCGTCCTTTGCACCTGGTCGGTTTGGTTTCCGACGGCGGAGTGCACAGCCACATCAACCACCTGCTTGCCCTGATTACGCTGTGTGCCCAGCACCAGGTGATTCCCGTTGTGCATATGATTTCAGATGGCCGTGATACCGCGCCCCGCTCGGTTATGAACTATCTGGACCAATTGGAACCGGCCCTACAGGCCGCCAATGGTCACATCGCCACCCTCAGCGGCAGATACTATGCCATGGACCGTGACAAGCGCTGGGAACGCACTCACGCGGCTTGGCGAGCCATGTGTTATGGCGAAGGCAGTAAGGCTCCCACTGCGCGCAAAGCCGTGGAAAACGCCTATGCCGCCAACGTAGGGGATGAATTCATTTCCCCCACAGTGATCGATGCCCAATGGATTATTCACAATCACGATCAAGTGGTGTTTTTTAACTTCCGCAATGATCGGGCAAGACAACTGACCTACGTATTCGCTGGCGCCGAATTTAAGCCCTTTGATCGTGGCGTTTTTGATCCACTGCCACTCACTTGCCTGACCGAATACGATCCGCAGCTGGATTTGCCCATTGCCTTTCCGGCGGACTATCCCAAAACAACCCTGGCCAAGGTTATTGCCGATGCGGGCATCCAGCAGCTGCATTGCGCGGAAACAGAAAAATATGCGCACGTGACGTTTTTCTTTAACGGCGGGCTGGAACAACCCTTCCCCGGCGAGGAACGCATCATGATCAACTCCCCTGAGGTCGCAACCTACGACCTCAAACCGGAAATGAGCGCATCACGTGTGGCTGATACAGTTATCGATGCCATGAAGGCTCGGGAGATGGGATTTATTGTGGTCAACTTCGCCAACGGCGACATGGTGGGTCACACCGCCGCGCGCGATGCTGTGATTCGCGCGGTAGAGGCGCTGGATCAGGAACTGAACCGTGTCCTGGCGGCAGCGGCACAGTGCGATTACAGCGTTATCGTCACGGCCGATCACGGCAATTGTGAAATGCTGCAAGATCCGATCAGCGGCCAGCCGCATACCCAGCACACCACCAACCCTGTGCCTTGCGCTGTCATCGACAGTGATGTGATCAAACTGACCGATGGCGGTGGCCTATCCCAAATTGCCCCGGCGATATTGCAGCTGATGGGTTTGAGCGTACCCAACGGCATGTCGAGCCACCCATTACTGCACTTTCAGCACGCAAGCGCGCAATCCCGAATCGCCTAAAAACACAAAGGCCCTGCGGAATATTTTCCTGCAGGGCCTTGTTTCCTTCCAAGCCAGAACAGATCAGGCTTCGAAGGAGTCGTCAAAATCGTCTTTTAACAGTTCCCGTAAACGCTTTTCTTCGAGCAACTGTTCGATGGCTTTGCGAGCCTTGCCGCTGTTGGCGCCTTTGGGCAACTCTTTTTCGTCGATTGGGCCAATCCCGGTTTCTTCGAACCCGCTTGGTTCCAGATCTTCACTCTGACTGGCATTCACAAATTTACTGCTACCACCCATAACACACCTCATTCCTAGCTCTGCGTGCTTTAAACCTATTCTTCGTATTACCACCTGCTCAGCAAAACAGTGACTGCTCTGTCACTATATATCCGCAATCAGGGATTTTTTTTAACCCCTCAACGGCACTAATACATTGAAAATATTAATCACGGATCAGGGTAATTTATTGAGCTGCGCGCCCTTTCCCTCTCGGAAGAGGAGAACTGCAGTCGGTTGGAGAGGGTCTTCAACAGTTCTCAAAAAGCGTACAACCAATTGTTTTTAGGGAGGTTGTTCAAGTTTTGAGCGACGCGCCATATCAAATTCAGACGCATATTTACCAATCTTTTTTTAACTATGCAACGCTATTTTTGCGTTCCGGCAAAATTTGTATTATCGAGGAATTAATTGTGGGATTGGAGACCGGTCGCCCTGGTGAATCAGGGCAACCGGTTGATGAATCAGGCGTCTTTGGCGCAACGAAAACCAAAGCTGTTGTTTTTGGTCGAGCGGGTGAAAAAACTACGGTTAAACGTCGGTGCGGAAATGCCGCAGCTATAGAACGAACAATCCCACCATGAACCACCTTTGAGTACCTTGTATTTTTCCCCGTAGTTTTCCGTAATGTGGGTATTGCCCGGGTAGGCATCGTACCAGGAGTCGGTCCACTCCCAGACATTGCCGGACACATCGTACAACCCATAAACACTGCGTCCTGCCTCAAATGACCCCACGGGCAACGTATCTCCAGGCTGATCCAGAGCCGCCCACCGCTGTGGGGTGTTGGCATTCTTCAGGTCAAAATCGTTGCCCCAGGGATAAGTCCGACCGTCTTCGCCGCGCGCGGCTTTTTCCCATTCCTCCTGGCTGGGAAGGCGTTTGCCTGCCCATGTACAGTAATCCTTCGCGTCATCCCAGGAAACAAACACCACCGGATGATCGGCCTTGCCTTCGGGATAGGTACGGTTCTGGAAATGCTTGGGCGAGCGATGCTTGGTTTCATCGATAAAACGTTTGTACTGTGCGTTGGTTACTTCAAATTTATCGATCAAATAATCCTGGCGGACTTCAGCCAAATGCTGTGGCCCTTCGTCCGGCAAGCGGTCATTGGTGCCCTTAATGAACTGCCCTGCCGGAATTCGAATCATTTCGTTAGGCGCATCCCCCAACCGCGACGGCGAATAAAACTCCTCGTATTTCAGCGCGGCTTTGAGTTCATCCCGTAAAGCAGTTATCCGTGCCTGATCTCCGGCACTGGCTTTCTTTTTATCGTGGGCTTCAAGGCTGCCATGACAAGTCAGGCACTTGTCTTTTGCCGTTAATTTCACTTGCTTGTGTTTGAAGTCCGGATGGCAGTGAGCACAATCATCCAGTGTCTGACCAACCGCCGCAGCGGCGAAAGAAATCAGGCATCCCCCCAAAACCAACAGGATACGTCGTTTAAGATTGTTTTTTTTCATTACGGCTTACCTATGTTCCCTCGGTGTTTGAGGGACGCTTCTTGTTTTTATGTTATTTCCCAGCAAGCTGCTATTTGCGTTTTGCTGTGTTCTGCGTTGGTTTAAAAAGTATTTTGTACCTCATGCACACCCGGTGAGCGTCTTTTGATGATCCGCTCCACTACATTGCGTAGATCCAGTGTGGCATTGGGGCATCCTACACAAGCCCCCTTTAAGCGAACCTTAACGGTACGTCCTTGAATTTCAATGAGTTCCAGGTCACCGCCATCTTGTGCAAGGATGGCTCTGGCTTCATCAATGGCCAACCGGACCTGAGCCTCGTCGATGGTCTGATCCGACGGCGCTTCCTGCCGATTTTGCTGCGCCAGATGCTGCGCACGCGCCAAACGCAATGCCATCGCCGCATCGATTTGCTCAATGGCATCAAGTTCGTCTTCGGTGTATTGGTGGGCTGGGTCGGTCGAAACCAGGTCTTGCAGCAGGGGAAGTTTTGTTCCTGTCACGTGATTCGCTCCAAACACTGTCTACGACATTCTAAACCGCCAAGCAGACAGGCGTCACGCAACCTATTTGTTTAATTGAAAAATCAGACCATATAGCCCGGATTGTTGCAGGAGAGAAAGCAATGGAGCATTTCCCCTGAATCCGCCAGCCGAACGGCAAGTGAATCCAGGAAAAAACTCGCGAAACGCCAACTTTAGCGATTAACCGATAATGGCGGCGTAGCTGGCAACGTAAAACATGGTGACGCCAACGATAAGTGTGCTGACCAATACTTTCATAAAAAGCGTGCTCCTTTTGTGTTAATTGATCGTGTTTATTTAATCGACGCTGAACAAATTTTCTTGAACTTCAATCGACTCCATCACGATCTAAATCTGCCTTCTTAGCTCAAAATATCGCCCAGACTGAAATGCATGGCAGTAGCGGAAATGGAAAAGTTCTGATGAAGTTTGCAGAGACATGGCAAGCCCGGCTTGCCATGTCTCAAAAAGGCGACAGCATTATCGCCGGGTCTTAAACACAGCAGGGTTTAGCGAATGGCGGTGCAGCAATTTATAAAATTCGGTGCGATTCCGGCTGGCCAGGCGTGCTGCCTGTGACACGTTGCCGCTGGTTAGCTGGAGCAGTTTGAGCAGATAATCGTACTCGAACTGGCGCTTGGCTTCCGTCAACGGCATTACCTCGCCCGACTTGCCGCGCAATGCCTTCAGAACCAGACGGGCGGGAACCACTGGCGATGGGCAAAGTGCGAAGCTCTGCTCGACCACATTTTGCAGCTGGCGAATGTTGCCCGGCCACGGTGCCGTCATCAACATTTCCATGGCCTCTGGCGCAAAGGACTTAACCTTGGTGGAAGAGTCCTTGGCCAGTTTTTCTAAAAAGTGCTTGGCCAGCAATGGGATATCCTGGCGACGCTCTGCCAGTGCGGGAAGCTCAAGCATCACCACGTTCAGGCGGTAGTACAAATCCTCGCGGAAATTGCCCAGACGCACTTCCTCGTCAATGTCACAGTGGGTCGCAGAAATGATGCGCACATCGACATAGGTCGAGCGGGTCGAACCCACGGGACGGATTTGTCGCTCTTGCAAGACACGCAGTAATTTCACCTGCAACGACAGCGGCATGTCGCCGATTTCGTCGAGGAAAATGGTGCCGCCATCGGCGGCTTTGAACAGACCTTCGTAGTTGCCCGCCGCGCCAGTGAACGCGCCTTTGACGTGACCAAACAGCTCTGATTCCAGCAGGTGCTCGGGAATAGCCGCACAATTTACCGCCACAAACGGGCGATCCCGACGGGGACTGGCCGCGTGTACTGCCTTGGCCAATAACTCCTTGCCCGTACCACTTTGACCATGGATAAACACACTGGCATCACTGCCAGCCACCATGTTTGCCTGACTCAACAGCTCTTCCATCGCCGGGCTTTGGGTAATAATGCTTTTGCGCCAAGCCTGGGTAGTCGCGTCATTTTCGTCGGCCGCATGACTGTCACCCACGGACACCGTCATTGCGCGCTGAATTTGTTCCAATAATTGTTTGGGATCAAACGGTTTGGTAATAAACCCGAAAACACCTTGCTTGGTTGCCTCAATGGCCTCGGGGATTGTGCCGTGCGCTGTCAGGATGATAACCGGCAGGCTGGAATTGATTTTGTGAATCGCGTTGAACAGCGCCATACCGTCCATGCCATCCATACGCAAATCGGTGATGACCACTTTGGGGTGATGGATGGAGACTTCGACCAGCGCCTTCTCGCCGCTGTCCACGGCGATGACGTCATATCCCGACGCTTTGAGGCGCATAGAAAAGAGCTTGAGCAGATCGTGGTCATCGTCGACCAGCAGGATCGTTTGATTCTGAACCAGATTATTCGGCGCTGTTTGTAAAGCCATACTCGCGTTCATAAATGCTTTTCTCTATTGATTTCAACGCGTTAATCTGTTTTTTCAACAGATTTGCGTGTTCTTCCTGTTGCTGTAGCTGCGCCTGGAGCTGCCGATTTTTGGCGGACAAGCCCTGGGCATCCCGTTGCGATTTGATTTGTGCGGCTACCAGTTGCAGAAAATTTGCCAATATCATTTGCTTTGAGCGCTGAGCGGTTTGGATTTGCTCATTGGCCAGTTTGGCGGCCTGTTCCTGCTGGGCGGGTACGCCTGACGACGCCAGCAAAAGGACCAGCCTGCCCTTGCCTTCCAGGCTTTTAGCACCTTTTAGTCGGAAGTATTCTGTTTTGCGTTCATCCGCAGTGAAATGCTGGCTGTGTAGCGAATAATCGATCCAATAAGCCAGAATGGCGGCTTCCTGCTGCTCTGCACTGGTCAATTCACGACTACTGTCCCGGTAGCGATAGGGATCGGAACTAAACAGGGACGTGACCGCGCAGCCGGAAAGCCACGGCACGATGATCAAAATCAGTACAATTACTCGTTTCATAACAGACATCCTGGTTTACGCACTTATTACTTTTTTACGGGGAAAAATCACTTCAAAACAGGCACCAATGGCTGATCCTGGCTGAAGCAGCCGAATACTGCCGTGATGGGCCTCAACAAACTCTTTCACAATGGACAAACCCAGACCACTGCCACGGATAACCCCGGCCCCTTGTTGCTTTCCACGATAGAAGGCGTCAAACACATGCAGTGCATCGTCCTTATCAATCCCCGGTCCCGTATCAAAAACCCGGAGTACCACATGACCTTCCTCATCCCGGAGTTGCAAACTCACCGTACCATTTTCGGGGGTAAACTTGATGGCATTGGACAATAAATTATCCACAATGACGCGGAATTTCTCTTCCACACCCTGCATGACCAGATTCTTATCATAGTCCAGGGTCAAATTAATGTGTTTGGCCAGCAAAACCGGTCTATGGTCAGCAACCACCGTGTCAATCAGTCCCCATAATTTCAGTTCTTTCAACTGATCAGACCCGGCTTCGCTGGGCATGTTAAAACTCAGCAGTTTTTCAATCATTTGCTGCAGACTGATGCTGTTTTTCTTGAGAATATCCGCCACTTCTTGCTGATGTTCCGACAAGGGGCCGGTGACTCCTTCGGCCAGCAATTCGCTGCCCTCGCGTATTGCCGCCAGCGGTGTCTTCAGTTCATGGGACACGTAGTGGAGGAATTTGGTTTTTTTCTCTTCCAGGTATTTCAGGCGATTACGCAGCCATTCCAGTTGCGTCCCCAGTGACACCAGGTCCCGCGGACCGGTCACGTGGATTTCTTCGTCAAACCTGCCCTCGCCGATCTGCTTGATGCCTTGCTCAAGTTCGCGGATGGGTCGAGATAACAGCACCACAAACACCAGGATAAAAATAATCACACCGGGAACCAGGGCCGCCAGCTCCCAGAAAATGATGTTGCGTGCCTTATCTGATATTTCACGCAAGATCGCCATTTCACTATCAATCAGCCGATTGGTGTCACGAAACAGGTTTTGCGACAGTTCGGTCATGGCAGAAAATTCGTGGGCCTTAACCGGCTCGGCAGACACGCCATCGTAATACGCCTGCATCCGCACAAACAAATCCGCCGTCAATTCATCCAGTTTTTTCAAGCGCAAGCGAAGCTGCTCATCCACCAAAAAATCAGAGAGCTCCTGGGATGTGGCTTGGTAGTTCAGGTATTGTTCACGGTAGACCTTGTACAATTGGCTATCATTCAACACCAGAAACTGCCGCGTACTGCGCTCCATGGCGTTGGTCAGCTCCATGATTTCCCGGCTGCTGTTGGTTGTCTGCACCGCTCGATACAGCGCCTGCTGACTTTGCTGGGTTAATTTGTCGACGTAAAAAACCCCCGTCACAAACGCAATCAACAGCGGCAAGGCTACCAACGAAAATCCAGCGATGACCAACTCCACGTAAGAACGCGGATTGATAAAGCTCAGCTGGGATAATAGGCGTTTTTTAAGCGATTCCATGGTCCTGAATTCTTTTCAGCATTACGCTATGCCGGTATTGGCGACAGGCATTGTAACAAAAGGCACCGCCAATACCGATTCGCACCGGTCGATTTCTGCCAACTTTTGTCCAGCAGTGGCAGCCCGCCCTCCTCGTCTGACAAAATTCTGATATTATTCCAGTACCTATGAGCGTGTATGTCGCCGCTTCGCCACCCAGAGTTATCTGCATGCTACAACTTGCCAAACCCTCTGCCACCACCTTGAGCTTTTCCAGCTTGCTGCTGGTGTCGTTGCTGCTGATGTTCCTTAGCCCCGAACAGGTTGATTGGCTGCGTTTTGATCGCGAAGGGATTTTGGCCGGCGAATGGTGGCGGCTGCTCAGTGCCAATGTAGTCCACCTGGGCTGGGGACACTACATTATGAACGCGCTGGGCGCGTTGCTGGTGCTGTTTTTCTTCGGCAGTTGTCTGAGTGCCTTGGGCTGGATCATCAGCTTTGCGGTGGGCTGCCTGTTCATCGCCGGCATGATTCTTTGGCTGAATCCAGAGATTCTCTGGTACGTAGGTTTATCAGGGGTGTTGCATAGCTTGTTCGTTGTTGGCGGGCTGGCAAACATCCGGGTCAGACCGCTGGAAGGCTGGTTATTTCTAACGGCTGTAGCGGCAAAACTGGTGTGGGAGCAGGTGTTTGGCGCCTTACCCGGTTCCGAGGAAATGGCCGGTGGTCCGGTGCTGACTGAAGCACATCTGTACGGTGCGTTGGCAGGCGTGCTGATCTGGCCGCTACTCAGGCGGTTGCCCAGACCCTAGTTATTTTCTGGCGTTATTTTGAGCCTTGAGTCGCTCAGCCAGGATTTTGGCAATATTCAGCATGATGACGTAGCCAATCCGAGGATGTTTTTTGACCACTTCGTGCAGAATGTCGGAATACAATCGCAACATCACCGAGTCTTCCTTGGCAACGGCAGTGGCCGTGCGCTGGGTTTTGGTCACCAGACCGATTTCGCCCAATACCTCGCCGGGCTTCATCACGTGGATGGTGCCCACCCCTTCGACATTGATGTTGATGGCACCGCTGAGCAAAATGTAGCAAACCTGGCCGTCTTCTCCCTGACGGAAGAGTATTTCCCCTTTTTTCAAGGTGGTACTACTGCACATGCCAATGACCTTGAAATGCTCGTCATCCAGCAAGCCATCAAAAACGGGCAGTTTTTTTAGAATTTGTACCGCTTTGGCGCGGGCGATAACTTTTTCGGATACGCGTTCCACCTAAAGACTCCCTGAGGGCGCAGACAACGGGTCACAACAGCTCTACCCCTTATCGGCACCCTTCAGGGCGGACTATATAGGCGGATTTACAATAATGACTAAAAGTTAGCCATTATTGTGTAATCCCATAACCTCGTTATCTTTGGAGGACTTCTTCTCTTTGACCGAGTCGTTGCGTTTGGCTTCCAGTCTCGCCAGATACTCTGGAGTGACGTCAGGCGTAACGTATTCGCCGTTAAAACATGAACAATCAAAGTTGGCAACATTGCCACGCTTGTGACGCACTGCTTCGATCAGATCATCAAGATCCTGATACACCAACCAGTCCGCGCCGATCGCTTCAGCAATTTGATCCTCGTCACGGTTGTAACCGATCAGCTCTGCCTTGGTCGGCATATCGATACCGTACACATTGGGGTAACGAACCGGTGGCGCAGCGGAGGCAAAAAATACTTTATTCGCACCGGCTTCACGCGCCATCTGAATGATTTGCTGCGACGTAGTGCCGCGCACAATCGAGTCATCCACCAGCAACACATTTTTGCCGCGGAATTCGAGTTCGATGGCATTCAATTTTTGCTTTACGGATTTTTTACGCTGCGTTTGTCCGGGCATAATGAACGTCCGGCCAATGTAACGGTTCTTGATAAATCCTTCGCGGTACTTCACATCCAGCGTGTACGACAACTGCAACGCAGTGGTACGACTGGTATCGGGAATGGGAATAACCACATCGATTTCATGATCCGGGTGCAGGCGCTGAATCTTGCGCGCCAGGTATTCGCCCATACGCAATCTTGCCTTGTACACCGAGATGCCATCCATGATCGAATCGGGGCGAGCAAAATACACGTATTCAAAAATACACGGAGAATATTGCGGTTTGTCCGCGCATTGCTTGCGCTCAAAAGTACCATCGCGACCGACGTACACCGCTTCACCCGGCGCCAAGTCGCCAATCAGTTCAAAACCTGCCGTGTCGAGCGCAACGCTCTCTGAAGCCAGCATGTATTCAATGCCATGCTCACCGTCACGTTTGCCTACCACCAGCGGTCGAATACCGTAGGGATCACGAAAACCAACGATACCGTAACCGGTGATCATTGCCACCGCGGCATAACCACCCAAACAACGCTTGTGCACACCAGAAACAGCAGCGAAAACATCCGACACTTCCAGCTTGAGTTTGCCGCGAACCTGCAGTTCATGGGCGAACACATTCAACAGAATTTCAGAATCCGAGTCCGTGTTTACGTGACGCAAGTCATCGCGGAAAATTTCTTCGCCCAACTTTTCGGCGTTGGTCAAATTACCATTGTGCGCCAGCGTAATGCCGTAAGGAGAATTCACATAAAACGGTTGTGCCTCGGAGGACGACGAAGAACCCGCCGTCGGATAACGCACGTGACCAATCCCCATGTCGCCAACCAGGCGCAACATGTGACGGGTATGGAATACATCGCGAACCAAACCATTGTCTTTGCGCAGATGCAGGCGACCATTGTCACAAGTCACAATTCCCGCCGCATCCTGACCGCGATGCTGGAGCACCGTCAGCGCATCATAAATCATTTGGTTAACATTGCTTTGCGCAACAATGCCAACAATACCACACATAGTTCGATTCTCCAGAATAGCGTCTAATCAATTGCGCTTGGGCAACTGGTAAGCAAAATACTGCCCGTATTGGGTCGGCAAAGAGTCATTAATCGCCAATGCCAACCGCTCAAATTGTTCAAGTAACAGGGACTGCTTCCACCAATCCGACTGCGGAAGTTTCGTCATGCCCGCCAACCAAACCAGCAGAACCACAACCAGGCTTCCACGAATAATTCCAAACACCACGCCCAGCGCGCGGTCGGTGCCACTTAAACCGGAATGCTTGACCAACTGGCCAACCAGGCGGTTTATCAGCGCGGCCAACACCAGACAGGTAATAAACAGCGCAAGAAAACTCGCACCAATGCGCAGCGCCTCACTTTCCATGTGCGGTTGCAGCCAGGACGCCAATTTGGGGGTGTAACTGATTGCCACCCAAAACGACACCAGCCATGCGGCCAGCGACAGAACTTCGCGAACAAATCCGCGAAACAGGCTTATTACCGCCGACACCAGCACAATACTCAGGACAATGTAGTCTACCGCACTCACGGTTTGTCGAATCTCCGTAAACCTGATTTCAAATCCGGGCCGGCCTGCGACGGCGCGATTATAGCAAAAAACCCAAGGCTCGCCTTATTGGTGACGCATAACAATGCCATTGACGCCCAGTTTTTTTTGCAGCGTTTGCATGGCGGTTTGTGCTTCCTGTTCAACAACATACGGCCCCACCTTCACTCGCCAGATGGTTTTGCCGTTGGCCTCGCGCTTATCCACATATGCCGAGTAGCCCAAACCGCGAATTTTATCGCGCAATTGTGTGGCATTGGCTTCCTGGGAAAAGCTCCCCACCTGGGCCACCCAGCGTTTGAGGCCGTCGGGCAGATTGGGGGTCGCATTGCCGCTGTCCTCAGCAGTTTCCAGCGGTTGTGCGGTGGTCGCTTCCTTGGTCAGAGCAGCGGTCGTTTCGACCGGTGCAGCAACAACAGGCGGATTAGTGCTGGTCGCTGGATCGGACTCGACTTCCCTGACTATCGCCCCAGGCTCACCCGTTGTATCGGGCTGACCATTGAGCTTGAACACACCCTCGTCATCCAGGCGATAGATGATGGTTTTTAATTTGTCCGGCGGCGACGGTATAAATTCGCCCTCGCCTGGAATATCTTCATTGTTCGAAAACAACATGGGTAAAAAAATCACTGCCAACGATACCAGCACCAAGGTACCGAGGATGCGATGTTTCATTGAAGTTGTATCACTCATGCGTCGCCGCCTGCAAAAACGCGTTTAGAGTAAAAAATGAACCGAAGACCAACAAAATATCATCGCCGTGCATATCCAACTCCGCCGCGTGTCGGGCATCATTCGCGTCGCGGAAACAATGCAGCTGTTGTTCCGCCACGCCAAGGCCCAACAAAATATCACGAATTTCTTCGGCACTGGCGGCACGGGCTTCGGGTAAATTCGTCAAATACCATTCGCCCACCAGCGGCAATAATGGTTTAAGCGTATCGGCAATATTTTTATCACGCATCATTCCCAGCAGAGCACGTTTGGCACCCAGCGGATGAAGCGAACGTAAGTTTCGCGCGAGAAATTCGCCGGCCTGCGGATTATGTGCGACATCCAGAATCAAACGATAACGATCCTGACGAATTTCAAATCGCGCAGGAATCACGATACTCTGCAGACCTTCGCGGATTTGGCTTTGCGACAAGGGCAGCGCTGTTTTCATTTCACTTAGCGCCTGCAACACCGCCGAGGCATTGTACAACTGCTGCACGCCGCGCAGATTTGGTAGCGGTAAACTCAAACGTTTTTCACCAGCGCTTCCCCACCAATCCCAGATGCCATCATGCTGCACAAATCCGTAATCCTGACCAAGACAGCGCAGTTGCATTCCCGCCGCAGTGGCTTGCTGCAACATCAGTTCCGGAGGTGACGGATCAGCGATCACCAGTGGCGCTCCCGCACGACCGATGCCCATTTTTTCCAAGGCAATTTTTTCGCGGGTGTCACCCAACCAGTCCATGTGATCCATGTCGATGCTGGTGATAATCGCCACGTCGGCGTCAATAATATTGACAGCATCCAGTCGACCACCCAAACCGGTTTCCAGCACCACCACATCCAGTGCCGAGCGAGCAAAAATATCCAACGCAGCCAGTGTGCCGAATTCAAAAAATGTCAGCGATATTTCACCGCGCGCCTGATCAACGCGCTCGAATGCCTCACACAACGCGGCGTCTTCAACTTGCTGATGATTTATCGAAATACGTTCGTTGTAGCGCAGAACATGGGGAGAGGTATAACAGCCGACACGATATCCGGCAGCAAGCAAGGTAGCGCGTAACATCGCAACCGTAGAACCCTTGCCATTGGTTCCTGCCACCGTGAACACCACGGGAGCAGGTTTGCCCACAGCCAATCGATCATAGACCTGGCGCACGCGCTCCAGTCCAAGATCGATGGCAGTGGCGTGCAGGCCAAGCTGCCAATCTAGCCAAGCCTGCACATGATTAAATCGCATCGGTTATGCCGACAACGCCGGTTTGTTTGTCAGTATGGCCAAAATACTGGCCAAACGATCCTTCATCTCGCGGCGATCGATGATCAAATCAATCGCACCGTGCTCCAGCAAAAATTCACTGCGCTGGAACCCTTCGGGCAAGGTTTCGCGTACAGTCTGCTGAATAACACGTGGGCCGGCAAAACCAATCAACGCGTTGGGTTCACCGATATTCAAATCGCCCAACATCGCAAAACTGGCCGACACACCGCCCATGGTAGGATCGGTCATTACCGAAATGTAAGGAATGCCGCGATCACGCATTTTGGCCAGTACCGCACTGGTTTTGGCCATTTGCATCAGCGAGAACAGTGCCTCTTGCATACGCGCACCACCGCTCGCGGAAAAACAAATCAGCGGGATGTTTTCTTGCAGACAACGATTGGCCGCCTGGGTAAAACGCTCACCTACAACCGAGCCCATGGAGCCGCCCATGAAGCTAAATTCAAACGCGACCGCAACAACCGGATTGCCGTGCAAAAATCCTTTCATCGCAATCAGTGCATCTTTTTCGCCGGTGGCTTTTTGCGCCTGAACGATACGGTCTTTGTATTTTTTGCTGTCCTTGAATTTCAATACGTCATCGGGTTCCAGATTGGCGCCGATTTCTTCACGACCCGCTTCGTCCAAAAACCAGTTCAAACGTTTGCGCGCGCCGATACGACCGTGATGGCCACACTTGGGGCAAACATCCTGGCTACGTTCCAGTTCCGATTTAAACAATACCGCTTCGCAGCCATTGCATTTTGTCCACAGACCTTCAGGAACCGTGCGCTTGCTTGCTTCGCTACCTTCGGTGCGAATACGTGACGTTGTCAGTTTTTTAAACCAGCTCATAGTGTCGAATCCGTATTAAGAATTTGCTTTATCAATAGCCATGCGCAGTTCCTTCAAAAATTGAGGAACACGCACCAGTACGCGATCGGGGACTTTTACGTCTTCACCAATGCGACTCACCAGTGCACTACCTACCACCACGGCATCCGCTACTCGTGACACGGCAGCAGCAGATTGCGCGTCGCGAATACCAAAACCTACGCCGATCGGCAGCGAAATATGTTTGCGCAACTCGGCAACTTTGGTTGCCACTTCGGTAGTATCCAGCGAATTAGCGCCAGTCACCCCTTTGAACGATACATAGTACACAAATCCTTGCGCAATTTCCGCGACCTTGCGCATGCGCTCCGGAGTACTATTGGGTGCCATCAGGAAAATAGAATCCAGACCATGACTGCGCATGATCGGCACAAACTCCTGGGCTTCTTCCGGTGGCATATCCACCGTCAGCACGCCGTCCACGCCCGCCTCGGCTGCAGCTTTGGCGAAAGTCTCGTAACCCATCACCTCAACCGGATTGAGGTAGCCCATCAACACCACCGGGGTGTTGTGATCTTTTTGACGAAACTCCGCCACCATCGCCAATACTTTTTTCAGCGTGATTTTGTTTTTTAATGCGCGTTCGCAGGCGGCCTGAATCACCGGACCATCGGCCATCGGATCAGAAAATGGCACGCCCAACTCGATAACGTCAGCGCCCGAATTTACCATCGCATGCATCAACGGCACGGTTACCCACGGCAAAGGATCGCCTGCCGTGATGTAGGGGATCAGTGCCTTGCGGCCATTGACCCGCAACGCATCAAAACGCTTGCTTAATCTGCTCATACTTTGATCCCTTCCAACGCGGCTACCGTGTGGATATCTTTGTCTCCCCGTCCGGAAAGATTGACCAAAATATTTTTGCCTGGCCCCAGTTCTTTGGCCAGTTTGACGGCATACGCCAAACCATGGCTGGACTCCAGCGCCGGCATAATGCCTTCACCACGGGTCAAACCATGAAACGCTGCCAAGGCTTCATCGTCGGTGGCATAGGTGTATTTCACCCGCCCCTGATCGTGCAACCAGGCATGTTCGGGACCCACGCCGGCGTAATCCAGACCAGCGGAAATCGAATGGGTTTCGAGAATCTGACCATTCTCGTCTTCAAGCAAATAGGTGCGTACGCCTTGGAACACACCGCGCTTACCGGTGGCAAAGCGCGCTGCATGTTCACCGCTCGCAATGCCATGACCGCCCGCTTCCACGCCGTACATCGCCACGCTGGCATCATTCAAAAACGGATGGAACAAACCAATGGCATTGGAACCACCGCCAACGCAGGCGACCAGCGCATCAGGCAAGCGACCGGTCAGTTCCTGCATCTGGCGACGCGCTTCGCGGCCAATGATGGTCTGAAAATCACGCACCATCGCTGGATAGGGATGGGGGCCACTTGCAGTGCCGATGATGTAGTAGGTGTTGTCAACGTTGGTCACCCAATCGCGCATCGCCTCGTTCATGGCGTCTTTCAGGGTTTTGGTGCCAGACTGAACGGCAACCACCGTCGCGCCCAGCAAACGCATACGGTAAACGTTCAGCGCCTGACGCTTGACGTCTTCTTCGCCCATGTAGACCACGCATTCCAGGCCCATGCGCGCAGCCACTGTCGCACTGGCAACGCCGTGCTGACCGGCGCCGGTTTCGGCGATAATGCGCGTCTTGCCCATCCGCTTGGCCAACAATGCCTGGCCGATGGTGTTGTTTACTTTGTGCGCGCCGGTGTGATTGAGATCTTCACGCTTGAGGTAGATGTTGGCGCCGCCAATCTGCTGGCTCCAGCGCTCGGCAAAATACACAGGACTGGGACGACCGACAAAATGGGTCAGGTCATAATCCAGTTCCTTGATGAATTCGGGATCATTACGATATTTTTCATACGCCTGACGCAGTTCTTCCAGAGGCGCCATCAGCGTCTCTGCCACAAACTGACCGCCATAAACGCCAAAGTGGCCGTTACGATCGGGCATTTCAGGTAGGGTTTGCATTTATCCTGTCACCTTTTCTTACTGCTGCAATAAAGGCCGCCATCTTGCCGGCATCTTTGATGCCCTTGGCAGCCTCAACCCCGCTGCTGATATCCACTGCATAGGGGCGTATTGTTGTAATCGCGGATTCTACGTTATTTGCATCCAGTCCGCCCGCCAAAATCAGCGGCCGGGGAAAATCTCTGGGGATTGCCGCCCAATCGAAAGTTGTGCCACTGCCACCGGATTTTCCACCGCCATGACTGTCCAGCAAAAACGCCTTGGCTGCGGGGTGGAGGGCGGCATAGGCCAGCGGGTCTACGCCGGCGCCCATGGGGATGGCCTTGATGTACGGCAGCTCAAAATTTTCGCAAAATTCAGCCGGCTCATCGCCATGAAACTGTAACAAATTCAAGGGTACACTGCGCAGTATCGCGGCCACGTCAGCCGCTGTATGATCCATGAACAAGCCTACCACGGTCACAAAGGGGGGCAGTTGTTCCAGGATGGCCCTTGCCTGCGGTGGATCAATGTAGCGGGGACTTTTTTTGACAAACACCAAGCCCAACGCATCGGCACCCAGCGCCAACGCCGCTTGCGCGTCTTCGAGCCGGGTAATGCCACAGATCTTGATTCGGGTTTGATGATTCATCTAATCGCTTGAAAAAAAGCGTAATTTACCAAACTGGTGCCGACCAGGAAAGCGCTGGCAAGCCAAATTTGTCCGGGTAGCCCACATGGGTCAGGTACAGACCGGCCGGAGGTGCAGTCACCCCGCCCAGTTTGCGGTCGCGATGCTCCAGAATTTCCTTCGCCCAGATCGGCTCATGCTTGCCTGCACCAATGTCCATCAGCACGCCGCTGATATTGCGCACCATGTGGTGCAAGAAGCCATTGGCCTCAATATCGATGATCACATACGGGCCACGGCGAGTCACCGTCAATTCCGTCACGTTGCGCACCGGGCTTTTGGCCTGACAGGCCTGGGCGCGATACGAAGTGAAATCATGTTGCCCCACCAGATAACGCGCAGCTTCGATCATGCGGGTTTCATCCAAAGGGCGAAACTCCCAGGTGGTGCGATGCTGCAAAAAGGTAGGCCGAACCGGACGATTAACGATAACGTACTGATAACGCCGGCTGATGGCCGAAAACCGCGCATGAAAATCCTCATCAACGGGTTGCGCCCACAACACTGCCACACTCTTGGGCAGATTCGCATTGGCACCAAACACCCACTGATGCATATCACGCTGCGCCTGGGTATCAAAATGAATCACCTGCCCGCTGCCATGCACGCCAGTGTCGGTGCGACCGGCGCAAACGACGCGAATGGGTTCGTTGGCTACCCGTGAAATCGCCCGTTCGACCACCGCCTGCACGGTATTTTCCGAGTGCAGTTGCACCTGCCAGCCAAAAAATGACGCGCCGTCATATTCCACCGCCATCGCAATTCGCATGTTTACCTCAATTCACCAGCACTACGGCGGTCAAAATCAAACCGGGCCAGGCCCACTGCCAAACCGGCGGAGCAACCAGCGCGGGAATTTCAATTTGCTTGGCGAGGCCGTCTACTATCAGTGCCTCACGAAAACGAAAATATAGCCTGTCCACCACGTGCAACAAACGCTGTTTAATGCTGTTCGCTTTTGGCATGTCAATCGGGCTACCTAACGCTGCCAGCTTTCGGCTGGCAATCAGGGTCAAGGTGAGCAACAACGCAAACCGGTCGGCGGGAAATCCAAACCGCCGTAACGGCAGCACCAATTGCCGAAGTGCCGCCATCAACTGCTCCCGATCCAGGGTTTTCAGCAGCGTTGCCACCGCCAGAACAATCGCAATCAACACCACCAAACGGTGCAGCGCCAATTGAGCGCCTTCCACCGTGGGCGACCAGCGCTGCCAGTCGGACACAATCCATAATCCGGGGGTAAACCAGGAATAAACGACCACAATGGACAGTAAAAACCAGCGCAAGCGCTTGAGCATCGACCAGGCCGAGCTTCCGGGGCCATGACCGCAGATCAACCAGTACACCGGCAAAAACAGCAACAGCCATCCCCAATGGGGTCCCCGGCTCAGTGCCAGTCCCAAACTGAGAACCAACAACGAAACGACATGGATCAGCGGGTGCAAGAATCGCCCCTTAGACACTGCCCTGTAGGGCTTTGATTTCCTGCGGTGTCAAATCCTGGAATTTGCCAGGACGCAAGCTGCGTGGCAACTGTACGCTGCCATAACGCACACGCTGCAGACGACTGACTTTCAGTCCTTGCGATTCCCACAAACGACGAACCTCGCGATTACGTCCTTCGCGCAACACCACGTGGTACCAGTGATTGGCGCCTTCACCACCGGCATCAATGATCTGATCAAATTTGGCCATGCCATCTTCCAGCATAACGCCGGTGCTCAGTGCGGCCATTTGCTCGTCAGTGACCGTGCCCAGCACGCGCACAGCGTACTCGCGTTCAATCTCACGACTGGGATGCATCAGTTTGTTGGCCAGATCACCATCGGTAGTGAAAATCATCAAACCAGACGTATTCAAGTCAAGGCGACCCACGCCAACCCAACGGGTGTTGCGCAGTTGTGGCAAAGACTCAAACACCGTGCGTCGACCCTCAGGATCAGAACGGGTACACACTTCACCCAAAGGCTTGTGATACATCAAATAGCGATGTTTTTGCGGTTCCAGACGCGTCGCGGTCACTTGTTTGCCATCGACAATGACCTTGTCTCCGGGCGAAATCAAATCACCAAGCACGGCCACTTTGCCATTGATTTGCACGCGACCTTCTTCGATCCATTTTTCAATTTCACGGCGCGAACCAAAACCGCCTTGTGCCAGCACTTTTTGCGCGCGCTCAGGCTTGGTCGCAGCCGCTGACGCAGCATCTTCGGACTTGTGCGGGCGACGCACCGACGAAGTTTTTTTCTTTATGGAAATTTTTTTACGGGGAAAAGTCATCAATGTTCTTCTTCGGGCACAGTAGTGGGCTCATCGTCATCGACAAGCCATTCTTTCAGGGCTGCATCCACCAGTGACGACTCCGGCTCATTCGCCTCGGGCTCATCGATGGAACGCGCGACAGGATGTTCATCAGCAAATTCTACCTCTTCATCCAGAGGCAGATTGACTTCGTCATTGTCATCGCGCAATTCGCGCAATGCAGCTTCAACCTTGTCGTCTTGATCCATGTCAAATTCCTGGGCAATGACATCCAGATCACGAATTTCCGCTAGCGGAGGCAACTCCTCCAAACTGCGAAAGTTAAAATAATCCAAAAACTGGCGGGTCGTGGCGTACAACGCGGGCCGTCCGGGAACGTCTTTGGTTCCCACCACACGAACCCATTCGCGTTCCAGCAAGGTCTTCACGATTTGACTGCTGACACTGACGCCACGAATTTCTTCAATTTCACTGCGCGTAATCGGCTGGCGATAAGCAATCAGCGCCATGGTCTCGAGAATCGCACGGGAATACTTGGCAGGTTTTTCCTCCCACAACCGCGCAACCCAGGGAGTCACTTCCACCGCGGCTTGAAAACGATAGCCAGACGCCACTTGGACCAGTTCGGTACCACGTCCCTGCCACTCCTGCTGCAACTGCGCCAACACGTCCTGAATCTGTTCACGACTGGGCAGTTCTTCTTCAGCAAACAGCTTGAGCAGCATATCCACGGTCATGGGTTTGCCATAGGCAAACAGGGCTGCTTCGACAATTTTTTTTAACAACTCTGGACTCATTGTCTAGCCTTTACATGTATGGGACCATAAGGCTGGGCCTGGATCAGTTCAACCAGCGACGCCTTGATCAATTCCAGCACCGCCAGAAACGTCACCACTACCCCAGCGCGACCTTCTTCCACGGTGAACAACGACTCAAACGGTGTGAACCGCTCAGGGCTGAGCACACTCATCACGTTAGCCATGCGTTCACGCACCGACAGTGCATCACGCTGAATTTGGTGATGGGTGAACAGCTCAGCGCGCTTCATCACATCCTTGAGTGCCGATAGCAGTTCAGCCAAATCCACTTCAGGCGGTTTACGCGCAACTACCTTGTCAACGAAAACGGCTTCCGTGAGATAAAACTCGCGACCTTCGCGTGGCAGCGCATCAATATCTTCAGCGGCCTTTTTGAAACGCTCGTATTCCTGCAAGCGACGAATCAGTTCTGCACGAGGATCAACTTCCTCTTCTTCCTCGGTCACGCGCGGCAGCATCATGCGGGATTTGATTTCCGCCAGCACTGCAGCCATCACCAGATATTCCGCAGCCAATTCCAGATGAATTTCTTTCATCAGATCGACATAGGCCATGTACTGCCGGGTGATTTCGGCAATGGGAATATCAAGAATATCCAGGTTCTGTTTTTTGATCAGATACAGCAACAAGTCCAGCGGGCCTTCGAAGGCGTCGAGAAACACCTCGAGCGCATCCGGCGGGATATATAAATCCTGCGGCAACTGCGTTACCGACTCACCGTTAACCTTGGCAAACGTGGCCCTCGGCTCGGGAGGAAGCTCCGCCAGGGACTCTGCTTGCTGAATATCTGATTGCTCGCTCAACGGTACAACAACCCCATCGCCTGACGAACTTCTTCCAGCGTGTCACGAGCCACATCGCGCGCGGCTTCACAGCCTTCAGCGACAATGTTGCGCACCAGTTTGGGATCTTCCAGGTATTCCTTGGCGCGCTCATGAATCGGCTTGAGTTCTTTGAGCATGCCTTCAACCACGCGCTGCTTGCACTCAATGCAACCAATACCCGCAGTTCGGCAGCCTTCCTGAACCCATTCTTTCACGTCGGTATCGGAATACAGCACATGGAATTGCCAGACCGGACAATTGGCCGGGTCACCTGGGTCAGTGCGACGAACCCGTGCAGGGTCAGTCGGCATAATGCGGACTTTTTTCTCGATCGACTCGGGTTCTTCGCGCAGCGAAATGGTATTGCCGTAGGACTTGGACATTTTTTGTCCATCCAGGCCCGGCACTTTGGACGCGGCCGTCAACAAAGCCTGCGGTTCCGGCAGGATAATCCGACCGCCACCTTCCAGATAACCGAACAGACGCTCACGATCGCCCACAGACAAATTGTGCTGGGATTCGATCAATGCGCGACCGGTTTCCAGTGCAGCTTCGTCGCCCTGTTGCTGGTAGGATTTGCGCAAGTCCGCGTACAGACTGGCGTTTTTGCGCCCCATTTTTTTGATGGCAGCTTCGGCTTTTTCTTCGAAATCTTTTTCGCGGCCGTAGATGTGGTTAAAGCGGCGCGCTACTTCGCGGGTCAGTTCGACGTGCGACATCTGGTCTTCGCCCACCGGCACCAGACCGGCCTTGTAGACCAGGATGTCCGCACTCTGCAGCAAGGGATAGCCCAAAAATCCGTAGGTGGCCAGATCCTTGTCACGCAGTTTTTCCTGTTGGTCTTTGAAGGTTGGAACGCGTTCCAGCCAGCCCAGCGGGGTAATCATCGACAACAGCACATGCAATTCTGCGTGTTCTGGTACGCGTGACTGAATGAAAATCGTGGCATTATTGGGATTTACGCCCGCAGCAAGCCAGTCAATCACCATATCCCAGACGCTGTCCTGGATGATGGCGGGATCTTCATAGTGGGTCGTCAGCGCGTGCCAATCGGCGGCGAAGAAAAAACACTCGTATTCGTGTTGCAACTCAACCCAGTTCTTGAGCACCCCGTGGTAATGCCCCAAATGGAGCTTACCGGTAGTACGCATACCGGACAAAACGCGCTGATGATGACTTGGCACCGGGGTCACAATTCCTCCTTATAAACCCGCCATATGATACAGAACCGTGCGCATCAGGGATACTGGCTCCCCGATTAATGGCGACAAAACGCCCAACGCAAACAATCCCAGTACAATAAATAACCCGTAAGGCTCCAGCCGGCTGAATTTCCAGGCCCAGGGACCGGGCAACAGACTGGTCAAAATACGACCGCCATCCAGCGGCAAAATAGGCAACAAATTCAGCACCATAAGCACCAAATTTATCGAAATGCCAATGTCGGCCATCAAAAACAGGCCATAGGCCATGGAGCCCGGCTGGATATTCATCATCAGCGACAGCTTCATGATGAGCAGCCAAAAAATGGCCATGAGCAAATTGGCCATGGGGCCGGCAACGGCCACCAGCGCAATATCACGGCGGGGATTGCCCAGATTCTCCCAGTTCACCGGTACAGGTTTAGCCCAACCCATCACGGGAGCCCCCATCACCATCAACACCCCAGGCACGAGCAACGTTCCCACCGGGTCAATGTGCTTGATCGGGTTGAGGGTCAATCGCCCCAGCATCTGCGCAGTGCGATCCCCCAACTGCTTGGCCATCCAACCATGCGCCACTTCGTGGACTGTAATGGCGAACAGTACTGGCAGAATGGCAACGGCGATGATTTGAATGGTGGTTAATTGCTCGCCCATGGCTACCTCAAACTTGTTCTCACAGTCCCGCTGGATCGCCCTTGCCGACGCGTATGACCTCCGGCGTCTCCGATGTCAGGTCAACCACGGTTGTTGGCTCCATGCCACAGTATCCGCCGTCAATGACGAGATCCACCTGATTTCCCAAAACATCACGCATTTCGTAAGGGTCAATCATAGGCCATTCTTCACCCGGCAGAATCAGGGTTGATGTCATCAATGGCTCACCCAGGGTCTGTAGCAACGCCAAAGCAATCGGACTATCAGGAATACGCAGGCCAATGGTTTTGCGCTTGGGATGTACCAGTCGACGTGGCACTTCGCCGGTGGCATTCATGATAAACGTGTATGCGCCCGGCGTGACGTTTTTTATCAGACGAAACGCCTGATTATCCAGTTTGGCGTAGGTGCCAATTTCTGCCAGATTACTGCACAGCAAGGTAAAATTATGCTTGCTGTCCACTTTGCGGATTCGCATTATCCGCTCCAGCGCGTGCTTGTCGCCGATGTGACAACCCAGCGCGTAACATGAGTCGGTGGGATAAATGACCACGCCACCGCCACGAATAATCTCTACCGCCTGATTAATCAGTCGTTGCTGCGGATTTTCCGGGTGAATTTGAAAAAACTGACTCATGCGGTTTACGCCACTTCAAAAATAAGGGATTAGTGTGACAGAGACCAGTCGCGCCAGACGGGTTCAGTGCCTTCGGGCAATTGGAGATATGCGCCCAGTTCGATACGTGGATTGCCGGGGCTATGGAAATCCGAGCCAACCGAGGCCAGCAAGTCGTGACGACGAGCACAGCCCGCCATGCGGGCTTTTTCCGCCACGTTATGACTGCTACTCGCCACTTCCATGGCCACGCCGCCGTGTTGTTTAAAATCAGCGATCAGCTCACCCAGCTTGGTGTTGGTCATGTCATAGCGCGCAGGATGAGCGATAACCGCCTGTCCACCCGCTTGCTGAATCCAGTCCAGGGCATCAGGCAAACTGGCCCACTCACCTGCCACATAAGCCTTGCCCTTGCGACCCAGCCATTTTTTGAACACCGACTCCATGTCGGACTCCCGCCCCCGGGCAATAATCAAACGCGCAAAGTGGGTACGGGTGACAGCTTCACAGCCGGCCAGCGCGATGGTATCCGCCAGGGCGTTTTCAAAACCCTGTTTTTCGAGTTTGTGAGCAATGCGTTGTGCGCGAAGTTCGCGTAATTGCCGTAACGAATCCAGGCCCGCGAGCAGACGCTCATTGAAAGGGTCAACATTCAAACCCACGATGTGGATCGTGGTATTGCGCCAGCTCACCGAAATCTCGACGCCGGGGATGAGTTCAATCCCCTGCTCCTTGGCCGCAGCCTGGGCTCTTGCCACACCGGCCACAGTATCGTGATCGGTCAAGGCCAGGACATTCACACCTTTTTCCTGCGCGCGGGCGACCAAATCTTCAGGAGACAACGTGCCATCAGAAAACGTGCTGTGGGCGTGTAGATCGTAACAAAGGGACATAATTTATCTCGATTCCATGACCACGTAGGCAATGGCATATTCCTGCTCATCCGCCAGACTGACGTGTACAGCGGCAACCTGACGCTGCTGAGCAAGTTCTTGAGCTTTCGCAAACAGCGCCACATGAGGACGCCCCAAAGAATCGTTGGCAACGCAAATATGCTTGAGTGACAGCCCGTCGCGGAATCCGGTGCCAAACGCCTTGGCTACCGCCTCCTTGACCGCAAACCGCTTGGCCAGATAGGCTTCCGGGCGGGTAGCTTTGTCGAACTCGGTTAACTCGCCATCGGCCAGAATCCGGGCCGCAAATCGACGCGAATGACGCGCCAAACCGGCAGCGATTCGCGGGATGTGCACGATGTCGGTGCCAATGCCTACGATCAAGCTCTGGCCTCACGCATCAGTTGCTTCATTTCTCTAACCGCCGTCTGCAAGCCAACAAATACCGCTCGAGCAATAATGGCGTGACCGATGTTCAGTTCACGAAATTCCGGCAATTGGGCAATCGGCTTCACGTTGTGGTAATGCAGACCGTGGCCGGCGTTGACATACAAACCCTGGGCGTGGGCAAAACTGGCGGCGGCACGAATGCGCTCAAATTCCTCGCGCTGGGCGTCCCCGGAATATTCGGCGTAATGGCCGGTATGGATTTCGATGACTGGGGCCGCACATGCCACGGCAGCGCGGATTTGTTCTTCGTCGGCAGCGATAAACAACGACGCTCGCGTGCCCACCGCCGCCAGACGACGGCAAGCCTCAGCCACGCGATCAAAATGCCCCACCACGTCCAGACCACCCTCGGTGGTCAACTCTTCACGGCGTTCTGGCACCAAACAGGCTTCCTCGGGGCGGATACGCTCGGCGATGTCCAGCATCTCATCGGTTACGGCCATTTCCAGATTCATGCGGGTCTGGAGAATACCTTTGAGCATCTCCACATCGCGATCTTGAATATGGCGACGGTCTTCACGCAGATGCAGGGTCACGGCATCCGCACCAGCTTGTTCGGCCTCAATTGCCGCCTGGATCGGGTCTGGATAGCGGGTTCCGCGCGCCTGGCGCAGCGTTGCAACGTGGTCAATATTGACGCCAAGCAGCAAATCAGTGGAGAGATTCATTGAGCCTTTACCTTCCGCAGCGACCGGAACAAACAAAATGGGCGGTGAGTTTAGCACAAACCGCCCTTGTCGTCGCCGTCTGGCGCCAGGCAAATCTTTTTTAAATGCCTAATTAGGCAAGCCTAAGCATTTGCTCTGGCTTACTTTTCCAGCAAAGGTTTGATTGCCGCAGCCAGTTCCTTGGGGTCAAATTTGGGTACATAGATGTCCGCCCCGACGTTTTTCCCCATGGCGACATTGGCATCCGCTGACAGCGACGAATGCATCAGCACAGGAACCGTCTGAGTTCGAGGATCATTTTTGATTTTACGGGTAAGCACGTAACCATCCATTTCGGGCATTTCCACGTCAGTCAGAATCGCCTGAATGCGATCGGTGAATTTACCGCCACTCGCCGCCGCTTCCGCGGCAATTTCAGAAATCTTTGCCCAGGCCTCCTTGCCATTGCGCGCAGCGACATACTTCACCCCTAATTTATCCAGGGTCTTCTCGATTTGCTTGCGTGCCATGGAGGAATCATCGGCATAGAGGATGGTAAAGTGCTTCTGCAGCTCTTCAATATCACGGAATTCGTCAATATCACTGCCATGCGACGCGGCTTCAGCAAGGATGCGCTCCACATCCAACACCATGACAATCCGCTTGTCTTGCAGCTCGGTCACCGCGGTCACCAACCCCCCCATGCGGTGCGCCAGCATCGGCGGCGGGACCTTGATTTCGCTCCATTCCATGCGTAGGATATGCTCAACTGAGTGCACCAATAATCCCTGGGTTTGGCGGTTGTATTCGGTCACAATGAGGATGCCCGCCTTGTCTTCCACGTTCATGCCGCAAAACTTCGCTACATTGATCACAGGAACCATTACACCACGCAGACTCACCAGTCCTTCAACCGAAGGCGGCATGTCCGGTGCGTGAGTGATTACCGGCGCGTGCATTACCTCCCTGACCTTGAACACATTTATCCCAAATACCTCTTCACGACCGATGTTTTTGTCAAATCCCAGACTGAACAACAAAACTTCCAAACGGTTTGCGCCCGCCAGTTTCGTGCGTTCATCAACTGATTTAATAAAGGTTTCCATGATTTTACCTTGCTTCGAATATCACCAACGGGTAGCGGCACTTCAACTGTCTATCGACATCCCTACTGCGGCACTAAACGGTTTGCGGCAGGCAAAACTCGCACTATGCCTAAGGTAGTTTTGCATACCCTGTAAAAACAACACTGCATCAGCAAAAATCACGCCGTCGCTTAAGCGGACTCCCCCATTGATCGACATACTCGCGTAGCAATAACTGGAAATTTACATGTCACGAACAAGAACTTCCGCGTCAAAGAGATCGAAATCTCCATCTAAGTTTCGCACTTTGTTCAAGTGGAGCTGGCGCATCGCAATTATCGTTTTATTGATAGATATCGGCTACATGTTGGCCATCTGGCCGGACTGGGAGCGATATGCACAAGGAAGCGTACCAAAATCAAAGTTCATTTTGGACTATGAAGCCAAGAGCCATGCCGACAAATCATTGCCCAAATTACGCTGGCGCCCGGTACGCATTCGGGACATTCCCAAATCCGTCCCGCGCATATTTTTGATTGCTGAGGATGCACGTTTCTACGAGCACGACGGTATTGATACGGACGCTTTCCGTGAGGCCATGGAATACAACTGGGATCAAAAACGTTTTGTATTTGGTGGCAGCACAATTTCGCAACAAACCGTGAAAAACATGTTTTTAAGCCCCTCCCGTGATCCATTGCGCAAATGGCATGAGCTAGTTTTTACCTTTTTCATGGAAAACGAATTGAGCAAACGCCGCATACTTGAGCTTTACCTGAACGTCGCAGAGTTTGGCGAAGGCATTTATGGTATAGAGGCCGCATCACGTCGCTATTATGGCAAGTCGGCCAGCGCATTAACCCAGGAACAAGCCGCTGAATTGGCAGCCACCCTACCTGCGCCCAAGAAACATAATCCGGCAACACGAACCAAGTTTTTCAACAAAAAGAAAAACAAAATAATGCGTAATGCCCGTATAGGCATGGAGCAACCAGCAAAACAACAAACAGAACTAACGGAGCAAACTGAGCAAGTTATTGAACAACAAACTGAACAGACAATTGAGCAACAAATAGAGCAACCAACAGAGCAGCCAGTAGAATAAAAAAACGGCCCATAATGGGCCGTTTTATTTTGTTTCTGCAACAATTACTCGTTAAAACGCATAACCGACTTTAACTGCCCAGCGTGTGTTATCAGCATCTACATCAGGTGCATCAGGATCAGCAGGACTGGTTGTCTGCATGCGCCACTCAGCACCGACAAACACAGGCAAACCGGTGTAATGAACGCTGGCGCCAATCTGGAAACCTAACTGATCGGGAATGTCATCGCTGAGCATGTATCCAAAACCTACTCCACCACCCACTTCCAAATCATCAGCCACTTTAACCACATAGTGAGGATTGATTTCGATATTGGTTACTGCTGCACCGCTTTCATCCCAGGTAGTAATACTGGCCTGCTGGCGAATACGATTGGTGGGTGGCTGCAACAATGGGCAGTTCAGTGACATCTCCACGCCTGTGATCGCACCGGATGTGCCATCAATATCCATGCTGCCGTACAAAACAGAGGCGATGGGCTCTGCTTTATACCCTTCTTTTGAACCCGCTAAAAATGTCCAACCTTCAGCCAATGCACTCTGAGAAACTCCGGCTGACGCGACTAATGCCACCACTAACCATTTTTTTTTCATTGCTTTCTCCTATCGGTTGTTACAAGTTTAGACAAACCCCACTGAATGTAACGCTATACTCACTCAATTGCAAACGCCCAACAGCCCATTATATCCATTTGCACATGCACACTTTGATTAATGTCAACATTTAATCTCTTCGCTTCCAACAAGCAAACGTAGCGACAATCATCTATCGTCATCACCTCTTCTTTCGAGAAACAAGTCTTTTATTTCCCAAGGAGTTGTCACTATAATGAACGCCTATTTTGCTGTTATTAACCAACGGAACACTATATAGATTATGAAAGACCAATACTCACGTAATAATACACGTCCAACCGATCACGTCACTATCAGCCAATCCGTCGCCATTTTGGTCGATGGCAACAATATCGAGCGTAGCATTCACGACGAAACCGGCGATCCACAAACCATGCTGAATTTCGATACGCTGATTCCCACGCTATTAGACAATCGGGGCTTAAACCGCTTAATTTATTTCCGCGAAGGCAAAAGCATTTCTTCCAAGCTACAAGAACGGTTGCATTTGTTCTATCACGGTTCTGTGCGGCCTTGTCACAAAAATGCGGATATACCTTTAACCATTAAGGCGATGCAGCTGGCCAGTAAAGTTGACACCATTATCATCATGTCAGGTGATTCTGATTTCATTGAACTGGTCAGACACCTGAAATCCGAAGGCGTCCGCGTTGAAATTGCTGCCATCCCTAGCTCTACGTCAGGCATGCTCGTCGAAGAAGCAGATCACTTCCATCGCATTGGCCGTGAATACTGGTTTACATTACGCCCCAAACACAGCATTAATACCGAGTCTAAATCAATCGCACCTACCACCGCCTAATTCACTACGCGGCAGCCAATTGGCCACCGCGTAGTTCTTGAAACAGGTCGATTTTGTTGATAGTTTTCTGCCAGTGATGGTTTTCCTAGGAAACACAGCGTATGGATTTTTCCCGGTTACAAGAATTTGAACTGCTTGCCTGGCACTGGTGGGCAATAGCCCTAATATTTGTCGTTCTGGAAGCGTTAATTCCCTCTGGCATTTTTGTGGGTATTGCGGTATCCGGCGCAATTACTGGCGCAATAAAAATTAATTTCCCGGCACTTTCCTGGGAAGCTCAACTGGGTATTTTTGCCACCATTACTGTGGTAGTTACCTTCATCTGGCGCAAGATTTTCAAGGTCAGCGAAGCCGAAAACCAGGACATTGCCACCAAGGGCAAAGCGCGCGCCCAAGTGGGTAAAGAATTTGTTTTGAAATTACCTTTGCAAAATGGATTTGGTGAAGCAGAACTAGATGACATTAGCTGGGAACTCAAAGGTCCTGATACCAAAGCAGGCAAGAGAGTGCGTGTTGTTGGAGTCGATGGCTCTATTCTGGTTGTCTACCCACTACCCGAAAAGAAAAAGGAGACTTAGAGTCTCCTTTTTCGTGTGTGCTTTGCCACGAAATCAAGCAATGCCCGCATAATTTTCCCAGTCATCGTCATTTTCCCACTCGGCGGCTTCGTGATACAGGTGCCCAGACAAATTGTCCAGTGGCAACGTTGCGACAATGAGATCATTCTCACTCAGTATAAATGAGCCTTTTTCATCATCCTGACTGTCTCGCATAAAACCGATATGCAACGACATATACTCCGACAATAAGGATTTTGCCAGAGCAATAGCAACCCCATTCACTTCGACACAAAACCCACTAACCCACTGAGAAGGCACCACCGAAAAATAGGTTTTTGAGTCTTTCTGGCGCTCCAGCAAAAACGACAAAGGGTGCTTCAGCTCAGATTTTAGCTGCAGCAGCTTCTTAGCTGCCTCTTCGGTAACCACCAGTTGTGGAAAAAAGTAGCCCTTGCTTTTCATTCCGTCCCCCTTTGTCAATTAGGTCCGTATCAAGTGTATCGTCTATTTGTGACAGAATTTTGACACTTCAAGATTAAAATATCCTTTATAAGGCTTAGTGTTAGCATCACAGTCTAAAGAAACGGGTGAAAAAGACGCCAAACTGGGAGGCAAAGACAATCAAACAGCCGATTTTCCCTACCTTGGGGAGTAATTGAGATGGACGCAGCACATACGAAAAACATTGATTCCCTGACCGATCACGTCAATCAATACCTTACTTTTATGCTTGGAAATGAAGAGTACGGAGTTGAAATTTTGCGGGTCCAGGAGGTTAAAGGCTGGGAAGCGGTCAGAAGCATTCCAAATCTACCGTCGTACATCAAGGGAGTTATTAATCTGCGAGGTCAGGTAATTCCCATTATCTGCTTGCGAGAACGTCTGGGAATGCCCCTCAACAGCAAAACAGGCACAACCGTTGTCATTGTGCTTCGCGTACAGACAGAAACAGACCAGTCCATCATTGGCATCGTTGCCGACGCTGTATCCGAAGTGTATAACATTGAGGAATCGATGATGCAGCCAACACCCAATCTGGGAAGTGGCGTTGATGTCAGTTTTATTCGCGCAGTCGCCACCATGAATGAAAAAATGGTAGTACTACTGGAGATTGACAAGCTTTTGCAAAACGCAGTTCCCGCCGCGACTCAACAGGCGTTAAACGCAAAATAAAATTGCCGTGGCATGCCGGAAATTCAGCAATGCCATGGACTTTTGGGGTACGGTTTATTTCGTATCTTCCAAACGGTCGATACCCAGCGTGCAAAGAATATGTTTCTCGAATAAAGGCTCAGAGCTGTTACTGATAAAGTATTTTTCAAACACCACCTTCGCCAGGTGAACCCACTTCCCTCTCTTGAACCAGCTCACATTACGCGGCAACCGCCGAAATAATTCGAGCTAACGGGTCATTTTTTTCACGAAAACCACGACGAATATCGCTGTTGAAAAAGTGCCAACAAATGCTTCAATCGCTGCAACCAAGCGACTATAACCGATGGGCGTAATATCGCCGTATCCCAGCGTGGTAAATGTAACAATGCTGTAATACACGCATTGCGCGAAATCGTATAACGCCATATCGATATTGGCCGCATTCGCCATCGCAATCGGTTTACCGCCTTCGGTTACACCGAGCATCCAGTACAGCAGCGCACAGCCGAATATCATCACCATTGACGACAGCACCACATTCAACGGCTTTTCGCCATAGCCGCAGATCAGATCCACAGTTTTTGACAAAAACCGCCGCACCGACCACTTGGTCATTTGCATTCTGCGTGCAACCATTTCGTGATAAAAAAACAGCCCGGCCTGATCAAACAAACCATGCTGTTCCGCCAGCTTGCGCACATGGCGATATATTTCTTCGCATTCTTCAAACAGATCGGTAGCCAGTTTGATGTTGCCATTGTCCAGCGCCTGTCGCGCCTGCTGCTCTTGCAACAGACAATCGCCCCAGTTGACGTGTTCAATTTTGGCGCCAAATAAATTGATGCCCAGCAAATTTACATTTTCCAAATCAGCGTAATGCAAATTTGCGTGGGACAAGTTGGCTTTCATCAAGGATGCGCCGTACAAATTCAGTTTGAATAGATGACTATGCTGCAGATCGGCTCGATAGAGGTCGGCATACGACATATCCAGACCCTGCTTGTGGTGGTGATTGACCAAATCAATTTCGGCCAAATTCGCGTGGCGTAACTTAAAGCCCGACATGGATGCGCCACTGCGTGCGTATTCCTGCAACCGCTGACGCCACTGCTCGCCCCTTTTCTCGACGCTGTCATCGTGCCAGCAGCACAAACCATTGTGCTCGGCCTCATTGCCGCAGGCAATGCCCTTAGGATTACGATAGCTGCATAGCTGACTCATCTTCAGTTTCCACTAAATGCTTCCTTAGTATTTCAGTGTAAACGAGAAATTCTTTAGCCCACAGAGGCAGAGGTAAAGTTATTCGATGTGGCAGGTGGTCAATTGCTCAAGCTGTTGCAAGCGGTGCAGCGCCTGCTGCTTATTCTCACCACAAAATTCGTGGCTGGCTGCATAGCTGATACAGATAGCCGGACGTTGAGTCTGACCAAAGACGAGACAATAGTTTTGAGGATCGAGCTGAACACAGCGTACACCGGCGGGTTTCCCCGCCGGCATACCTGGAATGGGAGAACTGATCGACGGTGCAATACAACACGCGCCGCAGCCCTCCCGGCATTGCATATTAGGCAGTCGCGCCGCGACGCGGGCTGCCGTGGCCGCCACCTTGTGGACGACGTGTTTGGTCAGCACTACGGCCTTTCCAACCACCGCCCGCACCAGGCTTGGCACTGTTACCACGGTAATTACCGCCGCCCTTGCCTTTACCTTTGGCAAATGGCTTGCCGCGAGAAAAACCGGGTTCAGGCTTCACAGGCTCCAGGCCAGGCACGATTTCGCGAGCCAGCTTGCTGCCAGTCAGACGCTCGATGCCACGCAGTTTCGACCAATCATCTGGACCAACCAGAGAAATGGCGATACCCGTTGCGCCGCCACGACCGGTACGGCCAATGCGGTGAATGTAATCTTCAGCTACCATCGGCAGATCAAAGTTGATTACGTGCGAAATACCTTTGATGTCCAGACCGCGCGCTGCTACGTCAGTAGCAACCAGCAGACGATGCTTGCCCATACGCATGTTTTCAACCGTACGACGACGTACGTGCTGACTCATGTCGCCGTGCAATGCTGCAACCTGATGACCTTGTTCAGCCAAATTCTGCGCCAGCATATCCGCGCCTTGTTTGGTCGCAGTAAAAATAACCGCCTGTCCTAAGTCATCATTTTGCAGGAAGTGACGCAGCAAACGATGTTTGTGGCTAATGTCATCGGCCTGGTGAACATGTTGCGTAATCGACGCATGGACCGATTGCGAAGACACCTGCTGAATACGCACAGGATCTTTCATCAACGAACGAGCGATGTTATCAACGCGACCTTCCAGAGTCGCAGAGAACAACAGCGTTTGACGTTGTGCAGGCATGGCTGCCGCGATTTCACGCACTTCATCAACAAATCCCATGTCGAGCATGCGATCGGCTTCATCCAGAATCAGCATTTCAATGCGGGAAAAATCAATGCGGCCGCGTTCCATATGGTCTTTCAGACGACCTGGTGTAGCAACCAGGATGTCCTGCGGCTTGGCCAGCATGCGAATTTGTGGTGGGTATGGCACGCCGCCAACCAGGCTGCCGGAAAACACACGGCTAAAGCGGCTGAACAGGCGAATGTTATCCGTAACCTGGGTAGCCAGTTCACGGGTCGGGGTCAACACCAGTACGCGCGGGCCATTGCCCGGTTTACGCGCCCAGCGGGTCAATAATTCTAATGCGGGCAGTACAAACGCTGCAGTTTTGCCCGTTCCGGTTTGCGCGGATGCCATCAGATCGCGGCCTTCCAGTACTACTGGAATCGCTTCACTCTGGATAGCTG
>Ga0224510_10000042_pt1 | contig 101605 bp, 96 predicted proteins | sample SF_May12_sed_USG_FD_170161 | JGI IMG/M metagenome (GOLD analysis project Ga0224510, IMG submission 170161) | Sediment microbial communities from San Francisco Bay, California, United States - SF_May12_sed_USGS_4_1 | ecosystem: Environmental > Aquatic > Marine > Sediment | place: USA... | reverse complement strand
AGGTATTTTGACGCTGTTCGCACCGCAGGTTGGTGAGCTCGCGCTCACCGACAGCGTCTTGTACGGGTCGCTGCTCGCAATCCTTGGCGCCCTGGTCGCATCGTTTGGCAATATGGCCTCACAGGCGGCACAACGACGCAAACTGCCCATCATTCAGTCGAATGCCTGGGGCATGCTCTACGGGATGCTGGTGTCTGCTGCGATAGCCATGGCCCAGCATCAGACCTTCAATTTCGACTGGTCGCCGGGCTACGTGACCTCACTCGCGTACCTGACCTTGTTTGGCTCGATATTCGCCTTCGGTGCTTACCTGACGTTGCTTGGCCGTATTGGGGCACACCGGGCCGGTTACTCGATGGTGCTGTTTCCTGTGGTAGCGCTGATCCTGTCGATGCTCTTCGAAGGCTTGAAACTCGATGCCAGCCTGATCACTGGAACGCTCCTGGTGTTGGCGGGCAACGTGCTGGTGCTCAAGAAGGATTTGACACAACGGTCAATTCCAAGTGTAGTGCCGGGCTCTTCGGATTCGGATCTGGCCAACAATGGACGAGTTCAGGCTCGAGCGCACGGCGCAAGGTGACAGGCTCACGGTCCCGTTTTGCGGACCAAACATACTACGCTACCCGCTGTATAACAAAGGTACCGGCTTTACGGCCGATGAGCGCCGCAGGCTCGGTATAGAGGGCGCACTGCCGGCGCAACACAACACCATTGATGTACAGGTGCGGCGTATCTACCGATCCATCTTTTTTAACCAGGACCCGGTCGGGCGAGCAATCGGCCTTGCGTCACTGCAGGATCGAAATGAGACCCTGTATTACAGGTTGTTGCATGAACACCTCGAAGAGGCGATGCCCATTGTTTATACCCCGACCGTGGGCAAGGCATCGCAGTACTATTCGCGGGTTTTCCGGCGTTCGCGAGGGATTTTCATTACGCCATATCACCGTGGCCGGATCGAACAGGTGCTACGCAGTTCCGCGCCATTCGCGGGTGTAAAACTCATGGTAGTCACCGATAACGAGGCGATTCTCGGTATCGGTGATCAGGGTGCGGGTGGCATGGCGATCAGTATCGGCAAGCTGGCCCTGTATTGTGTCGGCGCCGGTATTCATCCGGCACGCACGCTGCCGATCAGCCTCGACGTTGGTACGGACAACCAGGAATTGCTCGACGACCCACTATATCTTGGCTGGCGCCAGCCACGTCTGCGCGGTGCTGAGTACGTGGCGCTGGTGGATGAATTTGTGGCCGCCGCGCAAGCCGTGTTCCCCGGTGTGGTCATCCAGTGGGAAGATTTCAAAAAAGACAACGCCCTGATGATTCTTGATCGCTACCGGCACCGGCTGCCATCTTTCAATGATGACATCCAGGGTACGGGTGCCGTTGCGTCGGCCTGTGTTCGTGCCGGCTGCCGCATTTCGATGCAGGCGTTCGCGGACAGCCGAATTGTTATTTACGGCGCGGGCGCCGCGGGCCTCGGCATACAGCGGCAGTTACGCGCGCAGCTCACACGCGTCGGCGTTACTGGTGACGCCTTGACGCGAGCCATACTGGTAATGGACAGCCAGGGGATTGTCACTGAAGACCGCGCCGGTCTCGATGACTTCAAGCGACAAATGGCCTGGCCAGCTGCGATGACAGCAGAACTTGGGCTCAATGCGGGCGGGCGAAAGGATCTGCAGTCGGCCGTCACGGCCTTCAAGGCGACGGCACTGGTTGGCACCTCAGGGCAGGGCGGTTCGTTCACGGAGGCGACCGTACGTGCGATGTTGGCCAACACCGCCAGGCCGATCATCCTGCCTATGTCGAACCCGACTTCAATCAGTGAGGCGGTGCCCGAGGATCTGCTGCGCTGGACAAACGGCAAAGCGCTGGTCGCCACAGGCAGCCCGTTCGCGCCCGTCAGCACCGAGCAGGGTGAGCGGCGTATTGGACAGGCAAACAATGTGTTTGTATTCCCGGGCATTGGCCTCGGCAGCATCGTCAGCGGGGCGAGCGAAATAACCAGCAGCATGATTGCTGCAGCAGCCAACGCTCTTGCGGTGTCGCTCACCGACGAGGAACTTGCGGCACAATTGCTGGTGCCAAACATTGGCCGGCTGTGGCAGGTTTGCGGCGAGGTTGCATTGGCGGTGGCGCAACAGGCAATAAGCGATGGCGTGGCAGCAAACACAGATCGCGAGCTTATGCCGGCGAGATTGCAGGAGTATCGCTGGCGGCCGCAATACCCGGAAATCGTCATTGCCGGCGAAAGCAGCTGAACCCGGGGCCGGAATTTCGGTCCCATAACCCCAATATCAAAAAGCAATATAGGATCCGGCTATGTTTCGAATCGCTTTGACGCTGGTCGCATGCGCCGCGACCGCCTGCCTCGCAGCTTGTGAAAAGACGCCACATTCGGCGGATACAACGGCGGTTGATGTTCTGCCGGAATCCATAACCCTTGTAGAGTCCGTGAGCAAGTCCTCGTCCCAGGACCTGACCGTGCCATACAGGAAGTATGAAATGGACAACGGCCTGACCGTGATCCTGCACGAGGACCACTCCGACCCGCTGGTCCATGTAGACATTACGTATCACGTCGGTTCTGCGCGTGAGGAAGTAGGGAAGTCTGGATTCGCGCACTTTTTCGAACACATGCTGTTCCAGGGCTCCGAAAACGTGGCGGACGAAGAGCATTTCAGGATTATCTCCGAGTCGGGTGGCACCCTGAACGGCTCGACTAACTCGGATCGAACCAACTACTTCGAAACAGTGCCTGCCAATCAGCTCGAGAAAGTGCTTTGGCTGGAGGCTGACCGCATGGGGTATTTCCTCGACTCGGTGACACAGGAAAAGTTCGAAGTGCAGCGCGAGACGGTTAAGAACGAGCGTGGCCAGAGTGTCGACAACCAGCCTTACGGGCGATTGTTGGAGCGCGTCGGTGAGGCGCTGTACCCGGTCGGCCACGGCTACTCCTGGTCGACGATTGGCTACATTGAGGACCTCAACCGGGTTGATGTCGACGACCTGAAGCGGTTCTTCCTGCGCTGGTACGGACCGAACAACGCCACTCTGACCATTGGCGGACACTTCGATGCAGCACAGGCCCTGGCATGGGTCGCGAAGTACTTCGGCCCAATACCAAGAGGTCCAGCTGTCGATGCTCCTGCCAAGCCCGCAATAACTCTGGATGCGGACCGTTACATCTCCATGCAGGATAACGTCGCATTGCCACTGCTGTATGTTGCGTGGCCAACGGTATCGCTGTATCACGCCGACGAAGCTCCGCTCGATGTGCTTATGTTCATCATTGGCCAAGGCGACACATCGTTGTTGTACAAGAATCTGGTCAAGAGTGGATTATCCGTGCAGGCAGGGGCCGGTCATTCCTGTGAGGAACTCGCCTGCACGTTCACGATGTACGCTTTGCCAAATCCCGCCATGGGCAAGTCGCTCGCAGACCTTGAGAAAATCGCGCGTGAATCGCTGCTTGAGTTTGAACAGCGCGGCGTTCTCCCGGACGATCTGGAACGGGTCAAGATGAATATCGTCTCCGGTAAGATTTATGCCCTGGAAAGTGTCGCCGGGAAGGTCATGCAACTTGCAGCGAATGAGACTTTTACCGGCAACCCGAATTTCACGGCCGCGGATATCGCCAGGTACGAAAACGTCACTGCAGGCGACGTCATGCGCGTGTACGAGCGTTACATCAAGGACAAACCAGCCGTCATCATGAGCGTAGTACCGATGGGCCAGCCCGAACTGATCGCCGGGCCGGATACCTGGAGCAGGCCAACGCGTGAGCTGCCGGACTACGACGCTATCGACAGCGCGCCCCTTGAAGTGCGGCGCGGCCAGGACGATTTTGATCGCAGCGTCATGCCACCCGCAGGCGAGAATCCGGCAGTTATCCTGCCGAAAATCTGGCGCGATTCCTTGAAGAACGGCGTCGACGTACTCGGCGCATTGAATGCAGAGACGCCGACCGTTGCGGTGCAACTGCGCATTGACGCCGGACAGCGCCACGAGTCACTGGAGCAGCTTGGTCTTGCGGCGTTGACGGCGGCAATGATGAATGAATCGACACTCGATTCCACCAACGAAGAGATCTCCAACGAGTTGCAGAAACTCGGTTCGACCGTGCAGTTTTCCTCCGGCAATGACAACACAGTCCTGAGCATCAGGAGCCTTACGGAAAACCTTGATGCAACACTTGCGATCGCGGCCGAAAGACTGTTGCGGCCGAAATTTGATGCGCACGACTTCACCCGCGTGAAAGATCAGATCCTGCAGTCAATCCGGCAGAGCAAGGTCGACGCCGGGGTCATGGCTGACGTGGCGTACCAGATGGTGCTGTATGGGAAGGGCAACAGCTTTGCCTACCTGAATCTGGGTACCGAGGAATCCGTGGCCGGGCTGGAGCTTGACGACGTGCGTCTGTTTTACAAGACGCATTACGCGCCGCGTGCCGGCAGCATCATTGTTGTCAGCGATGTTGACCAAGCTGCATTGATGAAAAAATTATCGGTATTCGAGAACTGGCAGGGTGTGGTGGCACCGACACCCAGGCTTGCCGAATTTCCGGACATCGATAAGACACGGATCTACCTTGTCGACAAACCGGGGGCAGCACAGTCCGAAATTCGGATCGGCAGAAGGGCACTAAAATTTGATGCAACCGGAGAGTACTACCGCGCAACGCTGATGAATTTTGCACTCGGTGGCGCATTTAACAGTCGCATAAACCTCAATCTTCGTGAAGACAAGGGTTATTCCTATGGTGCGTGGTCCGGCTTCAGTGGCAATAAGGAGTATGGTTCCTATACGGCGCAGGCCGGTGTTCGCACGGATGCAACTGTCGACAGTATCGTGCAGTTTGAAAATGAAATTCGCGGTTATGCCGAGTCTGGTATTTCCGAATCCGAGCTTTCCTTTACGCGTAAGGCGATCGGTCAAAGCGATGCACGCGCCTATGAAACTCCGTCACAAAAACTCGCCTTTCTTGGGCAAATTCTCGAATACGATCTGGACGAGAACTTCGTCAATGCGCAAAACGAGATTCTAGCGGGCATTGGCAAAGACCAGATCAACGAGCTCGCGAAACGACTTTTGCAAATTGACCAGATGATAATTGTCGTGGTCGGTGACAAGCAGTCGATTCTTCCCGGGCTGCAAACCCTCGGCTATGAAATTCAGGAAATTGGTGTGAATGGCGAGTTGATAGAGTCCTGATTGCAAGTCTCTGTTATCCTGCGTCCGTTAATTGTCGATTGAAGGACGCTTGTGGACGACATCCAGAGCTTGTTTGATCACAACCGGACCTGGGCAGCCCGGATGGAGAAAGACGACCCCGGATTTTTCTCGCGGCTGGCGAAACAGCAGGCGCCAAAGTACATGTGGATCGGCTGTTCGGACAGCCGCGTTCCGGCGAACCAGATTACGGGCCTGATGCCCGGCGAAGTTTTTGTACATCGCAATGTCGCAAACGTTGTGCTGCAAACCGATCTCAATTGCATGTCGGTGGTCGACTTTGCTGTTCACCGTCTCAGGGTGGAGCACATCATTGTCTGTGGCCACTATGGCTGTGCCGGCGTACATGCGGCGATGGGTAGCGACACGGTCGGCGCTGTGGATCACTGGCTGAGTGGCATTCGGGAGTTGTGGGACCAGCACAAGAAAGAACTCGGTGTATTGCCTGCCGCCGCGGCCGAAGCGCGACTTTGCGAACTGAATGTGCAACAGCAGGTGCGATCGCTCTGCCGCACAACGGTCATGAAAGACGCCTGGAATCGCGGCGAGAACATCCAGGTGCATGGCTGGATCTACGGTATTCAGGATGGTTTGCTGCGCAGCCTGGGCGATCCGATTACTGCCGCTTCGGAGGCCTGAGCGAAGATTCTAACTGTCGTGGTATTGCTTTCTTATCAAATAGTTACTGGCGTAACTTCGCACGTAACTTTACATAGTGACAGGCCTCGCATAGACTGCAGGGCATAACAAGATCCTAAGCAAAGAGCCTTCGGGAACGCCTCCGAGTTAAAGGCCGCAGGAGTCCTGTCATGCAGCAACCCAGCACGAGCCTGCCGCAGGCGTCGAATGAGAATTTCGATGCCCGCGAGTTTTGTACGCCAGGCTACCGCAACGCGATCGAGCGCCTGCACAGCTCGTTTGATCAGTCACGGCCTGTTCAGATCGTCATCGGCGAGGGCAGGCTCGCCAGCAGCTTTGTCGTCAGCCGTTTTCTCGCCGGCCTCGACGCAGACACGGCCGTGGCGAGAATTACCCGGCCCTGCGCCGACGCAGCCGCACTCATGCGCCAGATCGTCAAGTCTGTGGGCTTCGACCCTAAGGACATGGGTGTGGCGGATTTGCAGAGCGTGTTACGCATGTTCCTCTCGTTCCAGAAGGGCCATGCACGCCGCACGGTCATTTGCCTGGAGCAAATCCAGGATAGCGAATGGTGGGTGCTGGACCGGATTCGACAACTTGTGGATCTCGAGGTACGCGGCAAATTTGGCCTGATGCTGGTCCTGACGGGGCAACCCGGCCTGCAGGAACTGTTGCACACGCGACCTCTGAATTCGGTCTGCCTGCATGCCGGGCAACGCATAGCGCTGATGCCACTGACGATAGAGGAAACGACCGAATACATTCGGCGGCGCGTGGCAGGTGCGCCGCGCGCCAGCATTGACCAGGCATTCCACTTCCAGGCGGTCACCCGGATCCAGGAAGTAACGGCCGGTGTGCCCGATACGTTGAGCGAACTGGTCAGCCTGTGCTTTGAACTGGCCGACGAGTCAGGCATCGACATGATCACCGCCGATGTAGTGAATCGTGCACGGACCCTGCAACAGACCGTCGCGCCGCAGTTGACCACGCCGGCAGAGACGGTCACTGTCAAGCTCAATGGCTTGCAGCCGCGAGCAGGTCGCCTGCTGGTACAGATGAGCGGCGAACAGATCCAGGAAATGACCGTACGCCACGGCCACATCCTGATTGGACGCAGCAAGCTTTGTGATATTCGCGTGGCCAGCACTGCCGTGAGCCGATACCACGCCCTGATCAGTCATACCCCGGAGGGCGTGATGCTGGTCGATCTCGGCAGCACCAACGGCACCTGTGTGGACGGCGTTCGTATTCAAAGCCATTGCCTGGCTGCCGGGGAAACGATCACATTGGGAGACTGCAGGATCGAGTACCTGCTGGACGACGAGCGTCAGGCCCAGTTCTTACTCGCCGGCAAACGCACGCTGCAGAATCTTGCTGACAATGCTGTTGCCGCTGAGTTTCGTGACGGTCGAAAGTGAATAGTCTCGGCCGCTGACAATGGCATCAGCCGCGAGCAGGCCGCTTTGCACCGCGGGACCGATTCCCTCACACAGGTCGTGCGTCGCGAGTCCGGCCGCATCGCCGACGAGAAAAGCGTTGCTGTCGGCAACCAGGTCGCTGCGACCCCGCAGATAATAGCTGTAGCCGGTGGGATGCAGGTCATGCACTCGCAGCAAGCCGTGATGCTCTAACCTGGAGACAAATCCGCGCCAATAATCCTGCACGCGACCGCCGCGTCGCTTTAGCTTTTCGGCCATGCCACCCAGGCCGATATTGAGGTACCCGTTTGCCTTGGGCACGTACCACGCATAGCCCGGCAAACCATCATCGAAAAACCACAGGTGGCACTCGCCATTGTCCCATTGGTAAGCGAATTCCTGTTCGTAAGTAGCAGTTTGCAGTGCATGATTACGCGGGTTGCGCTCTTCAAATAGGCGTCGATACACGGGGCAGGCTGTGCCACCGGCGCCTACCAGGTATTTACAGCGGTAGCGGTTGTCAATGATGAAATCGCTGCCGGCCCGCCTGATGTCTATGACTTTGTGCTGGATCACCGTCGCGCCCGAGCGTCGTAACAGGAAATCGTCGAACTCAAAACGTCGAATGGAATGTTGGCGAGTGGCGGGTCTTGCGGTGAGTACCTTGTAGTGCAGGTGTAATTTGTCGAAGCTCATGAAACTGAGTGGATAGTCATCTTCAACAAGCTCAAGATTGGCCATCGACTCCGGGGTGACCCAGCCTGCGCACAATTTGTGGCGCGGAAATTGAGCTCGATCCAACACCAGCACATCGAGCCCCTCGCGGCGCAATTTCCAGGCGCAGGTCGAGCCGGCCGGGCCGCCGCCAACGACGATGGCATCAGCGTTTTGCACGTCAATGGTTCCGGCCCGCGCCAGCGTATTGATATTCGCGGGTCCACGGAACGTTATTGCTGTCAGGCGGTGCGAACAGGATTTGATAGAGTTGCAGGGTGCCGGACTGAAATCCGGCCGATGATCCTGCCAGGTATAGTCGCCACATGCGTACAAATTCATCGCCGTACATTGTCGCTACTTTATCGGCCACCGCATCGAAGTTCTGCAGCCACAGCGCACAGGTGCGCGCGTAGTGAGGGCGCAGGTTTTCAACGTCGACCACCCGCAATTTATGCGGCTCGAATACGTGCATCATTTCGCTGAGGCTCGGCATATGGCCGCCGGGAAAAATATGCTTGACGATCCAGGCGTCCGGTTTTTGCGGATAGCTTCGCCCGATCGAATGAATCAGACCGGTACCGTCGGCTTTGAGGCAGCGCTTCACAATCGCACCCAATGTACTGAAACTGGCCAAACCAACATGTTCCAGCATGCCGATTGACACAAAGGCATCACATCGACCGTCGATATTGCGGAAGTCGTCCTCGACGAACCGGACCCTGCCATCCAAGCCCATATCGACAGCCTTTTGCCTGGCAAATGCGATCTGCTCGTGCGAGTTGTTGTAGGCGACAACCTGCACGCCATAGTGCTCAGCCATATGCAGCGCCAGTGCGCCCCAGCCACAACCCGCTTCGATCACCTTTTGTCCCGGGCGCAGCCGCAGTTTTCTGCACACATGATCGAGTTTGGCGCGCTGCGCCTCGGCGAGCGTGGCAGTAGCTGTGTCGAAGTAGGCACAGGTATACACCATGCGCTCGTCCAGCCACAGCCTGTAGAAGTCGTTACCGAGATCATAATGGTGGTGCACGTTGTGCCAGGATCGACTCAGCGAATTCGTCCGCATCGCGTGCAAGATGGATCCGATCTTCGGCAGGTAATAGCGATTCGCGTTGCGGTTCGTAATTGCCGCAGTAATTTCGTTGACGAACGCCAGCAGGTCACCGTGAATTTCTATTCGGCCCGCACTAAAGCCTTCTCCGAAACCCACTGATGGATTTCGCAAGAGTTCGAGTGCCGCGCGTCGCTCCCTGAGCTCCATGCAGGCGACCGGGCGCGAATCGGTCAGGCGAAATTCATCGCCGTTCCAAAGTCGCACCGCGATCCGGGGGTTTCCGGCACGCCAAAGAATCCATTGGACAAATCGATGATTGAAGGACAACTCCCGGAATGTTCCTCGAGTATCTACGCCCATCGCCTTTTCCTCCTCGCCGCTAACTTTATTTCGACAGTTTGTGCATTCCGGGCGATTGCAGCGACCGCGCCGAGACGCGACGCAATTTTCGCCGCAAGAGCCTGCTGCGCGAAAGGCTCGCCATGCACCAAGTATAGTGGTGGCTGGTCCTCAAATCCGCTATACCAATCGATCAGATCATCCTGATCAGCATGTGCCGACAGACCGCCGATCGTGTGCACCTGGGCGCGGACAGCATATTTTTCTCCCCAAAGCCGGATTTCATCTGCACCGTCAACTATGCGCCTGCCGAGCGTGCCGAGGGCCTGGTAGCCGACAAAGATCACGTGACACTCGGCGCGTGCAATATTGTTTTTCAGATGGTGATGAATGCGTCCGCCACTGCACATTCCGCTGCCCGCAATGATGATCGCACCGCTGCGGATCGGGTTTATGCTCATTGATTCTTCGGTCGAACGGGTGGCGTGGAAATTCGGCAGTCCAAGGAGGTGCGCGTCGGGGCCGAACAGGTGCGCGCCGTAAAGATGGCGATAGTGATAATAGGTATCGTTTGCCTCGATTCCCATTGGGCTGTCCAGGAAAATCCGCCAGTCTTTCAGTTGCCAGGCATCGAAGTGTTCAGCCATCAGGTACAACAGGTCTTGCGTGCGACCGACTGTGAACGCTGGAATGAGAATGTTACCTCGATCCGCCCGAGCCGACTTGATTACGTCGCCGAGCTCCTGCAGCGTATCGGCAAACGGGCGGTGCAGACGATCGCCATAGGTACTTTCCATGAGCACGAGGTCGGCGCGCCGTAACTTCTGCGGCGAATCCATGACGGGTGCAGCGCGACCACCGAGGTCGCCACTAAACACAAGGCGTCGTTTTCCATCACTGTCCGAGCATTCGAGTTCAACGATGGCAGAACCGAGAATGTGTCCGGCATCATGCAAGCGTAATGTCAGCCCTGGTACAATTTCTAGGGCCGCCCCGTATTTGACGCCGCGAAACAAGCGCATACATTCTTCCGCGTCCCGCTTCGTATACAACGGCTGCAGCGGATCCATGCCTTTCTGCTGTCGGTCCTTGTTTTGCCACTCGGCGTCTTTCTCATTGAGATAACCTGAGTCAGGCAGCATGATTGCGCACAAAGCCACGGTGGCAAGTTGCGCGTAGACAGGTCCCTGGTAACCACACTTGAACAACAGCGGTACGCGTCCAGAGTGGTCTATGTGTGCGTGGCTCAAGATAACCGCGTCGATATCACTGACAGGAATCGGAAATGGCTCCCGGTTCTGCAGCTCCTCATTGCGTCCGCCCTGAACCTGGCCACACTCGAGAAGCACAGTGTGCCCATTGGCCCGAACCACGTACAAGGATCCAGTGACCTGCTCCGTCGCACCAAAGAACTGGATTTCGAAACTCATGGCTGCTGCAGCTGTGCCCGCAGAAATCTGATTTCTTCCAGCAGCTCGAGCGCCAGCGCAACACCGGCAATATTCACGCCGAGATCGCGTTCCAGGCGCTGTGCTGCCTGTGCGACCGGCAGGCTAATTGCGGAAAAATACCACTCATCGCGTTCGCGAGCCTGCGGTTCGAGAATCCCCTCGTTGACAAGTTCGAGAACCCACTCGCTGCGACAGGAACAGGCCAGGCATATCTCAGACATGGATACAGTCGCCTGCTCGTCCAGCAACGTTCCGATCAGGGCATTCTTACTCATGCTGATTTGCCTCAAGGTGCGCGCGCGGGTTGAAGTTCAGCTCTCGTCGCATGCTTTCGTAGAGTTTCCTGGCAGTGTCGCTTTTTGCCGGGGGCAGGGCGATATCGATCGTTACGTAGAAGTCACCAGGAGGTTGACCTGGGATACCGCGATTTTTCAGGCGCAGTTTCTTGCCGCTTTCAGTTCCCACCGGGATTTTCATGTCGACCGGCCCGAGAGGTGTTGGCACCTGAATCGTGGCACCGAGTGCCGCTTCCCAGGGAGCGACTGGTAGCTTGAGGTGGACGTCGCGGCCAACTACGGTGTAAAGGCGATGCGGGCGAAACTGGATTTCAAGAAACAGGTCGCCAGGTCGTTCACCGCCGTGGCCTGGCGCACCTTGTTCGGACAGGCGTATTCGTTGTCCTTGCTGAACGCCCTTGGGAATTTTGACGTTCAGCGTGCGATCCCGGGTGACTACATGGCCACTTTGATCCAGCTCGGGCGTTCGCAGACTGATCGAACGTGTTGCTCCGGAATATGCATCGCCCAGGTCGACCTGTACTTTCGCATGGTGATCCTCACCACGTGCCCGAAAATGCCTGTCGGCGCTGGCGCCGTAAGTAAAGCCTTGCCGTTGGCCGAACAACGATTCGAAAAAATCGCTGTAGGTGCTGCGGTCCCGGGTATCGAATCCACTGCCGCCAAATTCAAATCCCGAGCCCCAGTCTGGCGGCGGTCGAAACTCTTTGCCGGCTTTCCAGTTTGTGCCGAGTTCGTCGTAGGCGGCTCGTTTCTCAGGATCCCTGAGGACCGCGTAGGCTTCGGCAAGATCCTTGAAGCGTTTCTCCGCATCGGGCTCGGTGCTCACATCCGGATGGAACTTGCGCGCCAGTTTTCGGTAGGCGCGCTTGATTTCATCCTGGCTCGCGCCCCGCTCGAGCGCCATTATCTTGTAATAGTCCTTGTATTCCACAGAGTGCCGCACCTGAAAAAACGCAGCCAAAGCACACGGATCATTCTCGCGTGTACGCCACGTATTGTACGTACGGGTATATACCAATGCATCATTGACCGCAGGGGCGACGTAATGCGCCCGGGCAAACAGCTTGGCTTCAGTGTTTTGTGACGAGCTGTTCAGCTGTAGCATTATTACCGCTGCTGGCGTTGGCAAATCGCATCAAGGACAGGAAAAAGCTGGAAATATTATGAGAGCAATGCTGCTCAATAAAATTGCGTCCATGCAGGATCAGCCTGAGCCGCTGCAGCTGGCTGAGATTCCGCGTCCCGAGCCGGCTGCCAACGAAGTGTTGCTCAGGGTCAACGCCTGTGGTGTTTGTCATACCGAGCTGGATGAGATCGAAGGCAGGACGCCACCGTCGTTCCTGCCGATCGTGCCCGGGCACGAGGTGGTTGGTCGGGTAGCAGGGCTGGGCGCCGATGTAACCGCACATGCTGTCGGTGATCGTGTCGGCGTAGGTTGGATTGCGAGGTCCAGTGGCGGCGAGCACGAAAACATTGACGCCGGGTTTGTTGCGACCGGCCGGGATGTAAACGGAGGCTATGCCGAATACATGACTGTGCACGAGCAATTCGCCTATCGCGTACCCGAGGGTCTCAGCGATGTCGAAGTTGCACCGCTCCTGTGTGCCGGCAGCGTCGGTTATCGTGCGCTCAAGCTCGCTGGAATTGGCGGTCACGACGTGCTCGGCCTGACCGGTTTCGGCGCGTCCGGACACCTGGTACTGCAGCTGGCCAGCTATCTTTACCCGCAGTCGCCGGTTTACGTCTTCGCTCGCAGCCCCGCGGAGCGCGAATTCGCCCTGGACCTGGGTGCCGACTGGGCCGGCAGTACGGACGACACGCCACCACAACCACCACACGCCATCATCGACACGACACCGGTGTGGCATCCGGTTCTTGCTGCGCTGAAATGTCTGCGTCCCGGCGGAATTCTCGTCATCAATGCAATACGCAAGGAAAATTCTGATCGCCAGGAAATGGCGACGATCGATTACACCCAGCACCTGTGGCAGGAAAAAAGGCTGCAGACAGTGGCGAATATCACGCGGCACGACATCAGCGCCTTCCTGGAAATCGCCAATAAAGCAGGTATTCGACCGGAGATTCGCCTGTACCGCCTCGAAGATGCCAACAAGGCCCTGCAAGCACTGCGCCGCGGACAAATCCGCGGCGCGAATGTTCTGGCCATTGCCGACCAGTTCGGTTGACTATTTGGGAAATGCTTCCAGCAACTTGGTTACGGCAGCATTGATCGCCGCTGACGGGTCTTTGCGGTCATCGTCCGTAATCGTCTTCTCAGCCCATCCATGCCATACGGGCTGCTTGCTGTCAGCATCGAATATATCAACGCCGAGTGTACCGCGCGTATAGCTGTGCGCCGATACCTCATTCACATAGTAGTGGCTGCCGCGAACGTGCCACCCCCACGCGCCGTAGTACGGAGCCGGGTACGAATCAATGGAGATCTCCTGACGAGTACCGATCGTGTAGGCGAGCACGAAATCCGCCTGACCGTCCTGCTCGACGAACTGATATCCCTTTGCCTCAAGTCCCGCACGCAGGGCGGCTTCGATCTTGGAGCGCGTCAGTGGGCTGACAGCCGGTTCGGAGTCATTTGCCGCGGTGACGTATGGACTCGCACCGATCCACGAAAATGTCTTGTATGCTCCAAAATTGGTCGTTTCATCGTAGTGTGCACCCGTCGAAATAGTGGAACAACCCACGAGAACGGCAATGGCCGAAGCACACGAAACGAATAGCAGCGCCCAGGAGCGCAGTACAAACCTATGGTTCATAATGAAATACTCCAGATAATTTGCATCGTGCACATTAATTATGGATGTAATGCGGCTGCGGCGAAATAAGTACAAAACACAGTTCAGGATCAGGATGAAATCAAAAGATCTCTCAAAGCAGGATCACTTTGCAGTGCGACTGCTGCTGATATTCACGGTGGTGTGGTTACTCTTGGCCATTGATCCCTGGTTTCGCTCGGATTGGCTGCTGGAAAACGTAGTTGTATTTCTGAGCGTGCCCTTGCTTTTTCAGATTCATCGGCAGAGGCCTTTATCCAGGCTCTCCTATAGCCTGATATTCGTATTTTCATGCCTGCACCAGGTTGGTGCCCATTACACCTATGCGATGGTTCCGTACGACAGTTGGTTCAGCGCAATGACCGGCGCTGGCCTGAGTGAGCGGCTCGACCTGGAGCGCAATCATTATGATCGCCTGATCCATCTGTTTTATGGCCTGCTGATCGTTTACCCGGTCCGTGAGATCGTGCTGCGGACCTCAAGAGTGCAGGGACCCTGGGCCTATCTGCTGCCCGTATTGATCGTTATTTCCACCTCAACGATTTTTGAGCTGTTTGAATGGGGCGCAGCGGTGGTATTTGGCGGTGACCTGGGTGTGGCATACCTGGGCACGCAGGGAGACGAGTGGGACGCGCAAAAAGACATGCTAATGGCCGCCATTGGAGCTATCGGCACTACCGTGATCGTAGCGTTTGCCAATTGCACACTGGATCGAAGTTCGAAGTAATGCCGGCCGCACACTGAGCTGTCCGGGTTTTTGCCTATAGCGCATCGCACTCCTGGGAATAGGTAGTCGCCGAAACATGACGCGTCTGCTACGGATGGCAGAATTCCTGCCGTGCGGCTAGGCTCAAATGCGGAAGAGCCCCCGCAGTGAAATGGCCATGCATCCTCAGCAACTAATACACCTTCCCAATGCAAGCACCTGCATTGCCGTATGCGCGGCAAGCGGGGCACGCTGTTGGTGCAGCGAATCTGCACACGCTGACTGGCTGCTGGTCAAGGAAATAAGGCACGAGTCCGGCACCCAGCACGAAGCTGAGTTCTCCAGCGACAAGCCAGGGCGCAGCTTCGACAGGTTTGGCGGTGGCCGGCATGCCATGGAACCTGAGAGTTCGGGGCGGAAACAGGCACTGCGGTCGTTTGTCAGGCAACTTGCCGATTTTCTCGATCGCGCCATCGCGGCTCGCCAATTCCGTTACCTGGTATTAATTGCGGAACCAAAGGTCCTGGGCATGCTGCGAGATAGTTTGTCGGCCACCACCAAAAAGTCAGTCGTTTGCGAGGCGCCCAAAAACCTGGCGAATCTGGATGTATCCGAGATTCGCAAATACTTTGCGTAACCCGCCGCTGCAAAATGGAGGACGAAATGAACAATACTGTACTTGCGATCATCGAGCTGGACATCTTCCCCGATGTGGTTGCGAAGCGGGCCGCCTGGATTGCCGGTCTGTATGACTGTGACTTGCATTTAATGCTAAGCGATCCAACTTCCAGCTTGCTGCAGGAAGACTTGCTGGTCTCAAACGAAGCCCGCGAGATACACACAGCCGTCGCAGCCGCGCGGCAGCAATTTCTGAACGAACTTTGCACCCCGCTGAAAGTCACAGGCGGCAGGCAGGTGACTGTTTCAGTTCGTCACGAGCGGCCGGCGCATGAGGCCATTATTGCCGAGGCCCTTGAAAGGGAGCCCAGATATGTTGTCAAAGGCACGGAGTATCACAGCCCTGCGGAAAGGGCGAGGTTTACGTACACCGACTGGCAGTTGATACAGAGACTTGCCGTCCCGCTCTGGCTGGTGAAGCCACATGAGTGGAAGCAACGGCCGGTCCTGGTAGCCGCCGTCGATCCCATGCACGCCGACGACGAGCAGGGTGCGCTGGACCAGATTCTCGTCGATACCGGCAAGTTGCTGGCTGAAAAATGTGGCGGCAGCCTGCTGTTGTTTCATGCCTACCAGCGGCTGGTCGAAATCGGCCAATACGCGATGTTCAAAGTGAAACCAGTCAGGCTGCCAATCGATGAGCTTGATCGCCATGCACGCGATGACCACCGCAAGCGGCTTGACGCGTTGGCCGGGGCGAACAAGATCGCTGTTGAAGCTGTGCACCAGTTGCCGGGAAGGACCAGCGATGTGCTGCCAGCATTTGCGCGCAGCCACGGCGCCGATGCCGTAATCATGGGCGCTCTCGATCGCTCGAACCGCAAGCAGCGTGCGCTTGGGAGCACGGCCGAGCGCGTAATGGATCACCTGCCTTGCGACATACTGGTCGTGCCTGGCTAGGTGCGGCCGCAGCTTGGCTCAGCGACTCCGATACACGCCGAAGTAGACAAACGGCGCCGTGGCACGCTGGCCAGGCGCGACTTCGTCCGGCACACGATGGGCGACCGGCTCGATGCTGCGTAAATAGGCGGTAATCGCAACGATGTCACTATCAGAAATCGTCGCGTAACCCTGCCAGGGCATGGCAGCGATCCGCCGCTCGCCATGCCGCCCGAGGCCGGCCCGGATTGCATTGGCAATCTGCTGGTCGCTCCACTTTCCAATGCCGGTCTCGATGTCCGGTGTGATGTTGGGCGGATACACTACGGCAGGATAGCGGTCGCCCAGTGGATTGTTCCAGGCGATGCCGACCTGGGAACCGGCGAGCGATCTTTCGAAATTTGGTTCGCCAACCAGTGCGCCGTCGGTATGGCAGGCGCCGCAACCCAGCAGCTCCACCAGGTACTCGCCGCGTTCTGCTACGTAGAGGTTGCCGGGCGCGGACTGGCCGGGTGTCGGGCTCGGGGCATCGATGATGGTGCTGGCGTTTACTTCCTCATAGTCCACCAGCGGCCCGATTCCTGTATCGGTAGCGCAGCTGGCCAGGACGAACAGCAATCCAATCGATGTCGGCCTGAATCGCAACATGTGTGCTCCTGAAACTGAACCATTTCCCGGCAATTATTATCCAGACTGCGGCACAAATGACCTATACGTGGTTACCGACGATTTTCTCAAGGCTAATCAGCCCCAGCCCGGACCGTCTGACATGCCGGGGAATGTATCTCAGGCGCACGCAAATTTCGTTCAGTTAAGTCTCCCTTAAGGTTTCAGGCACACCATGCATAGACCGGATTTGCGAGGCGTTCCGTCCAACCGGGAATGACTGCAAGCCTGGCAGGTGCAAGCCCCAGCAATGCAGAGGTGCAAGACTCATGGAATTAGCAGTTCTTTGCGCAAGGCCATGCTGCCGTGACTCTATTGCCGTCGTGGCAGGTTGGGGCGTGCTGGTCATCTGTTCGTCCGCCTGCGCAGCCATGGACCCGACCTCATGCACGGAGAGCGCGGCGCTCGCGATAGCACAACCGGGGACGGAAATGCCGGAAATTCTGGATGCCGACGGTGCCGTCATCGGTTCGATCCTGGTGCAACCGGGCAGCATCTTCGATCTCGATAATCCGAGTGAGAACAACGTCCTGTACCGAATGGCAAACAAGGTGCATGTAACCACCCGCCAGGAAGTGATCGCGCAGCAACTGCTGTTCGTCGAGGGCGATACCTTTTCCAGGCAAATTCTTGATGAATCCGAGCGCGTGCTTCGCGCCAATCGCTTTATCAAGGACGCGTCGGTGGAGTTACATGCCAGGGACAACTGTGTCATCGACGTCAGTGTCAAAACCACCGATACCTGGACCTTGTCTCCAAAGTTGAGCTTTTCCCGGTCCGGCGGGCAAAACAGCTCGGATATCGGAGTTAAGGAAATGAATCTGCTGGGAACCGGCATCTATGTTGAAGCCCTGTACTCGACCAATGTCGATCGCCAGTCAAAACAGCTAAAAATCATCGATCGCAATCTTGGCAACAGCTGGTACGGTCTCCGGTTTCTTTACGACAACAGCAGTGATGGCCACACCGCTGATATCGAGCTCGGCAAGCCGTTTTATGCGCTTGGCTCAACCAACGCACATTACATTTCGTTTTTTGACAACGATCGAATCGACTCATACTACGACCTCGGCAGCGTAGTGGGGACGTATCGGCACCAGAGCAAGGCCTACGAAATCGCCCGGGGTTGGTCGACAGGTTTGGTGGATGATTGGGTACGTCGGTGGTCAGCCGGAATAGCGTACAACGATCACCAGTTCCTAGCAGCCGAGTCTACCGGTGTCCCCGGCACAGTTCTGCCAACGGATCGTCAGCTGTTCTATCCGTTCGTCGGCGTTGAGTGGCTGCAGAACAAATTCGACAAAACTCAGAACTATGACCAGATCGGGCGAACCGAAGATCGTTATCTGGGTACGCGGTTTAGCGCGCGGCTGGGTCGATCTGCGACTCAATTGGGGTCCGATCGTGATGCCTGGCTGCTAAGTCTGCAAGCTCAATCGAGTTTCGGTGATTCAAAAAGCACCACCATAACCGTCGATGGCAGCCTCACCACACGAGTCGAGAGCGGCAAGCCGCAGGACTTGGCGTTAGACAGCAGTGTCACGTATCACAGGCGGCAATCCGAAAAATGGCTCTTCGTCGCCGGCGCTAGTGTCTTTTACGGTTACGAGCTCGATGCGGATCACATCATGGATCTTGGCGGTGACACCGGGTTGCGCGGATATCCGCTGCGATATCAATCCGGTGACAAAAAGGCTTTGTTTTCTATGGAACAACGATTCTTCAGTAATTGGTATCCGTTGCGCCTGTTTCATGTTGGTGCTGCCGCGTTCGTCGACGTTGGTCGAACGTGGGGCCAGCGCAGCGTCACGACGACCAACCTGGGCTGGCTCAAAGACGTTGGTGTCGGACTGCGGCTGGGCAGTGACAGGTCCGGTCTGGGCAACGTAATTCATATCGATCTTGCGTTGCCACTCGATGGCACTGCAGAAATCGACAGCCTGCAACTTGTTATATCGACAAAGAAGAGCTTCTAGCAAATGAAACACCTGATACGAAAGCCAGAGGCGCTGATTTTCCTGTTTTGCCTTTGGGTTATGCTGACCAGTAATGATGCCTACTGGAGAGTTGTTGCCGCGAATGACTCGGCGGATTTTCATAATGGCAGCACGTTCATCGCCGCGATCGGGATTCTCACGCTTGGCCTGATTAGTCTTGTAATGCTCTTGCTGGCGCTTGGCGCAATGACTCGCAGTATCCTGATCGTGGCACTGATGGGCAGTGCCGCGATTGGGTATTTCACGAGCGAATTTGGCGTTTTGATTGACCCGAGTATGTTGATCAACGCGTTCGAAACCGACACAGCCGAAGCGGCAGATCTCCTTACCACACCGCTCATCGTAAAGTTCTTGTTGTTCGGCGTGCTGCCTGCTTCCGTGGTCTGGAAATACCCGCTAGAGAGGCGGCGAATACCGACTGCGCTGCGTGATCGGACCATAGCGCTGCTGCTCGCACTCAGCATGATTGCCGGACCGTTATATTTTTCGCAGAAGGAGGTCGTTTCCTTTGGCCGTAATCATCGCGAAGCCCAGTATATGATTGCGCCAATAAACGCGATTTCGTCTGGCATCAGCCTGGTCCGGGATGCATTCGAGACCCCGCCAGTTTACAAGGTCGTCGGCGCTGATGCCGTTCACTTGAGTGCCGATCTGGAAGGGCGCCGGCCCAGGGTTCATGCGTTGATCCTGGGCGAAACAGCCCGTGCGGCAAATTTCAGTCTGGGCGGATACTCCCGATCAACCAACCCCGAGTTGCAGCAGCAATCGAACCTCTTGTACTTGAGCGGCTCATCGTGTGGCACGGCCACAGCGACATCCTTGCCTTGCATGCTGACGCTCGGTGGCAGGACGGGATTCGAACGAAGTGAAAGCAGATACCAGGATAACCTGCTGGATATTGCGGCCCGATCCGGGTACTCGGTCTATTGGGTGGACAATGGCAATGGCTGCAAAGGTCTCTGCGATCGCGTGGATCATCGCGATGTTCACCAGATCGGGTTGCAATCAATATGTTCCGAGGACGCATGCTACGACGAGGTCCTGATCCATGAACTCAGCAAGCTGCTACAGCAAGTTTCGCGCGATACTTTGATCGTGCTGCACCAAATGGGCAGTCATGGACCCGCGTATTTTCGACGTTACCCGGATGAGTTCCGCACATTTGTTCCGGACTGCAGATCGCAGAATTTTGGCGACTGCAGCATACAGGAGATAGTAAATGCCTATGACAATACAATTCGTTACACGGACCACGTCATTGCGGCTGCCATTGAGGTGCTGAACGCGGAGTCGGAGCGATTCGACGTGTCTTTGACCTACGTGTCTGATCACGGGGAATCACTGGGTGAACACAACTTGTTTCTGCATGGCATGCCCTACAAATTGGCACCCGAAGAGCAAAAACAGGTGCCTTTCATAACATGGTCCGCGCACCAGGACTTTCAGGACGTTGGCATGGGTTCGCGATGCCTCGGGACATCTGAGCAACCCGGAATTTCACACGACAACCTGTTTCACACCGAGCTTGGTCTGTTGGACATTGACACCAGCGTTTATGACTCGCAGCTGGACATTTTTTCAGGTTGCCGGGCGGCGAAGCATTTGACCGCGGCGAGCCTGTAAAACCGCTGCCCTCCCAGATAACGTGTCCAAGGAAACAGCACCACCGCTCTTATTCACTCCAGATCCAAAATGTGCTTTCGCCGTTCGCTACAGGGCGTTATTCCATCAGCTCAAAATCGCCTGGCATCCAGGTTTTGTCGAAGAACGGCTGCAGCGGTCCATAAAGCCTCAGCAGTACGTTGTAGCTTTTCCCCGGCATGGTCTGCACCCAGTTGCCTTCTTTTCCTGCCGGCGGCGTCGGAGCAAACCAAACCGTGTAGGAACCATCCGCGTTTGCCTTGATGTCAGGACTATTGCTGTCGACGCCACCAGATTTTTGATCAGTTTCGAGCACTGACCGCGTCTGGTTGTCGTACACCACGAACGACCAGAAATCCTTGGCCGGAATCGGAGCCGGCAACGTGACCGTGTAGGTCTTGCCACCGTCGAGGTAGCGGCCTTGCGAATCGTGCGCACCGATCTCGTAGGCTGAGCCGGTGCCGACCTGGGCCCGCGCCATGGCGGGCGTAATTCCGGTGGCGTAATAGTGGAAGATGATTCGGTCGTCGAGCACACGCTCACCGTTGTTCATGAACTCCGAACTACCGCCTGTAAAAGGCGAGTACCACTGGCGCTGACCGGGATAGAAATACAGGCGCTCCTCGCGTGGGCGAAAGGTCAACGACCGCGCCGTTGCATTGCCGATAGCGACACCTTCAGCAAGAATCTTCCTCATGCGAGCGTCGGGCTCGAAAGGCTTTCCTTTTTTAATGCCGATCGACGCGAACAGCCCGACTATCTCAGGATCGAAAGCGTCTGCTGGCTCGTACTGCACCACGGCGTTCAGCTCGTCGTAGTAGGTGACATCGTTCGCATGAATGGTGTTGATCTTCGCCCCGGAGACGAACACAACCTTGCCTGCGGGCGGGTTACTGATTTTCGACAAAGGATAGATGCGGAACTTGGTGCGGAGCCCCTCGGTAGCCGCTTCCAGACCAGCCTCCTGCACGATGGCACGCAGAAACATCCAGTTGCGGTAGGTCGGCGTCCTGACGACCCGGTAACCGTCTGGAAGCGTGCCCGTGTAATCTGGACCCACGAAGATAAATTTGCCGCCCTTGCCCTGATTAGGCCCGGTTGCCCCGAGATCCGTGACATGGCGGAAGAACGCGTCGTCGACCGCCCCGACCAGCATCCCTGGCGGCACATCGATGATAGCCGGCTCGTCTTTGACGTTGATCTCGGCGAACGCGTAGGGTGTCGAGGTATTGAAGGTCAATGCGAGAGTGCGGGCGTCACCATAGTTTTCCCAGAGGACCAGGTCACCGGGCTCGGCACCAGCCTGCTTCATGCCCTCGAGCATGGCGTAAATTGAAGTGGCAGGCATGCCATTCAGGAATGCTTCGGCTGCGCGCGACGTATCCAGAAAAGTAATCGTCTTGCGAACCGTTTCGTCGCTGGGCATGCCATCGAAGAAGTCCAGCGTGCCGAGCAGTTCGGTCTCCACGGTGTTCGGCGTCAACAGCGTCTCTGGAACGTTAGCCTTGTACTTCGGCTCCGCGGCAGACGCTGCAGCGAAGATTTGGCCAAGTACCACGGTCGCGCCCAGCAGCGTGGACGCATAGCGTTGGATAGTCATCATTAGCATTAGTCCTGTTTAACTACTACAAAATCACCAGGCTTCCAGGTCTTGTCGAACCAGGACTGTTCCGGGCCATACAGGCGAAGCAGTGTGTTCCAGCTCTTGCCGGGGACGGTCTGCACCCAGTTGGATTCGTGACCCTTCGGCGCGGTCGGGCCAAACCAGACATCGACTGAGCCGTCGTCGTTGATAACAACACTTTCCCGCTGGCTGCTGATGCTGGGGAACTGTTGATCGGTCTGCAGCATCGAACGGGTCTGGTTGTCATACACCACAAAGGACCAGAAGTTCCGGGCCGGGATTCCCGATGGCAGGTGGATGGTGTAGGTCTTGCTGCCATCGAGAGGCCTGCCCTCGGAATCGGTGGTTGCCGCGGCGTACTGGGAGCCGACGCCGACCATCTTCATCGCCATGGCGGGTGTGATGCCGGTAGCGTAGTAGTGGAAGAGGACGCGGCCCTCGAGATTGCGAACGCCGGGTTGTTTCAGAAACTCGTAGCTGCCTCCGGCAAAGTTGGTGAACCACTGGCGGTCCGGGAAGTAGTAAACGCCATCAAGACGCGGACGGAAGGCCAGGGCGCGCGCCGTCGCATTGCCTACCGCCACGGCTTCGATGAGGATCTTCTTCATGTGGGCATCCGGCGCAAACTCTTTGCCCTTTTCGATCCCGATGGCGGCGAGCAGGCCGAGGGTTTCCGGGTTCAGCGCCTCATTTGGCTCATACTGGACGATCGCGTTCACTTCGTTAAAGAAGTGAAAGTCATTGGCGTGGATCGTATTGAACTGCTTGCCGGAGACGTTAATGAACTTCATCGGCGGCGGATTGGCCGCATCGGACAACGAGTAGGCCCGGTAAAACTGCCGGGTGTTTGCGAGGGACGTTTTCGTGCTGCCGTTGTCCAGGAAGCCGCGATAAAACATCAGATTGCCATAGGTCGGCGAGCGCAGCACGACGTAGCCGTCCGGCACCTCGCCATCGTAGCCCGGAGGCAGGAGCAGGAACTTGCCACCCTTTCCCTGATCCGGTCCCGCGTTCCCGAAGTCACCGACGTACTTGAACCAGTGATCATCGATGATACCGAGCACATTGGGCGGTGTTTCGATTACCAGCGGACCCTCGCTCGTATCGAACCAGGCCATGTGGTAGATGCTTTCGGTATTGGGGGTGAGGAAGAGCGACTTCGAATCCATCAGGTTTTCCATGATGATCAAGGTCTGATTGTTGTCCGCTCCCTGGGCGGCCCAGCCGGTGCGGATGGCTTCCGCCGATGCGCCAGGCACCGCATTGAGGAACGCATTCACGCCATTCATGAAGTCGAGATTGTCGTAAACCAGCTGCGTAGTGGCGTCGTCCGGATAGCCATCGAAGAAGCTCAAGGTACCTATGCGTGTTTCGACGCTGGCCGGCGTGGTGATGGACTCCGGAATATCCGTCGTCATCTTCATTTTCGGTACGTCTACAGCGACAGCGCCAACCGTCGCCACCGTCGCCACGATCGCGAGCATGGACGTCCAGATTGTCTTGGTATTCATTTCATCTTCTCCACTTCATTACTTGATTGTGCGGTTAGCCTACTTCCAGGCACTCGACCGACAAGACGGGAAATTGGGTGTCATACAGCGTATTGAGAACGCCGGCTAATGCGGCCTGGTCCGGAAGGCGACCGACCAGCGTCGACTGATCGTCGTCGGCATCATCTGACGTCGTGATATTCATGCCCATGAGACGCGCCGACCACTCCAGAGGGATTGAGCCCTGGACGCGAACCCGATACACGGCGGGGCAGTTCATTGTTGCACGACTAGTTCCCATTACTTTCGACTCTCTTTTTTACTTTGGATACAACAGCGTGAAATTGACGCGAATGCCCCAGCCTTCGGGGCCGGCGTCCGGTGTCTGCAGCCAGTAGCGTAGGCCACCGCCTATCTGAACCAGCTGATTGCCCATGCGAAGCAACTGATTGGCCTGAAAATTGATCGGTACAGACCAGCCATCATTCTCCCAGTCGTAAGTTGCCTCGGTATTGACTGCGAACGTGGTTTTCGACGCGGTAACGTAGGAGACAAACGGCTGCAAAAAAGTCTTGCTGACATCAGCACGGCTGCCGCTGCCGGCAAACGACTCGATGTGATTGGCCAGCGCACCGTATGTCCAGGAGCCCTGCTGCTTGAGAACCACCATGCTTGGGCCAAGGCCCCACTTTTCGCTGCCCAACGCCTCGTCGGTCGCGGTCGGGATCAGAAAGACAGGACCAGCACCCCAGATCCAGCCGCTCGAAGTCGGCGCTTTCGGCGAGAAGAACACGCTCTGAACGGTATCGCCCAAACCGAACTCACTGGCACCTGGGGACGGAAAATCGTCTTGTTTCACGAGCGGCATGATCGTCCGCGAAATGAGGTTCCAGTCATCGTTGAGCGATACGGGGATGACAGGCTGCACGATGAGGGTCGTTACTGACCCGCCGTCGTCCAGTCCGTAGGAATCATCAAAGTTCAGCTGCAGCGGCACACTGATCAATGCCGCGACCGGATTGGCAAGTTGCTTGGCAAGATCTGCCTCGTCCTGGGCGTAGGCGCCGGGCGCCGCCAGAAGAGCCGCTAGCACTAGCCGGGACGTCCCCATTTTCATGTAACTACCTGTCGTTGCATCGTGAAAGATGGCGCAAGTTTCGCCTGCGCCCGGTTTTCGCGCATGGCCATAGAGGATGCAAAAAAGGGTGCAGACCGGTGGCGCGGCCCGCGGCGGATCAGCTTGCCGACTTCGCCAGCAGTCCAAGCCCGTTCGCCTTGGCGACTGCGTGACGGCGGCCGTGAACGCCAAGCTTCTGGTAGATGTTTGCGGCGTGACGTTTGACCGTAACGGTTGAAATGTGCAGCTTGTCGGCGATTTCCTTGTTGCTGAGGCGCTCGGCGAGCAAGGTCAGAATCTGTCGCTCGCGCTGCGAAAGCGGCTCAATCATCGCTGGTTCGCTATAGGCAGGCACACTATTCGCCGTTACCGGACGTTTCCTAGACGAATCCTGGAACGCCGCCAGGATCTCGCCAACGTAGGTAAGCCCTTCTTCGTCGACTTGCGCCCTGTTTAGCAGCATACCCAGGCGCGGCCCCAGATCGACGAACAGCCGGATGAATCGGCCGGGCTGCGCAAGCCGCAGCGCCTGTAACAGGTCGGCGTCCGCGGACTCCCGGTTCCCCAGTGCCTCGTGGAGCATTGCGCGCAACGCGAACGCCTCGATCAGGAATCGCCTGTTGTTTACGGTGGTGAAATAATCGACCAGTCTGTTGAGCAGGGCCTTTGCACGGTTTCGACTGGGCGAGCTGTCTGCAAAGACCAGGATTTTTGCCAATACGATAGTCGGAGAGAAGAATCCATATATCGAGGTCAGCGGCTCCGGATCGAAGCGATCTGCCCATTCCATTGCCATTGCCAGCCGGCCATTGCGCAGCGCCAGTTCTGCCTCAAAAGCTTCGGCCAGGCCCACCAGGAAAAGATTTTTCGACTTCAGCGCGAGGTCATGCAAATGTCGGGCGATCTGAGCGGCCACCTGCTTCTCGCCCAGTACCTGGTGCGCCAACCCGGCAATGATCATATTGTGCGCGTGAAACTCCGCACTGATAACGACATCGCTGCGCGCGACATCCGTCAATCGTTCGACCACTGCTTCCAGGCGGTTATGGTGAAAATCCAGGGCGGCCAGGAAATGCTGGCCGATTGTACTTACTTCGAGGAGGCCTGCTGCAGAACTTAGCGCCGCGAGTTCTTTAGCCGATGGTTGCAGCCCGACCAGGTCGCCGTCCATCCAGCGGACGAAACACAATGCCGCGAGGAGCCGGGTAACAAAGGTAGGGCGGTTAGCCGCCGACGATTCATCCGGCATCTCCGCATAAATCGCGTCCAGTGCACCCCTGGTGTCGCCGGTCATCTGCAATGCGCCACCGAGAATGATCATCGCGAAGCCGCGTTCGGCCAGGCTTTCTTTGGGCAATAGTTTGAGCGAGCGCCTTGCCGCGGCGACCGCGGCCTCGCCATCGGACATCAACCACAAGTTGAAGCAGCGCGACGATTCGAGCGAGCCGAGCAATTCCTGCCGCAGCTCGTCGGTGACATCGGCGGTGTCCAAAAGCGTTTCGGCGGCCTCCAGGGTCTCCGCAAATTCTTCGCGTGCGCCACGCGTGCGGTGCAGGCGGGCCTTCAGGAGGAGCAGCTCCGGTCGCGATTCGATCATCCCGGAAGGCAACAAAGACAGCCAGTTTGCCAGCCTATGCCATTCCTCGTTGTTCATAATTTCGTTGCGATGCCTGATGATCAGTTCCGCCGCTTCGCTACCCGCGTCCGCTGCCATCAAGTGCCGAATCGCTTCCTCGAAAAGCTCATGCGCTTCGAACCATCGCGCCGCCTGCAGGTGCACCTCACGAATATCGGCATCGCTGAGTACCATTGCAGTCTCTTCCTGCAGCATGGTCTGGAACAGGTGGTGATATCGGAACCACTCGCGGTGATCATCCAGCGCGATGCTGAACAGACCCGCCTCATCGATCCAACGCGTGAAGTCACGTCCGCTGATCGTATCTTCTCGCGCATTGACGACCTTACACACAGCCTCGCTGAGAGATGCATTAAAGCGATCGAGAAAGGACGTACGAAGCAAGTAGTTACGTATCGTGTTGGGGCATTTTGCGAGCACCTCATGCATCAGGTACGTGCGCACCGCGCGGACATCGCTCGGGATGCGGTCAACAAATTCATTTTCGACGCCGGAGTCCGGCACCGCCAGCGCCGCCAGCCGCAACCCAACCGGCCAGCCCTCGGTGCGCTCATGCAGTTGCGCAATGGCCCGGTCGGCAATTCTGCCGCCGAGCTTTATGCGCATGAATTCCAGAGTCTCGAATTGGTTAAATGCGAGCTGCCGCATGCGGATTTCGGTGAGCGAACCTTTCGCACGCAGCGCCTGCAACGCCAGCGGCGGGTCGCGCCGTGTAACGATGACGATGTGCAAACCCCGCGGCGGGTGCCTGAGGATGGTATCCAGGAACTCGTGTACTTCGATCGCGGTGATCTTGTGATAGTCGTCGAGCACCAATACGACACGAGTATTCAGCGAGTCCAGGTCATTGCAGAAGACTCCCGCCAGGTCGACAGCATCCAGAATCTCCAGGGAGTGCAGAGCCCGCACGGTTTCATCGCAACTATCGGGAATGACGCTGGCAAGCGCCGCCACGACGTAACTGGCGAAATGGCGAAGATCGCTGTCCTCGGTCTCGAGCGATAGCCACGCTGTGGTGCCGGCGTCATGGTCCTGCCAGTGACTGACCAGTGTGCTCTTGCCGAAGCCGGCTGGCGCCGAAACCAGCGTTGCCGAACTGCCTGAAAACTCGGGCGCCAGCGCCAACAGACGCTCACGCATCACTCTGTCCGGCGCCAGTGGCGGCGGGTACAGTTTCGAGCGAATAATAGGAATGGGCAATGAGTCGTGCATTGCGATCACTGGAGCCGGGTTCGCCTTGCTTCGACGCGCCTGGTATTGGGTTAATATTGTGATCCGGATTCTAGCAGAAACTGTTCCGGCCAGATTTGGGCGGGGCACTACACCCACAATTGCACCCTAGAGCGCCATGCCTGATTTCCCCAGGGTCCTTAAACTGTAATGAAATCCAACTCAAGGAGACAACGCATGAACAAGTTGAAATCGGGCCTGATCGCCTCGATCGCCATTTTCGCCACCGTACCCGTCGCTTCTGCGCAGGACGACCTGATCGACTACCTGGTCACCGAGTGCGAAGGGGACATCGAGACCTACTGCAGCCAGGTTACGCCCGGAAACGGCCGGCTGTTGCACTGCATGGCCGCCCACGAAGACAAGATATCCGGCCAGTGCAGCTACGCGCTTTACACCGCGGCCAGCCTGCTGGAACAACTGACGGCTGCGATCATCTATGTGGCACAGGAGTGCAGGACGGACATCGAGGCCCATTGCGCTGATGTGGCGATTGGCGAAAACCGGGTGCTCTCCTGCCTCGCTGAAAACGATGCGGAACTGACGGAGAGCTGCAAGACCGCGTTGGCGAATACGGTCGGCGAATAGCCGGTCAGCAAGTTGCGACCAGGAAACGACAGGGACACCACTCGGATGCATGTTAGCTCACAGTCTTCCTAAGGCCAGCAATGATGAGCTGGGGGCGTCGCGGCGTTCGAGTATAGGCGCCGGGACAGGACGCTACCTGACCCGGACCAATTCATCCAGGCTGGCGATGATCGGCAGCATGATCGGGACGCCTGAAGCGCTCGTCGACGATGCTTTTTCGCCAACAGGCGGCACATCTACTCCTGACCCTGGCGTTGTTCCATCGTTAGGGTGGTCGTTTTGACCCGTATTTCCGTACTAGCGCCTCCTTTGTTTGCCGTTGTTGCGGCGATCGCAGATGACCGTACGACCGATACGCGCCAGGGGCTTGCGCCCGATATCCGTGGCGATGAGACAGCGTTGAAGGCACAACGAGGGAATCTGGTTGCGGTCCCGATACCGATCTCGAATCCAACGCTGGACACTGGCCTGATTGCCGGAGCGGCCTATTTCTACCCACAGTCCGAAGAACAAATGAAGCAACAACCTGCGTCACTCACTGCAGCGGCGGGCATGTACACCAGTAACGACAGCAAAGCCTTCGCTATCGCCCAGCAGAATTACTGGAAAGACGACAGATGGCGCTTTACCGGGGCGTTCGGAGCTGCCGACCTGCGACTGTCGCTATTGGCACCGGATGAAACGGGGCAGGGTGCCAGCGTGGACTGGCGCATTAACGGGACGTTTCTGTTTACCAAGCTTTCCAGGCGGATAAGGGGCAACTGGTATGGCGGTGCGTTCGTAAGAGCTATTGACGTTAATCAAAGCATCAATACAGACATCAGTGATGACCAGGCGGATTTTGAAATTGACGACGTCAAATCTGTCGGCGTCGGCCTGGTTGCCGAGTACGACTCGCGGGATCTGCCTCTCAACAGTTACGCCGGTCGGCATCTCAAAATCGATGTGCTCTTCAACGACGAGACCTTCGACAGCAATCAGACCTACCAGTCTTACAGTGCCGTGTTTCGATCCTATCACCGCATAGCCGATTCGCTGGTGCTGGCCTTCGATTCATGGTTTTGCCAGCCAAGCGGATCAATATCCGCCTCGACTACGCGCGATCTGAAAACAGCAATGCGATTCACTTCTCAGTGGGTGAAGCTTTCTAGAGCGGGTTCGCCGCGGTTGCGCTGATTCCGGCAACGTACCCTAAATAAACGGCGACAGCGTGGGCCTTTCCCAACCACGGCTGGCAACGATCGATATGCGTATAATGTATATTATGTTAAATTCTATCGGGATCTGGCCGAACCCTGGGTTCAAATCGCCTCCCTAGTCCGGCAAAGGTATGAATTCGTCATCCCCGGGCACCTTGCCGAAGCGGCCCTCCAGCCAGTCTCGCTTGGCCTGCTCCATGCGCTCTTGGTTGTGCGTCACAAAGTTCCACCAGATGTACCGTTTGCCCAGGCTTGTTCCACCGAGAATCATCACCCGGCTGTTAGAAACTGCCGTGACGGAAATTCCGGCATTGTTTGCGGCCACGGCCAGCACGCCGGCCGCAAGCTTGTTACCCTCGGCCTCGATCTCGCCGCTAACCACGTACGCCGCAAGCTGTTCCTGGCAAGCCGGCAACGTCAGACTGGTTCCGGCCGGCATCTGGCACTCGAGGTACAGCATCGGCGAATAGGTTTTTACCGGTGACTGATAACCGTGAGCCTCGCCAATAATGACGCGTATCGTGACGCCGTGGAGCGAAAGTTCGGGAAGCGCCGTGGCCGGATAATGCAGGAATTCCGGGTCGATCTCCGCGAGTGCCTCGGGCAACGCCATCCACGACTGGATGCCGTGCAGCTTTGAGTGCTGCAGGTAATCATCTCCGGCTCTTTCCGAGTGCACGATGCCGCGCCCGGCCGTCATCAGGTTCACAGCCCCGGCTTCGATGGCCTGCGCGAAGCCGAGGCTGTCGCGGTGCATGATCTGCCCCTCAAACAAGTAGGTAATCGTGGCAAGGCCGATATGCGGGTGCGGCCGTACCTGGATTCCCTTGCCGGGTGGAAATTCAGCCGGACCCATATGGTCGAAAAATATGAAGGGTCCGACCATCTGTTGCCGGGTCGATGGCAGGACCCGGCGCACGGTCAGTTCGCCAAGGTCCCTTGGTTTCGCCGCAATGAGAAGCAATTACACCAGCCAGCCGAACACACCACCCGTCAGCAGCCCGTAAATCATCGCATCCAGCAGGGTCTTTGCTGTTACCGGCCAGGGGCGCCCAAACCAGACGCTTTCGGGGATAACCCCGATGCCATTGGCTATGAATGCCACCGTGCCGGCGATTCGGAATACCGCGAGGTATTCGGCGTCGGGCGCCAGGGTGCGCGTAACGACATAAGCGCAAAGCACCGATACCATCAGGAAATACACCACCATGCTGAGCAACTTCGGGCCCATCGGTGGCATTCCGTTCGGGACCACAGCGACATACGCGACCGGCCCGGCGGCGAACTTTTCCGCCATTTCAGGTTTAGCCAGGTCCGCATATTCGGCACAATGCGGCACGGCATAAAACCCGGGCTTGGCGCCCGATAAGGCGGTACGAACAACGTCTTCTCGATCCGTTTTCTTGTAGTCCGAGTTATGCCACTTGAGGACCATCCAGATAACCGAACTGGCGAAAAAACAGACGGCAGCAGACGCCAGGATAGGCAGCCAAAGATTCAAAATACCCACATTAACCCCCTGTTTTTATTGTGATTCTAAAAACGTATGGGCTATTTTAGCTCGATTTGCGACTTGCGGCTTGACTGAATTGGACGTCAGTCTCGGCCATATCACCCTCTTCCGGATCCGGCGCAAAAGAATAATCGAGTACGCCCGTGGCTATCAGGTCGGTGGATGCCTGGGCAACCTCCAGTTCAGTTTCAACTTCGCGAATTTTCATTTCCGACTTCAGGTTCTGGGTCGCGCGTTCCGACAACTCTGCACGAAGTTCGCGGGTCTTCAGAACGGATTCCTTGAGGTTCCTGCCCAGATCCTCGATGCGTTCTTGCTGGTGGGAAATCACATTGTCACGTTTCTCGATTCCCTCATTAGCTTCTTCCAGGGACTTTTCGAGAGTCTTGGCCTTGCCGGAAAATTTCTCAGCATCGGCCTGAGCGACGCGAAGTTCGGCTTCGAGTGAACGAATGCGGTCATCACGCGGATCACGCTTGCGGGCGGCGGAAATGGAACTCATGCGGGAATTGATCGCCGACAACAGCCAGCCTATAAAAAAGGCGCCCGCGGTATACAGGATCAGGTTTTGAGGTAACTCCACAAACATCGCGTTAGATTATGCACTTTTGGAACTCAGAAAAGGACCGAGTTCTCAGTCCCGCAAAGCTGGCGGTATTGTCCCGCATCACCAGATTGCAAAAAGTCGCCTCCCCGCGCCATACTTGTTTCTTGAAAAAACAGCAAGTTATGCGGCATTCAGCGCGCGTCGATAGTCTGCAATATTTCGATTGTCTGGTCGGGAAAGTCGCTAAACAGCCCGTCCACCTGCAGTTCGAGCACACAGAATCGCAGCAGCGCTTCCAGGGATTCGAAACCCGGCGGCAGGTCGTCCGACCTAAAGGTATAGGGATGAACAATCATGCCAAGCGCGTGCGCATTTGCCACCAGCGGCGTTTTCTCGATTTGGCCGTCAACGACTGTATATAAGAGTGACAAATGCGGACCGATGCCATCGGCAAGCTGGGCCACCCGTGCCAAGCCGGCAGGTGTAACTAGCTCGGCGTAGTCCGTTTCTGCCTCTTGCCACTCATTCAGCCCGATCAGTTGCACGATTGGCCAGCGGCACTTGAGGTCCTGCTTAAGCCGGCGGACTTCGGCGTCATCGAAACACTGCACAAAAACCAGGTCCGGGTCGCCTGCGCCATCAAATTTGTTAATTTGCTGTAGCAGCAGTGGTGCCAGGTCAACGCCCTCCTGCCGATGCCAGGCCGGACTCTTGATTTCCGCGTATATTCCAGCCCGTCGGCCGGTAGCCTTGTTGAGGCGATTGATCAACAGCATTTCCTCAACGAACGTGTGTACCCGATGGTGCCCGGTCTGCGCTGGATAACGCGCCGGGTAGACGGCCGAACCGTCTTCCCGCATTCGTTCCCAGGCCGCCAGGGTACGAATCTCGGCCAGGTCGAAATCGCGTACGTAGTAGCGACCGTCGGCCCGCGCCCGTCCCGGATACTTAATGCCCACATCGGTGACGGTATCGAGGTGAATATCGTGCAGCACGATCAGCTCATCATCGCGCGTCGCGACCACATCCTGCTCAAGGAAATCGGCGCCCATCAGGTGTGCCAGGACCTTGGCGGCGCGCGTGTGTTCCGGCAGGTATCCCGACGCACCACGATGCGCGATGACAGCGGTTCTCACATCAGTACTAACATTAGAAAAGTACCTTAATAGTATGTTTAATATGTACTTTAGTCTGACTCAAACCCGGGAAAGTCGATCACCTCCCAGCGTGCCGTATTCTCACCGCGCGCAACCCGGCGGATTGCATCGACCATTTCGCGGCCATTCCAGTCGATATGCTCGGCGACCCGCTGCAAGACTTTGGGCGGGGTCTCGGACATACCGCCAAACGGCCGTATTGCGATCATGCCGATGTTATTGGCGTCTGCAACATCCATCATGTAAGTGACCAGGTCGGGTTTCTCCTGGAAGGTGCCGGGCAGAATAATCACGGCCTCCGCCGCTTTGATTTGTGCAATGAACTCGTCCTTGATGGACTCCATGCGGCCATCCCCGGGTCGATTTTCGGGTTTGCTCACGTTGAGGTAATAAAAGCGATCGTCGCTCTCCAGGAACTCAAACAGCCGCAAATAATCATCACTCTCATCAAACAGGTGCGATACAAATACGCGGATCGGGTTCTTCTCAGACACTCACGACTCCTTTGCGAGCTCCTGGGCATTATAGTATCCAAGCTGTTCACATGCCTACGGCGATTCGGTATCGTAGCGGCCACATGCGCCTCCTCCTGTACAACATTCGCTATGGCGTCGGCGGCGGCGCCAGCCTGCACATGCCGATTCCCGGCGCCGGTTACGTGCTGGGCAATCAGTCTGTGCTACCTGACATCACACGCTTCATCAAATCCGTTGACCCGGATATCGTTGGCTTGATTGAAGTGGACACTGGTTCGATTCGCAGCCGAAACGTAAATCAGGCCGAAAAACTTTCCGCCGATCTCGGCATGAATACTTCCTACGAGACCAAGTATGGCGTCCGGTCGCTAAACAAGATGCTGCCTATTGTGCGCAAACAGGGTAATGCCTTCATGGCCGCGGCGCGTGTTCATGGCGAAACGTTTCACTATTTCGATACCGGCATTAAACGACTGATTATCGAACTCGAGATGGAACATTTCGCGATATTCCTGGTACACCTGTCGCTCAAGTATCGACACCGGCACCTGCAATTGCGGCACTTGCATGACCTGGTCCGGGCGACCAACAAGCCGGTGATTGTCGCCGGCGACTTCAACACCTTCTGGGGCGAAAACGAGATCTACCTGTTCATGAAAGCGGCTGGACTGAGGTCAGCCAACGTTAACAGGATTTCGACCTATCCCAGTCGCGCGCCGCGCAAGGAGCTCGACTTCATACTTTACCAGGAGGGAATTCGAGTAACTGGGTTTGACGTGCCGCAAGTCAGGCATTCTGACCATTTGCCATTGGTCTGCGATTTTGAAATTGAGAAAACATAATGACAAGCAAACACTGGACTACTGAAACGGATGATGGCGGCATTACCTGGGTGCGCCTGGACAAGACCGACGGCAACGCCAATGTGTTATCGAGTGAAGTCATGCTCGAACTGGACGCGCTGTTAAAACCACTGGAAGAAAATCCGCCACAGGGTGTCGTGTTTTATTCCGGCAAGACCAGTGGCTTCATCATGGGCGCGGATATCACCGAATTCACGTCCGTCACTACGCCCGAGCGGGCCTACGAGGTCACGCGTCTGGGCCAGCAGCTATTTGATCGCATCGAGGCATTACACTGCCCGACCGTCAGCGCAATCAACGGCTTCTGTCTCGGCGGCGGCCTCGAACTGGCGATGTCCACCGACTACCGCGTGGCGCTGGCGAATGAAAAGGCCATTCTGGGCTTGCCTGAAGTGCAACTCGGACTGCATCCCGGTTTCGGTGGTACCGTGCGCGCCATACAAATCTGTGGCGTCCGTCCCGGCATGCAGCTGATGCTGACCGGCGCACCCGTAACAGTAGACAAAGGCCTTCGTATAGGGTTGATCGATCGTGTCGCCAGCGAGCAAAACTGGCAGCAGCTGTGTCGTGAGTTGATCGCTGCACGCCGGCCAAAACACCGGCCGCCGCTGCTGGAAAGGATTCTCAACCTGCGCCTGGTACGGCCATTCATCAAACCCATGCTGGTGAAACAAGTCGCTCAAAAGGCGCGTCGTAGCCACTACCCTGCCCCATACGCAATGATCGATCTCTGGGTGAAACATGGTGCTGCTACGGCCACCGGTTATGAGGCCGAAGCGAGGTCCTTCTCGAATTTGATGTGCACGGCAACTTCGCGCAACCTCGTGCGTGTGTTCTTCCTGCAGAACAGACTGAAGTCGCAAGGCAACAAGTCGGGCACCAGGATTGCCACAGTGCATGTGGTGGGTGCTGGCGTTATGGGTGGTGACATTGCCGCCTGGTGCGCGTTGCGCGGCCTGCAGGTGAGCTTGCAGGATCGCGCCGCCGAATTCATCGAGCCCGCCATGACGCGTGCTGCAGCATTGTTTGCCAAACGCGTGCGTGACCCCGCTGAGTTGGCAGCGACCACCGCACGCCTGAGGGCCGATGTTAATGGCAGTGGCATGGCGGATGCAGACCTGATAATCGAAGCCATATATGAAAACCTCGAGGCGAAGAAAAAACTCTATGCGACGGTCGAAGAAAAGATGAAAACTGGCGCTATCCTTGCGACCAATACCTCAAGTATTCGCCTGCAGGAGCTGCGCACGGACCTTCGCCAGCCGCAACGCTTTATTGGCTTGCATTTTTTTAATCCGGTGGCGCAATTGCCTTTGGTGGAAGTCGTGCGTTGCGATGACTCCACGCAGGAGGTGCTCGATGCGGCATTCGCTTTCGTCAAGGCAATCGGCAAATTCCCGCTTGAATGTGCGAGTGCGCCGGGATTCGTTGTCAACCGGATTCTGGCACCCTACATGGCGGAAGCCATGCGCCTGGTCGGGGCCGGCGTGAGTCTCGCCGCAATTGACGAGGTTGCTGTCTCGTTTGGCATGCCGGTGGGGCCAATCGAACTGGTGGACAGCGTTGGCCTCGACGTCGTCCTGCACGTGTCCAAGGTACTGGGCACGAAAATGGAAGGACCGGTGGGCGAGCAGGTGTCTGCGATGGTTGCCCGAGGAGAACTGGGCCGCAAGTCGGGCCGGGGCTTCTATACCTGGCGAGACGGCAAAGTACAGAAGGACAGCACCAGCGGCAGCGCGCCGCCGCCTGATGCAGAGGACAGGCTGGTGCTCAGTATGGTCAATGAGGCGGTCGCTTGCCTGGCCGAGAAGGTTGTCAGTGATGCCGACCTGCTGGATGCGGGTGTGATTTTTGGTACCGGCTTCGCGCCGTTTCGGGGCGGTCCGATAAACTATGCTCGCGAGCGCGGCATCGACGCGGTAGTCGCTCGACTGCGGCAACTCGCCGCCGCGCATGGCCAACATTTCGCGCCGCATCCCGGCTGGTCAGAGCTGCAAGCCGGTGATTGAGCCCCGATCGCTTGGCAAACTGTGCGCCCAGTCACGCTGCGCGTGCCTTTATGTATCGGAAGTCATTGAATTGAAGGTAGAATACGGCCGGACTTGAATACCCGCTGCCGGCTGCTAACGAACAGGAATAAGAATGTCGAGTGATGAGACCAATATGCAACTGCTCAAGAGTTTTTCACCTCTTGACGGTCTCAAGCGCGACAATCTGGCTGCATTGGCACGCAAGGTCCAGTTGCGTGAACTTTCCCCCGGGCAGGTATTGTTCAAGGAAGGCGATACCGAAAAGCGTACTTTTTACATTGCCTCAGGCATCCTCGAACTTGTGGACCAGGGGAAAGTTGTCGGCACCGTCGCAGGCGGCTCTGAACTGGCTCGTAACCCTGTGGCACCGGTATTCCCGCGCCGGGTTTCGGCCCGCGCGCGCGACCGGGTGAAGTTCATTTCAATCGATAGCGACCTGCTCGATGTCATGCTCACCTGGGATCAGACCGGCACCTACGAAGTCTCGGAATTGCAGGGCAAGTCGGACAGCGGTGACGACTGGATGACCACGCTGTTGCAGACAAAGGCATTCCACAAAATACCGCCTGCGAATATCCAGGCGATCTTCATGCGGATGCAACAAATCAACTATCGCGCCGGCGACGTTATTCTGAAGCAAGGCACTGAAGGCGATTATTTTTACGTGCTGACCCGTGGCACCGCCATTGTCACCCGCGAAACGCCGTTGTCGAAGGACGGCATCAAACTTGCGGAATTGTCGGTTGGCGATACGTTTGGCGAAGAAGCCCTTATTTCAGACGCGAAACGCAATGCCACCGTTACCATGACGTCTGACGGTGGCGTGATGCGTCTTGGCAAGGAAGATTTCAAGAAGCTACTTAATGAACCGATGCTCCACTGGGTTAGCTATGAGCAGGGTCAGAAAATGGTCCAGAATGGCGCCGTCTGGCTTGATGTTCGGCTGCCAAGCGAGTATCAAAATCACCATATTGATGGCGCTGTCAACATTCCGTTGTACTTCATCCGGTTGAAGATCAACACCCTGAATTCCAACACCAAGTACGTGGTCTGCTGCGATACGGGCCGACGCAGTTCCGCGGGCGCGTATATTCTGAATGAACGCGGTTTCAACGCCTATGTATTGCAGGGCGGCATAAACAAAGACAAAGTCTGACGCGCGGCTACATTGTATGCGTGGGCTTGTCGCCGCCGAGTGCACCGGCCAGGTAGTTCTCTATCTTTTTCTGTGTGTTGCCCTGATCCTGATCGCTGAATTGCACGCCGATGCCCGCGGTGCGCTTACCCTGCGCCCCCTTCGGTGTCATCCAGATGACCGTACCAGCGACCGGAATCTTTTCTTCTTCACCCATCAGGTTCAGCAACATAAAGACCTCATCGCCCAGGCGATAAGAACTGTTGGTCGGGATGAACAGGCCGCCATTCACGACAAATGGCATATACGCCAGGTACAAGGCGCTCTTGTCCTTTATTGTCAGCGTCAATAGTCCTGGCTTGCTCATGCGTTTACCTCGTAACCATCATTTCCGGCAGCTGCCCGGCAAGGGCCTCGATGCCGCATCCTTGGAGTCCCTGCGACAGATCGATCAACAGCCCTTCGAGGGTCAACTGGACATTGAAGGAACCAGCCATCTGACCCCGCAAACGGTTGATCGTGTCTAGATAGCAGAACAGGTTTCGCCTGTCCATGCGCTTTAGCACAGAATCTTCAATTGCCGACTGTGTTCCCGATCCGGTGGTGCCTGAAGCACGAAAAATAGCCGCCTGGACCTGGCGAGCGAGCCAGTTCAGCACAAACGGGGTGTCGAGCGTGGACCAGCGCGCCGCAACATCAAGCGCAGAGGCCTTGCCTGCCGCCACAGCCGCGAGGTCCCGGCTTAGTCCGGCGTGGGTATCCAGTTGCGCACTCGCGGCGATTGCCGCCAGCGGGGCGTTGCCAGCCAGACGCAAGGCTGCGACCCAGCTCTGGCCGGGATGCAGGCGATCCAGCCACGCCAGGCCTTCGGTTTCGCCCGGCAAGGCGAACTCGAGACGCTGGCAACGACTGAAAATAGTCGCGGGCATATGGCCTTTGCGGTCTGCAATCAGGATCAACAGGGCATCTCCGGGGGGTTCTTCGAGCGTCTTCAATAGACTGTTTGCGGCATTGCCGGTCATCGCGTCCGCCGGATCGATAATGGCGACCTTGCCACCTCCCTGGTAACTCGTGAGGCTGAGTTCCGCGACCAGGCTACGAATCTGGTCGATGCCAATGCTCTGCTTGTCGTCTGGCGGTCGGATCCAGCGCAGATCAGCGTGTTCGATGGGATGCGCCGGATATTCTGGCAGAGCGCCGGCCGCACTTATGCCGAGGTGCTGCGCCGCCATCCAGGATGCCGCCGCGCGTTTGCCGACGCCTGCGGGTCCGGTCAACAGGACCGCATGCGGAACGCGCCCCTGCCGGGTTCGTTCAAGCCAGTTCGCTGCGAAATCCCTGTGCCAACTTATATCCATAACTTCAATGTGTTACTGGCTATTTTTCCTGTAATGTCTCATCTAAAAGCCTGTTGATGGCCGAGGTCACAGCGTGGCCGACAAGGTCGACGCTGGCGTCCGCATCTACAACCACGAAGCGATCCGGCTCCGCCGCAGCCAGGTGCAGGTACTGCTCACGCACGCGGCTGAAAAAATCATGGCGCTCGATCTCGATCCGGTCTGGACGACCGCGCCGCCCGGCCCGGCTCAATCCCGTAGCGACCGGCGCATCCAGCAACAGGGTCATATCCGGCTTGAGACCCGGGTGCACCAATTCGGCCAGCCGGTCGATGTCCGCCTGCGCGAAACCACGCCCGCCCCCCTGGTAGGCCCTGCTCGCATCGGTGAAGCGATCACAAACCACCCAGGTGCCCGCTGCAAGCGCCGGCTCGATGCGGTTTTGCACATGCAGTGCCCGCGACGCAAACATCAGCAGCAGTTCGGCAATATCAGGCAACGGTTCGTCGCCGTGTTCTACCAGCAAGCGGCGAATCTTTTCGGCCAGCGGTGTGCCACCGGGCTCACGCGAGGTTAAAACCGGGATACCACGTTGCTCTATGGCCTGGCGCAAAATCTCGACGTTGGTTGATTTACCGACACCTTCGATACCCTCAACGGTGATGAACTTGCCTCGCTGCATTCATTAATCCTTGTTACGCTGATTTTTTTTCAACTGCTGCAAGTATGCCGCGACTGCCTGGTCATGTTCTTCTTTGGTCGTCGAAAACCTGTGACTGCCATCACCGGTACCCGTGGCAACGAAGAAAATCTCCTCGCCTGCAGCAGGATGCAACGCGGCATAAATTGACGCGCGGCCAGGCATGGCGATCGGTGTGGGTGGCAGCCCGCGCCTCGTGTACGTGTTGTATGGCGTTGGCGTCTGCAGGTCCTTGCGTGTCAGGTTGCCGTTAAAGTCTTGTCCAAGCCCGTAGATCACCGTTGGGTCCGTCTGCAAGCGCATACCTTTTTCGAGACGCCGCGAGAATACACCCGCGATTCGCTCACGCTCGTCGCTGCGTGCGGTTTCCTTTTCGATGATGGACGCCAGAATCAATGCCTCATACGGGGTCGCCACGACCGCCGACTCGCTCTTGTTTGCCCACTCCTTGGCGAGCACATCCTGCATCATCTGGTAGGCTTGGCGCAGCACACTGCGATCACTGGTATTGCGGGGGAAATAGTAGGTTTCGGGGAGAAACAGGCCCTCCGCGTGACTGGTCGCCGCACTTAGCGACTCCAGCAATGCAGGCCAGTCCTCGTCCGTCATGCTGGCATCAAGTTCTGGCTGCTGATGCAGTGCGTGCAGCAGGTCCCAACGGTTCCAGCCTTCGATCAGAGTAAATGAGTAAAGCCGTACGGCACCGCGAGTAAACTGTTGCAGCAATTCCCGCGGTGTGGTCCCAGGCGTGATCAGGTATTCGCCCGCTTGAACCAGGTTGGCCTGCCCAGTCCAACGCGCGTAAATGCGCAACATACGAGCGCCGGCAATGATGCCACGCTGCTCGAGTGACGCCGCTATGCCGCCAAAAGATGTCCCAGACGCAATCTCAAATGTGGCACCAGTGTCCGCTACGGTGACCGGTGTACCGAGAAATGCATGCAAACGCATGCCACCGAATGCAGTGAACGCCGAAAACAGCACCAGCATCGAAAGCAATATCAGCTTCAGCGTCCTCAAGCCTGGCACTCCGGAACACCGTTGGCCGCGGCTAGCGCCTGGGCCTTTCTTGTGAAGTCACCGACTGTCCAACGCCGCGAGCCGCAACTTTGCACGGGGATTACGCCGAGCAGACTGTTGGTGAGAAAAACTTCGTCCGCGGCAAGTAACTCGTCGATGCCAGCGTCACGCACGTCGCAGTCAATGCCCGCGGCTTGGAACCAGCGCAATAACTGGCCGCGCATGATGCCGGACACGCCGCAACGCGTAATTGCAGGCGTGATGAGACCGGATTTTGCCGCCATGAACACGTTGCTCATGGTACCGCAGATCAGGCGGCCGCCAGTGTCGAGCATTAGCCCTTCAAAGATTCCCGGATCTTGCCATTCTGCCCTTGCCAGAACCTGCTCGAGCCGATTCAGTGTCTTGATACCGGCCAGTTGCGGCTGAACTGCCAGTCGCGATGCGCACAGCCGAATTGTGGCGCCCTGCTGATAGATCGTTGCAGGTAGTGGCTTCGCGGCGAAAATACCGACGCGCACGATTGGACCGGCGTCTTCAATGCGTCGATATCCTCGCGGCCCACTGCCGGCCGACAGCACCAGCTTGGCCGTCGCATATTTGTTCACATCGGCCGACTGATGTATGGCGTCATCAACTGCCTTGAGCAGTGCCTCGGCCGGTGGACAGTCCAGCAACAGTCGTGAGCAACCGATCTGCAGACGTGCGATATGCGCGACGCAAAAGCGCGCCGCACCATCGCGAACTGCCATGGTCTCAAACAAACCGTCACCGTATTGCGCGGCACGATCATCGGCCGGGATGCAGTCGATCCTCGAGCCCTGCGCAAACCAGCCACTCATGGCAGGATTGCTCGCAGCAAACCCTTTGCCTTGGCTCGCGTTTCGTTCAATTCCGCCTCGGGGTCCGAGTCCGCCACAATACCGGAACCTGCACGCCAGCTAACCTTGCCATCGCGAACCACCATGGTGCGAATCAAAATGTTGAGGTCCATGCTGCCGTCGCGGTTCAGATAGCCAAACGAGCCTGTATAGGCACCGCGCGGGCCGGCCTCCAGCTCGCTGATGATTTGCATGCAGCGGACCTTCGGGCAACCGGTAATTGTGCCGCCCGGAAACACTGCCCGAATCACCTCCCCCGGCGTCACAGATGGCCGCAAGCATCCATGAATATTCGAAACAATGTGATGCACATGCGCATAGCTTTCGATGACCATCTTTTCGCTCACTTTGACCGAGCCAGGCTCGCATATCCGACCAAGATCATTGCGCTCCAGGTCAATCAGCATGACATGTTCGGCACGTTCCTTGGGGTCGCCTAGCAGCTCATTAAGCAATCTTTTGTCGTAGGCCGGATCATCCGATCTCGGCCGGGTCCCGGCGATGGGTCGCGTCGAGATATACCCATCGCGAATGTGCACCAGCCGTTCGGGTGATGAAGAGATGATCGATACCCCGTCCCAATAGGCAAGTCCTGCGAACGGACCCGGATTGGATTTGCACAAGGCTGCGTAGATTCGGTTGGCGTCGACGCACGGCATTGTGGCCGACCAACCACGCGACAGGTTGGCCTGGTAAACTTCGCCCTGCGCAATGTGATTCTTGGCCGCTGCGACCGCGCCAAGGAAGCGACCTGGGTCTTCCTCGTCGATCCGAATTTCCTGCTGCGTCGCAACAGCCTCGACCAGTTCACGGGCGGCGAGCATATCGGTGAGCACTGCCTCGGCGTCAAAGCCGGATCCGGGCTCGGCGACAAAATGGCATTGGCCGGTGTCGTGCGCAACTATGAGCGCCGCGGGACAGCGAACTGCAAAGGCCGTTGGCAAGAGCGGATCGTTGAACAAACCGACGCTGGGCTCGATTTCTGCCGCCAGCTCGTACCCGAGATACAGGAACCAGCCGCCAGCAAACGGCAGGTTGCTGTCGCACGATGCCACCCGCTCGTCCCGCCACCACGCGTCCAGTGCCGTCAGGAATTCCCGCTGCCCAGCAGCTGCCACACCGGACAGCTGACCTGGCCTGTCGAGCACCAATGAATCACCCTGTGACATCAAAAGCAGGTCAAAACCACCGAGTGACGATGCCGCCGCCGTGCTTTGCAGCAGAAACGAGTAGCGCGCCGGTGCGAGGCGATGGAGAGCGTGTAAATCGACGCCTGCCGGAAGCAGGGTCGAATTCATACAAATTCCCGGAATATCAGAGTGCCGTTCGTGCCGCCGAAGCCGAAGGAATTGGATATTGCTGTCCGGATCCGCGCCTCGCGCGCTGTATTCGGCACGTAGTCGAGATCGCAGGCAGAATCCTGGTGCTCGAGGTTGATCGTTGGCGGTATTACCTGGCGGTTAATCGCCTGGATGGAAAAAATGGCCTCGACGACGCCTGCAGCACCCAACAGGTGGCCGGTCGTGGATTTTGTCGAACTCACCATGAGTTTGTCAGCGGCGGCACCGAAGGCGCGCCGAATTCCAACGGACTCGCCTATGTCGCCGGCCGGAGTCGAGGTACCGTGGGCGTTCAGGTAGTCGATATCCGACGCCTCGATGCCCGCGTCCCTGATTGCGGCGAGCATTGACCGGCGTGCGCCATCGCCGTCCGCCGGCGGCAAGGTGATGTGATAAGCGTCGCCACTCATGCCGAATCCAATCAGCTCGGCATAGATCCGGGCACGGCGTGCTTTTGCATGTTCGAGTTCCTCGAGCACAATGCATCCGGCTCCATTGCTGAGCACGAAGCCGTCGCGATCCTTGTCAAATGGCCGGCTGGCACGTGTCGGGTCGTCATTGCGCGTCGACATGGCGCGAGCCGAGCAGAATCCACCCATGGCGAGTGGCGTGGTCGCGTATTCGGAGCCGCCCGCCAGCATCACGTCCGCGTCGCCATGTGCGATCATGCGGCCACCGAAACCAATGCAATTCGCAGATGTTGCGCAGGCAGTCACGATAGACACGTTCGGCCCGGTAATGTGCTGCAGGATACTGACGTATCCGGAGGTGATATTGATAATGCTGCCGGGAATGAAAAACGGCGACACCTTGCGTACGCCGCCATCGAGCATCTTCCGGTGGTTTTCCTCGATGCTCTTGATGCCGCCGATGCCGGCGCCCATCGCAACCCCGATCGTGTGGCCGTTCTTTTCGGTGATCTCCAGCCCGGAATCCCGGATGGCTTTTACAGCAGATGCAATGCCGTAATGCACAAACGGGTCCATCTTGCGCGCGTCTTTCGGCGTCAGGAACTCCTCGACATTGAAATTCTGTACGATCCCGCCAATTCGAGTCGGGTACGTGCTGGTGTCAAATTCATCGACGATGCGGATGCCGGACACGCCGTTGCACACATTGTCCCAGGCTTCGTCGAGCTCATTGCCTACCGGCGAGACAATACCCATTCCGGTAATGACGACGCGTCGTTCTTTCAAGGTTGACTCGTTTGGATTGGCAGAATGCCAGGAGGCACTAGGAATGCAGGTGGGAACTGGCGCGGCACATCGGGCGCCGCGCCACGGAACATCAGTCTGCGTTTGCGGCGCGCGACGTTACGAAATCAATTGCCTGTTGCACTGTAGTGATTTTCTCGGCGTCCTCATCCGGAATTTCGGTCTCAAATTCCTCTTCGAGCGCCATGACCAACTCGACCGTATCGAGCGAATCCGCACCGAGGTCGTCTACAAAGGAGGCGTCGTTCGTTACCTCGTCTTCCTTGACACCGAGTTGCTCGGCAACGATGGCCTTTACTTGTTCTTCGATACTGCTCATAGCGGTTTCTTCTCCTCGGAAGATCACGTCAAAAATAGTACACGGCCCCGTAAGTCTTTGATATCTCTGGGTGCAAGCTGCCGTGGCACGGTATTGTAAGGGAATAGGTCTGGCCTTGCTACTGCGAATTCGCGCCAACTTAATCCATTAACATGCCGCCATTTACGTGCAAGGTTTCACCGGTGATGTAGGCTCCGGCCGCCGAAGCAAGAAACAACACGGCGGCGGCGATATCCGCGCCCTCCCCCAGCCGGTTGAGCGGAATCTGCGCCAGCATGGCGTTACGCTGGTCCTCCGGCAGAACCCGGGTCATGTCGGTGTCGATGAAACCCGGCGCAACGACATTCACGGTGATGTTGCGCGAACCGATTTCGCGGGCAAGCGACTTGGAAAAGCCGATCAAACCGGCCTTGGCCGCTGCGTAATTGGCCTGCCCGGCATTTCCCATGACACCGATGACGGACGCAATATTAATTATCCGCCCGCGCTTTGCCTTCATCATGCCGCGCAGGCACGCCTTACTGACCCGGTAAGCGCCGCCGAGATTAGTTGCGATTACTGCATCCCAGTCCTCGGCCTTCATGCGCATCAGCAGGTTGTCGCGCGTGATGCCGGCATTATTCACGAGGATCGATGGATCGCCCTCGTTCGCCTGCACATCGGCCACCGCAGCGTGCACCGACGCTTCATCGGCGATGTCCAATACGATACCCCTGCCGCCGGACCCAAGCGCGACCGAAATGGCGTCGGCCCCGGTCTTGCTGGTCGCCGTGCCAATAACTTTGGCGCCCGCCGCCGCGAGAGCTCGTGCGATTGCCGCGCCAATGCCCCGCGAAGCTCCGGTAACGAGCGCGATTTCCCCCTGCAATGCGTGTTCGCTAAAAGCGCCTGTCATGCTGATTCCTCGGCCACCAGGGCCTGCTGCAAACTGTCGATGGAGTCAATGGTGTCACAGGCCACGGACTTGTCGATACGCCGCACCAGGCCCGCAAGGACTTTACCCGGACCGCATTCGATGATCCGTGTCGCTCCTGCACGTGTCATGGCGTTGATGGTAGCTACCCAATGTACGGGGGCGTAGACCTGACGTGACAGGCGTGCGCGAATATCGTCGCCACTCGTATAGGGTCTTGCATCCGAGGCAGCGATCACGGTAATGGCAGGGGTCCTGAATGGCGCCCGCGCCAGCGCATCCGCCAGCGCTTCGCCTGCTGCGCGCATCAGGGCCGAATGGGCCGGAACACTCACCGGTAGCTGCAAGGCACGCCGTGCGCCGCGTTCCTTGGCCAGAACGATGGCACGGTCGACCGCGGCCACGTCACCGGCAATGACCACCTGTCCAGGGGCATTAAAATTGACCGCGTCTGCGACACCATCGCCGGCCGCGGCCGCGCAAACCGCGATGACGGCCTGATCGTCGAGGCCGAGGATGGCGGCCATCGCACCTGCCCCGGCGGGCACTGCGTCTTGCATCAACTCGGACCGCCGCTGCACGACTCTGAGTGCCTCGTCAAAAGTGAGGCTGCCCGCGCACACCAGCGCCGTGTATTCGCCCAGGCTGTGTCCCGCCATCATCGCAGGGTCCGTCCCGCCTGAGGCCTGCCATACCCGCCAGGCCGCGTATCCGGCGGTCAACATCGCCGGCTGGGTCACCGTTGTGGCATTCAGCTGCTCGATGGGGCCTTCAGCAACCACTCGCCACAGGTCATAGCCCAGGATCTCGCTGGCTTCCGCATAGCTGTCCTCCACGAGCGAGTGTGCCGCAGCAAGATCGGCCTGCATGCCCGAAGACTGAGAGCCCTGACCCGGAAATACCATTGCAATGCTCAATTCATGCTCCGTCTGGGGCTGTCGATGTGGGCGCGCATTATATAGGCGCAGCTGACGATTTTCTAAGGGCGAACAACAGGCCCGCGAGTGCGCCGCCAAGAGTCCCGTACAAATGTGCCGCCACGACCACATTTCCGCCGCTCGAGGCCTCGGAACCCGGCAGTGGCCCAAACAATTGCTCGTAGACCAGTTTGCCGAGCAGGAATGCCGCGATGATACTGAACTCGACCTGCCGATGGCGGATGCCGCTGACCGTACCGGCTGCGAGCAGGCCGTGCAACAGCCCCGACAGCCCAACGTACCAGCTCAACTGCGGCTGCAAGTACCAGAAACCGAGATCCATGCCAGCAATGGTCAGGATACTTACGGCCACCCACTGTCGCCAGGCGAAATGCGCCCCGACCAGGTAGGCGATCAGCAGCAACCCGGCGCCATTCAGCAGCAGATGGGACCAGCCGAGATGCACGAAATGGCCGCTGAACAGACGCCAGGTTTCGCCGCCGGATATTGCCGCCCTGTCATAACGCAGCCACTCGCGTACCGGTTGGCCACCCAGCTCGAGCGCCGCCACGACCGCCAGCACCGCCAGGGCGGCCCAGCAGGCAGCAAATTCGGCTTTTTTCCGAGTATCCATGGCACCTTGGCCTAACCCTATGTTTGCTATACTCGCGTTTAATCAACAAACGAGTCAATGCAGGCCGGTCTGCGCCTGCCATGGAGTGTGTACGTGTTACGGAACAACCGGCAAAGCGGCTTCACATTAATCGAGATCATGGTCGTTGTGGTCATCATCGGCATACTTGCAGCGCTGGTTGGTCCACGCTTGTTCAACCAGGTCGACAAGGCACGGGTCGAAGCCGCCAAGGCAGAAATATCAACCATTGAGAACGCACTCAAATTCTATCGGCTTGACAATTTTGCCTACCCTTCCACTGAACAGGGTATCGAGGCACTGGTGACCAAGCCGAACGATCCAAACATCAAGAACTGGAATCCGGGCGGCTATCTCGAACGCATGCCGACTGATCCCTGGGGCGAACCTTACCTTTACCTTAATCCCGGCAATAATGGTGAGATCGATGTATTTACGCTGGGCGCCGATCGGGCACCGGGGGGCGAAGGGTACGATGCCGATATCGGCAACTGGGACCTCAAATAAGCTCGACCGCTGTGCGTGATCGCCGCCCCAGTGCCGGTTTTACGTTGATCGAGATCCTGGTCGTCGTTACGGTGATCGGGATTATCGTATCAATCGCGCTGCTCTCATTGAGTGTTCTCGGCGACGATCGACAATTGCGTATTGAGGCACGGCGAATTAGTTCCTTGCTGGCTGCCGCGCAGGATGAGGCCGTCATGCAGGGTCGGGAATTCGGTCTCGAGCTTATGCACAGTTCCTATCGCTTCGTAGAATTCGACCCTTTCCAGGCGCGCTGGCTGGAACTCGAGATCGACGACATTTTTCGCAGCCGCAGGCTCCCCGAAGACCTTGAGTTCGAATTATTGCTTGAAGGAAAAACAGTGCTGTTGAGTGCCGAAGCAGCGAACATTGCTGATCCGGATTCGACCAATGTTCGCAACACGAGCGAGAAATACGCGCCACACGTGCTGATATTTTCAAGCGGCGAGGCAACCCCGTTCGAATTGCGTATTGCGCGCAGATCGGAACAGCAGTTCGTCATACTCGAAGGCAACGTGATGGGTGTCGTCAGTATTATGACCGCAGAAGAGCAAGCCGATGCGATGCGCTAGGAAATCCCGCGGCTTTACCCTGATCGAAGTGCTGGTCGCGCTCGCTATTGTCAGTTTCGCGCTGAGCGCCATGGCGGTCACGATGGTGCAGATGCTGAACGCCGCGAACACCTTGCGTGATCGGACCTATGCCAGCTGGATAGCGCACAACAAAATTACGGAGATGCGCCTGAGCAATGTTCTGCCCGAAGTTAGCGCCACCAGCGGCGAGATGACCTACGCCGGTGTGGAATGGGCCTGGCGCGCGGTGGTATCCGAAACAGGGGTGGAAAACCTGTTCCGAATCGATGTCAGCGTTTCGTTTCCCGGCCAAGAACCCATCATGCGCCCGGTGACCGGATTCATCGGCGAACCCGTGCCACCCGGGCTAAGCAACGGAGCATGGAATCAACGCCGGCTCAATGCGCCTGGCTCGCCCGAGGCACCGGAATCAGGGCCGATATCGTGAACCTCAGACGTGCACGGGGATTTACCCTGATCGAGATCATGGTGGCGGTCGCGATTTTCTCGGTCATGGCCATGCTCGCCTGGGGTGCATTGAGTCAATCCCTTGAAAATGCCGACATGCTGACCGAGCGCATGCAGCGCCTGCAGACGATTCAGCGTACGCTTCGCTACCTGAGCGCGGACCTGACGCAGGCGGCACCGCGCCCGGTGCGCACCGAGCTCGGCGATGGGCTTAGCCCGGCTATCTTCAGCAGTCTCAGCGGCGATTTCGCTATTGAACTAAGTCATGGCGGCTGGGGTAACCCGGCCGGACTGCCGAGAAGTACATTGCAGCGGTCCGCATACAGAATTGAGGACGGTAAGCTCGTTCGCTACCACTGGAACGTCCTCGACCGAACTTATGGCAATGAGGCAGTCGCGGCCGTACTTCTTGAAGATGTCGAAGCGCTATTGTTCCGTTTTTTTGACGACAACGGTGAATCTTACGAAGTGTGGCCGCCGCAAATCGCCGCCGGGAGCACCAATCTTCGCGTCAGGCCGCGCGCCGTCGAGATTGTTCTGAGCTTGCCGGATGAAGGTGAAATAACGCGCCTGCTGGAAATTGCACCATGAGACCTGCATACAACAAGGGCGTAGCGCTATTAACTGCTTTGCTGATTACTGCCCTGCTGGCCACCCTTGCAATCACTCTTAAGTGGAACAATGCGCTCGACATTCGTCGCACCGTTGTCATGCTGAACCGCGATCAGGCAATCCAGGTCGCGCTTGGCGCCGAGAGCTGGATACAAAACATACTGCGCGACGACTACGAAGACGATCCGGACCACGACCACCTTGGAGAAATCTGGGCCAGCGAGCTTCCGCCCCTGCCTATAGACGGCGGTGAAATTTTTGGCGTCATCGAGGACTTACAGGGCCGTTTCAATGTCAACAACCTGATCGATGCAAATGGTGACATTGATCAGGAAGCACAAAAGCAGTTTCAGAATCTCCTGAACGCGCTGCAACTCGATCCGCGTTTTGCCGGCATTACCGCGGACTGGATCGATGCGGATGACCAGGCATCATTTCCGGATGGCGCCGAAGATGCCATCTACACAGGTTTCACGCCGCCGTATCGCGCGGCAAACCAGTTTCTTTCGAATGCCTCCGAACTGGGTGCAATAGAAGGCATGGACAAAGAGAGTTTTGATATCCTGTCGCCACATATTGTTGCCCTGCCGCGGCATACGGGTATTAATGTGAATACCGCGACCGGACCGGTACTACAATCGCTGAGCGAAACCATGTCGGTGGGCGATGTCGAAAGTCTGTTCGCTGCCCGGGAGGGCACGGGGTTTACCAGCCTGGACATCTTCGACAGCTATGTCGAGGGCGCGTTACAGGAGCAGCTTGAGGAATCCACCAGTTATTTTCAATTGAAGCTGATCGTGCGGATTGATACGGTGCGCATCACCTACTACAGCATTCTGGAACGTGGGCCGCAGGGCGATGTTACGCCGATTCTGCGTTCCCTGGGGACAACCTGAAAAATGGCAGAGTTTCTGGTCATTCGACTTGGCGATAATCCGCAGCAATCCGCAAACTGGATTGCGGTGGATAACAATGGCACACGTCGTTCGCCACCGGTTACCGGTCCCCTGTCAGAAGCAAAACAGGATATCGGCGGACGCGCTGTCATAGTGCTGGTTCCGGCAACTGAAGTGCTCAATGCCACGGTTGATATACCGATAAAAAGCGGTGCCCGCTTACGGGCCGCACTGCCGTTCGCACTCGAAGAGCAGCTCGCTGATGATGTCGAAAATCTTCATTTCGCCGCCGGTGAGCGGCGTGAAAGCGGCTTATTGCCGGTTGCGGTGGTCGCGCGTGCGCAAATGCTGGGCTGGCTGGAGGCGCTGCAAGAGGCCGGAATCGTCGCAACCCGACTGGTTCCGGAAAACCATGGCCTCGCCCGTATTCCCGGCACGCTCAGCATGCTGGTCGCCGAGCAACAGATAATGTTCAACGATGGCGCAGAGTGCGAGTTCGTCATTCAGGATGTGAAACCCAGTGACGTGCTGGCCGTGGCGGGCGTGTTAGAGGGTGCGGCCGGCGGCGATGTGAAAACATCCGGGCACCTGCTGGTGTACTGTGAACCCGGCGAGGAACAGCGATTCGCTTCGGATTGGACGGCATTGCGGCATGAACTGAGCAGCGTCGATATCAACCTCCTGCCCGACGGGGTGCTGCCGCGCCTCGCAGTAACGGTCGCCGCAGGGCGCGGTGTGAATCTGCTGCAGGGCCCCTTCGGCGCGAAGACAAACTACCGGGCCTTGCTCGAGCCGTGGAAATATGCCGCCGGACTGCTTCTCGCCCTGGCGCTGGTCAGCTTTGCTGGCAAGGCAGCAGATTATTACCGACTGGCGCGCGAACAGGCTGTGCTGCAGGAGCAATTCCTCGCCGAGTACCGGCAAATCCGACCCGATGACACTCGCGACATCGTTGACCCTGAGCGGATCGTGGCCGAGGAGCGTGCCAGGCGAGGGTCACCGGTCTCAAGCGACGCATTTCTGCCCTTGCTGTACGAACTGAGCCAGGCATTACAACAGAACGAAGCGGCGGAAGTTGAAGCGATCAGCTACCGCGCAGGCATAGTTGATGTGCGCCTGACAGCCCCGGATGTCGCCACGCTGGATAGCATTCAGCGGGTTATTGGCGCATCCGGCCGTTTCGGTGCATCCATTCAGTCAACGGACCAGGTTGGTGACAAGGTAAGTAGCCGCATCCAGATTCGACAGGGTGGTGTATGAAAGATTGGTTCGAAGCGCTGCAAAAGCGTGAGCAGATTTTCATCTCCGCGGGAGGGATTATCGTATTGCTGACGCTCATCTACGCATTCATTTGGTTTCCGCTCGACGCCGGGCAAAATGCATTGTCTGCGAGCGTTAGTCGCTGGGAGCAATCACTCGTGGCGCTTAAACCGCTCAAGAACATTCAGGTCACGACTTCCACGTCACGAGCGGCCTCGACTGGCAGCGGTCAACAGACTCCGGTTGTCATTGTTGATCAGACGTTGCGTGCGCGCGGTCTGGATCGAGCCCTGCAACGTAGTCAACCGACGTCGGGGAACGGCATTCGCGTGGAATTCGAGAATGTCGCTTTCGACGAACTCGTGCAGTGGCTCGGAGACCTGAGCCGGCAATATGGCATGCACGTTACTTCGGGCACCATGTCTACGAACACGCAGGCGTCGCCGGGTCGAATCAACGCGACGTTCACGCTGGAACGCGCCTGATGGCGCGACGTTCGCGCCTCGTATTGTTTGGTTTGCTCACCTTTGTTGCGGGCGTCCTGCTTTTTTTCCCGGCACGCGTCGCGTACCAGTGGCTGGCACCACCCGAGCTCAAACTCGGCGGTATCCACGGTACGATCTGGCACGGCGATGCCAGTGAGGCGTCTGTGCGCGGTATTTACCTGCGCGATATGCAGTGGCGGATCCGGCCAATGAAACTCCTGGGGGCAACAATCGCCTATTCAATGCATGGAAAATTTGCGTCCGGATTTCTGCAGGCGGACGTCGCAACCGACCTGTCAGGCGCATTGACGGTCAGCGAATTGGGCGCGTCGCTGCCACTTGCTGAATTACAGCCGGTACTGGGAATTCCCGGCTTGCGTGGCAATCTGTCGGTGCAATTCAGCCGCTTGCGCGTATTGGAAGGCCTGCCGGTGGTAGCCGAGGGTAGTATCAGCATTGCGCAACTGGCAGTACCGTTCGTTTTTCGCGACGCACTCGGAGACTTCCGCGCGGAGTTTTTTACCGAGGACTCTGCTATTGTGGCGAGTCTCGAGGACAGTGACGCCCTGATTGATCTTGCCGGCAGCTTGCGGCTTTCCGCCAACCGCAGCTACCAATTACAGGGCCAGCTAGGCGTTAAGGAAAATACGCCGGCGTCGCTGCGACAATATTTGGCCGCTGGCCTCGGCCCTGCCAATGTGCGCGGCCAACACGAGTTTGCTGTGGAAGGAATTCTATAGCGGTACTTCTACGAACTGCTGCAGCAACGGAAAATACAAGGCGCAACGCGCTTCGGTGTGTGCGTAATCCAGGTAGAGTTGCCGATATTTTTTCAGCTGTGGCCGATAACGTTCGACTTCCGCTTCAAGAAAAGACTCCAGCTTACCGCCCTCATGCGAGCTGGTCTTGTAGTCGACAATCCAATGTCTGTCCTGTTCGTCGATACGTACACGATCCAGTACCACGGATATGAGTTCTCCCTCGTAAACTCCGGTCAAGGCGAGTTCTGCCATTCCTTTACCGCTCAACAGCCAGCGACCTTTTTCGTCGGCCAGTATGCCTGTGAGGGCTGCCTCAACGCGCCCAATGACCGTCTCGCTACTTGCGCCGATAACTCCCATGCTCTGCAGCCAGCGCGACGAAGTCGCCTTGATAATCTCCGCGCCCGCCTCTGCCAGCGACACCCGTCCATTGGCAGCCAGTTGCAGCCAACGATGCACGATCGTACCCGCCAGTCGCGCTTCGGCGCCTACCCAGTAAAATTCGACGGCCGCGTCAGTGGGTTGCGCGGATACTTCGCCGCATTTCCCCAGGCCATGAAATTCTGGCACCGCATACGGCTCCGCAAATCTCCGCAGTACCGGATTCAACCACGGCGCAGGGCTGGTTTCGATGACGGTATTGCGCGCACTCTGCAGTGCGTTGGCGAAATCGCTGGCTACGGACGGCCATAACAATTCCAGCAGACTGCCTGAGCGAGGCCCTCGCAACTGTTTTCCATCAGCCGGCAACTCGACATGTCCCATCAAGTGCAGGCTCTTACGCGCTCGTGTGCAGGCGACGTACAGCAGGCGCCCGAGCTCGTGTCGGTACTTGCCGGTCTCAACCTTTTCTATATATCGATGCAGTGGATCTCCCTCCACGTCTGCCCTTCGCCCGACCGGGCTGATGATTTTTTCGTCTGCGCCGTGTGCGCCTGGAATATCGCACCAGCTCAGGACGCTGCGATCCTGCCTTGCGGGTACGCGACCGAGACCGTACAGCAGCACGTGGTCAAACTGCAGCCCCTTGGCGCGATGCATGGTCATTACCTGCAGTCGCGCATCGCTGTCACTCGAAACGTACTCGTGGTCCAGCGCATCCTCGAGTTGTGCTACATCGATCAGCGTGCCGCCCTGTTCCATGCCCTCGACAACATCGAGATAGCGATAAATATTGTCGACGGTGTTTGCATCGCGAAGCATTGCCGCGCCGCCCAGGGCAACCCAGGTTTGCTCGACACGATCGCGCAGCGATTTTAACCTGGCGGGCCGCATCGCAGGCCCGAGTACATCCCGCAGGCGAATCACCGCCAAACGTCCGTCATTACCGAGGCGTGCCAATGATTCACCATCGTGGAGTAATTGCCACACCGTGCGGTCGCCAGCTCCACTGAGCAGCGCATGCAGGTCCGTCCAGTCGAGACCGGTCCACGGCGATCGCAGAATGGCCAGCCATGCCAGCCGGTCGCCACGGTGCACTAAGGCTCGAGTCAGGGCCAACACGTCAATGATCTCGGGAAGGTCGGTAAGGCGATCGATCTCTATGGCACGATAGGCCAGACCGGCTGCGCGCAGATCGCCCAGCAACCTGCTTAGGTGGCTGCGCCCGCGGACCAGTACCGCCATATCATCGTCCGGATACGCCGCCAGGGTTTCCTCGATCAGCGTACATCCATGCCGCGCCTCGTCAGACGGATCACTGCCAATGACCGGATGCACGACACATTGGCCCTGCCCGGCATGTTGTGGCACGGACACCGCGGCAGCATACGAAACAGCACTGAGTGAGGGGTCGTCTTCACGGCTCAGCACGCGAGGAAAAACTGCGTTGAACCAGTTCACCAGTGTTTCACCCGACCGGAAATTCTGCCGCAAGGTCAGCGGCTCGAGCGCGAGATGTCCGATGCCCGACTGCTTGGCTAGCAGAAATTGCCCGACTTCGGCATTGCGAAATCGGTAGATTGACTGCATGGGGTCGCCCACGCAAAACAAGGTGCGCCCATCCCCGGGTTCCCACCCGCCGGTCAGTGCTTCCAGCATGCGGTATTGTGCGCTCGATGTATCCTGCATTTCGTCCACCAGCAAATGCCGCAATTGATAATCGAGCAACAACGCCACATCACCGGGATCGTCAGCCGAGCCAAGCGCCGCTGCCGCACTCAGGGACACCTCGATGTAGTCAGTCACGCCGCGTTCGGCAAATAGCCGTTTGAGTTCCGTGACTGCCAGCGGTAGCAGGCGAAATAGTGCCAGCAGCACGGACCATTGATCGTCGCTATAGGTAACCGGCGGCAGATCGCGAGCATCCTGTAATAATTCGCAAAACGACGGCGCATCCCGAAGATCCGCCAACAACTGCAGCATGCGTTGTTTTTGGCCGTCATCGCTGGCGGGGAATCCCTGTAACTTCGTCACCGTCCTGCGCCACGCACCTTCGCGAGTCAGCAGCAAATCTGCCAGCCCCCGCCAGATCTGCAGAGCTGATACATTGGCCGGCGGCAAGCCGTGCAAGCCCTGCAGCACCTCGAAACCGTCGGCATTGCCCGCCGCGTACCTGGCCAACTCCAGCAGGTCCGGCAGCAGCTCTGCCGGCACGTTGTGACGAATGCGATCGAGATGCGCGGTGACAGCACCGCCGATATTGTTCTCAAAGCGCGCCCGCAATTCAGCCTGAGCATCGGCCGCGACCAGTCCGCTGCCGATAAAGGGTAACCATTGATCTCGCGTCGCCAGCATACGCGCCACGTAGCTCACGTATAACGAGGTGTTGTTATCGACGTGTAGCAATACTTGCTCGGTCGCCTCGCGCAATTCACCCGACTCGACAAGCTGATCCAGCGTCAAGACGGCCGCACTTTTGTAGAGCGCGGCCATCTCAGCATCGGCCAAGATCGCGTTATGCGTGGCACCGCTGCCCGCCGACATCGGCTGCATGGCCGAAATGGCTGCGTTCAGGGAGTCCAGCGTCTGGATGCGCATTCGACCCGGGTTGCTGACTAGCTCCCATGCCATTTCGCGATCACGCTTCAGAACTGCCGTTGCGGCCTCGAGGGTGGTCTGCTGGTGTGTGGCAACCGGTCGATCGCCACTGCGCGCTGATTTTAGCGCCTGCAAGACACGATACTGCATTTCGGCTGATGCCTTGCGCGTAAATGTGATGGCCAGGACTTCTTCCGGGTGGTCGACACAGGCAAGTAGCCGCAGGTAACGCTGGATCAGGAGTTCCGTCTTGCCGGCGCCCGCCGGCGCTTGCACTATAAAGGATCGGCTCACGTCCAGCGCAGTGTTGCGCGCCTTTTGGTCCGCAAACAGCAAATCGGACTCATTGCTCACGCAATATCTCCTGGTAACGGCTCAACAAGGCCAGTGAACGTGCGGAACGAGTGGTTTGCCAACGTGCGACCCGGACGTCGCCAGCCGCCATTTGCATCGCCACCCGGGTTACCGACTCTTGCCACTCAGCGAGCCGTACATCCCAGGCCGTACCCGGCAGCTGGTCTCGCCCGAATGCATCCAGCGCGATCTGCCGCGAATCAATATTAAACAGGCCAATACCACCCACCGCATCGGACAAGGCGCGCGCATAGACCAATAGTTGCAGGTCCCGCGGGCTCTCGTTGCGGTCAAGCAATGACCTGGGCACTCCTGTTTTGTAATCAAATATCAGCATTTCACCGCTTGCATGCTGATCAACACGGTCCGCACGCAAGCGCAGGTTTATGCCTGCAACGCTGGTCGCAAGTTTTTGCTCAACCGCGTAGACGCGCAGAAAATCGCGGTTTGTATCCAGCTCGACGACCCGGCGCAATAATTTTCGGACGCGTCCCTTCTCGAGTTGCAGCAAACCATGCAACACGGCATCCGCATTTTTTTCCCGGGGGCGGAACGCTGCCTGAACCGCCCGCTCGATGCGTGCATCCAGATCGGCGTCAAGCCATGCGCTGATTTGCTGTCGTGACGGGCACTGCTCATACAGTCGATGCAGCGCAGCGTGGATCAGGCTTCCACGGAGGTTCGGTAATAATCCTGCGGCGATCGGCGCCAACACTCGGACTCCAAGTCGTCCGGTCACAAAAGCGCTGAATGGATCTTCGCGCTGCCGTTGTAGCGTCGCTGCTCCGCCCGAGATAATTTCGGAAGCGGTAACCGGCGGGACCGGATCTGCCAGTCGCACGAGTCGCACACCCGATTCGCACAGCGCGCGTGCCCGCCATCCTGGATCTGCAACGTTGGCAGGCGCGCCGATAGAAAACTCGTGCAGCAATTCGCTGGCTGATCGTTGTGCTCCATCCTCGACGCTCGCAAAACTTGCGATGAGCTGTTCGGTACTGGCGGCAAGTCGTTGCAGCACGGTCCTGGAAAACTCCAGCGTGTCTGCCGGTGTTGCATCAGGCATGGTATGGCTGCGCTGCAATTCGCGCGACAGTAACGCCAGGGGCCTGCTGCGCGCCGGCCAGTCCTGATCGCTGACTCCGGTGATCCAGAGCCTGTCAAACTGCAGCCCGGCCGCCTCAAGGGGCCCCAAGACTTGCACCACGGCCTGCTCCGATTCAGGCTGATACACCGTCTCAGCCGCGATCGACGCGATGCGCGCTAATGACTCGCCGCAGGTCATCGCAGAACTGACAAGCTCAAGACGCGCAACATCGTTCAGGAGTTCGCGCCAACGATTGATCAACTGGAATTCGCCGCTGTCGAGCGGCGCAGATCCGGGCCAACCCAGAGTGCCAAGGACCGCATCAAACATTGCAACCCATGCTGCTGGCGACTGACGTCGCGGCAGACGCTCACGATACTGCGCGATGTGCTGAATGCGAGCGGCTGCGCCCGGTACGAGACCATAGCCTGATGAAATCTCAGCCAGCAACGCCTGTGGTGACCAGCCTTGGTCGGGTAGCTGTCGCAGGCGCAGCTCTACGCGAGCCAATGCATCGCTGGCATTCGAGTCGAGCAAATTACTTTGCAGCAAGCGGCTGACCTCAACCGTTGTCAAGTCGCTGTGCAACCAGCGTAGCGCCAGCAGCGCCATAGCGATGGCAGGATATTCCAGCAGCTTGCGCCCATAGGAGATATTAATGACCTGATTATCTTGCTGCGAGGCATTTTGCCAACCGGGAATCAGCCCCTCTTTTATCAGGCGCAGGCTGCGCCCGGCGTCCTGTTCCAGCTGCGTGACTATGATCGCCACACGTAATGCCGGATCCTGTAACAATTGCTGGCGTGCCCAGGCACCCGCAGTGCGAAGCTCGGCATCATTTGATTCTGCAACGTGCAGCGCAAGCTCCCTGTTGGCGGGCTTCTGCGGCGCCATCCCGATCGTCGAGCCGAGTTTCGCTATCGCCGCCACAACTGACTGCTGCTGTGGCGTGAGCCGATCGAAACCCGCCAATGTCAGTTTTCCAGCCGGTTTCGCTCGGCCAGACAGAATTTGCTGCAAAGCCAGTTCCGCCATTCCGGCATCGTCAATCCAGTGCTCCCGCCGCAGAATCGATCGGTAAGCGTCAGCCACCCGCGCGAACAGCCGCTGGTCACGGTTGCGCGCCGCGCGCTGACATTCCGACAGCTGAATGCGCCACTCCAACAGGCGGTTCCAGGTCTCGCGGCACTGGCGCACAATCATGCCGATGTTGAGCAATGGGTCCGGCACTTCGCGTTGCACGCATTGCTCCCAGAGAATTCGGCTTTGCTGCACAGTAATTCGCGCGGGTAAGTCAGCCAGGCCATCGCTGTCGGCGATGTACCGTGACAACCAGTCCTGCCAGTGCAGGATTTCCGGACTTTTCCAAGCGGTTGCGCCGGCGGCTATGCGGGCTTTCGAGTACTCGACCTGCAGGCTTCTGGCGAGTCTGCGGCTGGCTGTAACCACCTGCGACGAGTCACGCAGCGCAGCATCCAGCCAGTCCGGCATACCTTACGCTGCTTTCTCAAGAATCAGGTTCATGCGGTCAAAGACCACGTGCAAGGTCTGCGGGTCCGGCAAAGTCGTAATTCGGAAATGATCCGTATATGGCGTATTAAAGCTGCTGCCCGGTGCGACCAGCACATGCTGTTCCTCCAGCAATCGCAGCGCAAAAGCGCGATCGTCCAGCTGCCGCGAACACCGCTCATCGATGCGGATGAAGGCATACATCGCACCCATCGGCGCGTGCAACGACAGATAGGGGCTATCGACCACGCGCTCGATGACTGTCTGCCGCGACTGGTACAACCGGCCACCTGGCTGCACCAGTGGCTGGATACTTTGGTACCCGCCTAAGGCCGTTTGCACCGCCCACTGGCCCGGAACGTTGCTGCACAAACGCAGCGAAGCCAGCAATTCCATGCCATGCATGAAGTCTGCGGCGCGTTCCAGCTGGCCGCTAAAAACGCACCAACCAACGCGATAGCCGCATGCTCGGTAAATCTTCGACAGTCCGGAAAAAGTCAAACAAACAGTATTCTCGACCAACGTCGCGAGCGGCACGAACTTCGCATCGTCATAGACCATCTGGTCGTAGATTTCGTCCGCGAGAACTACGATGCTATTCTTTTCGGCAACCTGAGTGATCTCGCGCAGCGTTGCCTCGTCATAAACTGCACCGCTGGGATTATTCGGGTTGATGATGACGATGGCCTTTGTCCTGGGGCCGATGCTGGCTTCAATTTCTGCCGCGGAGGGCTGAAAATCTCGCTCCACTGCGCAGTCGTAGTAGCGAACCACTCCGCCATTCAGCGCTACCGCGGCCGACCACAAGGGATAGTCCGGGCTGGGCACAAGAACTTCATCACCCCGATTCAACAAGGCTCGTAGCGACAGATCAATCAGTTCACTGACGCCGTTACCGATGAATACATCCTCTACGCTGATGCCACGAATGCCGCGTTCCTGCTGCTGCATAACGATCGCCTCACGCGCAGGAAAAATTCCCTTTTGGTGACAGTATGGTTCGGCATGACCGAGATTCTCAATCATGGCAAGACGCATGGTCTCAGGCGTCCGAAATCCGAACAGCCCGGGGTTGCCGATATTCAGTGAGATAATTTCGTAACCACGCTTTTCCAGCTCGTGAGCCCTATGCGCGAGTTGGCCCCGAATCTCATATTTCACACCACGCAGGGTCGCACTGGACTGAATCGGTCTTGGCATCGTTTCGACAACAGCTGATCTTGGGAGGCCCGATTGTCACGGCGCTGCAAGCGCATCGCAAGCAAAGAAACAAAATCTCAGGCACAAACGGCATTCGTGGGTGCAAAAATAAAACCCGGCCAACCCTTCGATTGGCCGGGTGGGTCCGCACGGAGATTGCGGATTGCGTGACTGGGTCGTACTTTCGGGAACCGATCGCGACCTAGTCCAGCTCTTCTACCTCGGCTCCCTCAATCGCTTCGGGTTGCCGCGGTTGTTCAATTTCCGGTTCCTTCTTGCCAAACCGGATTAGTAAATCCTCTTCATCTTCCGGCGACAGACGCCGAATCGAACGGATGCGTATCGTTCGATCGAAACTCGAGCCGCCAAGGCTTCCATCCACAACGATAATGTCGCTGGTGCCGCCACAAATCCGACCTGCTGAACTTCGAAACCCGAGCTGCCAGCTCGACCTGAGCCCATAAGCAGGTCGCGTCAGCTCGACATGATATGCCCGGCTACGCGACTCGCGCACGATCAGGTTGGATTCATCCAGTACGGTGTAGTCTCGGATAGAGCTTTCCGAGATGCAATCCGAGCCTGCATTTGATACCACGGAATCGGCCGGATCGGGGCTGGAATCACTAGCCGCACAAGCTACTAAAAAACATAAAGAAAAACATATAACGCTTTGTTTTATCATGATTTATACTGATCCAATTTTCGACCTTAGGGCATCTGTCCACAGCCCTCACAGATGCTCTCACTATTTGCTTTTGACTGCCAGAAATTGGATTAAGTTCATGCCGCTTCCGCGAACCCCGGAACGCGCATCCGGGCTCTCAGGCGGGCCCGGTCGCCACCGGGCGGCCCGGGTCGCGTATCCACTCACTCCACGACCCGGCATAGAGCCTTGGTTCAGGCAAACCGGCCAGTTTGGATGCCAGGATCAGATGGCAAGCGGTGACACCTGAGCCGCACATGACCGCCAAGTTCGTCTCCCCAGGGCCGCCAAGTACACTTGCGAGGATTTCGCGCAGTGCGCCAGGGCGACGAAAACGCCCGTCAGCTTCCAGGCAGCGTTCAAACGGCAGATTGATAGCTCCCGGAATATGCCCTGCAACCGCATCGATAGGCTCGGCCAGGCCCTCGAAGCGCCTGCTGGCCCGGGCATCGAGCAGCCTCAGACCCCGCCCAAGGCCGGCCGCAATACTGTCGGTGCTTATGATCCAGTCGTGTTGCGCCCGTGCAATGAACTCTCGATTCGGTACCGCCACCACACCTGCCTGAAGTGCAAAGCCGGCTTCCTGCCAGGCGGCAAGTCCACCGTCCAGCACCGCAACCCTGCTGTGCCCGAGCCAACGCAGCATCCACCACGCGCGGGCTGCCACGGCCCCGCTGCGCTCGTCATAGACAACCACAGTGGTCGCATCATCAATTCCCATGCGTCCAAAGGCTGCGGCAATGCATTCGATGTCAGGCAGCGGATGCCGCCCGGTTGTCATACCGACGGGTGCGGACAGGTCGTGATCCAGGTCGGCATACACCGCCCCCGGGATGTGGGCCTCAAGATAGGCCCGTCTACCCGCGCTCGGTGCAAGCAGATCAAAACGACAATCTATGATCCGCAACTTGTCCTCATCGATGCATCGGGCAAGCTCTGCAACTGAAATCAAACTGTTTTGGTCAGGCACGGCTACCCCGTTACCAGAAGCGACACCAAGCCTTGTACACGCTCAAAACGTCATGGACAATAGCTGGCCGTGGGCTCACGCGCCCACCCAACAAATCAGCAAGTGGGGATTCCATTCGTGGACAAGATACTGGTCGGCCTGAAACGGGTCGTTGATTACAACGTTCGTGTACGGGTCAAAGCTGATGGCACCGGCGTGGAAACGGATGGCGTGAAAATGAGCATTAATCCGTTCGACGAGATTGCACTCGAGGAGGCGCTGCGGATCAAGGAACGCGGTGAGGCCAACGAGGTAATTGTTGTGTCGATAGGTCCGGCTGACGCACAGCAGCAATTGCGCACCGGACTTGCTATGGGTGCTGATCGCGCCATTTTGATAAAGGTGGACCAGCCGACTGACGCCCTGGGCCGGGCCCGGGCGCTGCTTGAGATCGCTAAACGGGAGAATCCTGGCCTGGTCATTCTGGGCAAACAGGCCATCGATGACGACAACAGCCAGACGGCACAGATGCTCGCGGCGCTTTGGAATCGGCCACAGGCGACGTTTGCTTCGAAACTCGAGCTCAATGGCAACATGGCGCGCGTAGTGCGCGAGGTCGATGTCGGCCTGGAAACCATTGAGATCGATTTACCGGCCGTTATCAGCGTTGACCTGCGCCTCAACGAGCCGCGCTACGTCAAACTCCCGGACATCATGAAAGCCAAGAAGAAACCCCTGGACGAGATTTCTTTGCAGGATCTTGGCGTTTCCGTAGCACCGCGGCTCGAGGAGCTGCGTTTTGAGCCGCCTGCGGAGCGCCAGAAAGGTGTAATGGTTGAGGATGTTGCTGGCTTGATCGCAGCACTCAAAGACAAGGGGTTACTCTGATGTCAAAGATCCTGATCATCGCCGAACACGATGGCCGGTCGCTCAATCAAAGTACCGCCAAGACCGTCGCCTGTGCCACTGGCGTAAGTGCTGCAAGCATCGATATCCTGGTTATGGCCGAATCCGCCGGCCTGGTAGCCGCGGAAGCCGCCAAACTGGATGCGGTGAGTCGGGTGCTGACGGTAGAAAACACAGCCAATGCCAATGCACTTGCGGCAACTTTGGCCCCGCAGGTCGTTGCGCTGGCCGCCGGTTACAGCCACGTATTCGGGCCGTCCACCACTTTCGGCAGGGACCTCATGCCGCGGGTCGCCGCTCTGCTAGGTGTCAATCAGATCAGCGACATCATGGCTATCCTGGATTCACACACGTTCAAGCGGCCGATTTATGCCGGCAACGTGGTACTCACCGTGAAAGCACCTTCGGATCAACCAGTCGTGGCAACCGTTCGCATGGCTTCCTACCAGCCGGTTGCGAGCAACAGTCAGGCCGCGATTGAAAGTGTCAGCTGTTCCGCCGAGATTCCTGCGCACACACGCTACATTGATTTGAAGTCGGGTTCTTCCGACCGCCCCGATCTGCAAACAGCGACAAAAGTCGTTTCGGGGGGCCGTGCCCTTGCGAGCTCCGAAAATTTCAAAATAATTTTCGAACTGGCAGACAAACTCGGCGCCGGGGTCGGCGCATCGAGAGCGGCAGTCGACGCCGGTTATGTGCCGAACGAGATGCAGGTCGGCCAAACCGGCAAAATCATTGCCCCGGAACTGTATCTTGCGATCGGTATTTCGGGTGCCATTCAGCACCTGACCGGGATCAAGGATGCGGGGACCATCGTTGCCATTAACAAGGATGCGGAGGCGCCAATATTTGAAGTCGCTGACATTGGTCTGGTCGGCGACCTTTTCAGTATCGTTCCCGAACTTACAGCTGCGCTAAAATAGCCTCAGCTTTGCTCACCTTGAATTCGCCTGCCGCTTCGACAGCGACATGCGTGGCAACACCGTCGTCAACGACTATGGCGAAGCGCTGGCCGCGCTGGCCCATGCCATATCCAGTGGCATCGAGTTCCAGGCCAAGGGCACGTGTGTAGTCGCCATTACCATCAGCCAGCATGAGCACCTTGTCGCCGACACCACGATCCTTGCCCCAGGCATGCATGACAAATACGTCATTTACGGCCATGCAGGCGATTGTATCGACCCCCTGGGCCAACATTTCATCGGCGTGACTGATGTAGCCGGGAAGATGGCCCTTGGAGCAGGTTGGAGTGAATGCGCCGGGCACGGAAACCAGTACTACTTTCTTGCCCGCAAAAAGTGCATCTGTTGACAATGTTTCGGGCCCGTTCTCGCCCATCACGCTGAAGCTTCCAGCCGGCATTTTTTTACCTACCGCGATCGCCATTTCTACGCTCCTCGGGAAACCCCGTCAGTATTCGTTTTCCGCGACGTGAATAACCAGCCCGTCGAGTTCATCGGTAACCTCTATCTGGCAAGTGAGGCGGCTGTTGCTTTTGCGCTCATAGGCGGCGTCCAGCATGCTGTCTTCCATATCGTCCATAGGTGGTAACTTGTCCAGCCAGGCCTCGTCCACATAGCTGTGGCACGTCGCGCAGGCGCATGCGCCGCCGCATTCGGCCACAATTCCGTCTATATCATTATTAATCGCGCCTTCCATGACAGTGTAACCGTTCTCTACGGTTATCTCGTGACGCATTCCATCAACGGTGATGTAGGTAATTTTTGGCATCAAGCGTCTGCGTTATTTTTGACGGCGCGAACTATAAGGGCGTTGACGGTAGCCCGTCAACGCCCTATCAATCGTTGGCTTAGCTCTAAGCTTTTTGGCCGGTCAGGCCCGGCCGCTACGACGCAGCCGTTCATCAATCTCGGCGCGTTTCTTGCGAGCCGCCTCTTCGGCCAGTCGGATTTGTTCATTACGTTCGATGTCAGCACGAATCACGCTGATCCACTGATTGGCAACCCTGCGGGATCGCTCTGTTCTCGCTGCGGCCTGGAACGCGTTAATAGCATCCTGATACCTGCGCAGGTTGTACAAACACATGCCGAGAGAAATCTGCGCGTTGTCCGCACTCTTCAAACCGCCTTTGCGAATGCCATTGTTCACGGCCGTGACACATTCGTCATATTCACCAATGTTCAGGTAAGCATTGCCGAGTCGAACATCCAGCTCGCCATCGGTTGTCAAGCGTGCCGATTCCTTCAGGGCCGGAATGGCCTTCGCGTCCTCCTGTGCCAATTGCCAGGCCTGAGACAACAATCGATAGTTCTTGCCGTCTTTGGCAATCCGACCAGCCGCCATTTCCTTTTCAATCAGCGTCGCGGCCAGATATGGCGTTTCTCTCTGCATGTAGAGTTGTGCCATGGTGATCAGCTCTGATTCCTTTTCCAGCATATTCTGCATGTGCGCCGAGGCATAGGCGTTCATCAGGTTCTGGTCCTCACCAAGTTCCGTGTACGCGCCCGCCAGCGAGAACCAGTAATTTTTCTTCGGCCAGGACTCCAACAGCGTCTTTTGAATGTCCCTGACCTTCCGATAATTTTCCTGCTGGAAATAGGCAAAATTCAGCAACACATACCAGTCCTCCTTAACCGGCTTGTCACGCGCAACGGCAACTTGCATTGCGTTTTCGATCGGCTGAATCATGTCCTGATAGCGCGCAAGCTGATACAGGTTCTGCGCCTTGAGAATAAAAGCCTCCGGCGCTGGATTTATTTCCATTACGAACCATTTATCGAGTGCGGCGAGGGCCTTTGGATACTGCTCTTCCATTGTGTACAGCTGAGCGAGCGTGTAGGTGGTCTGCTTCAACAACTGAGGCTCAAGCGACGGAATCGCAACCATCCTCTCGTAGGTGCGCATCGCGTTCGGCACATCGTCCATATTGAAATAGACGAAACCGATATAATTCAAAACGTTGGCTTGCTCGTACTCGGTCAGTTTGTCCGGGTTATACAGGCTATTGAGCATTCTCAACGCACCCGGATAATCCTTGGCATCAACCAGTTCCTGGGCCTTCGTGATCTGGTCGTAGACCGCTTTGCTGACGGCTTGCGCCTGCTTGGTCTGCTGCGCGTTTGATGCGCGCTCGGCCGCCTCCTGTGCCTCTTTTTCGGAGTCCTGCGCAGACGCGGTACCAAATGCAAGCAAACTGCAGGCAAGCAAAGCGCCAACTTTTGGTGCGAATCGAATATTAGTGTGCATCTCGAAATGTATCCTCTTCGAACATGAGTCCCGTCAGGGTAACTAGTCCTCGATCTTAAAGGTAATGCGGGTCTTCACGCCGGGCACGTCTACCGGTACGCCATCAACAACCCGTGGCTTGTACTTGAACTTCAGTACTGCCTGCGTCGCGGCACGGTCAAACATACTGCTGGTAGAGAAAATAATGACCGGGTCGCGAACAGTGCCCGTGGTTGTAACGGTGAACGACAGATCCACGTGTCCTTCCAGACCGCGCGACAAGGCACGTGCCGGATAGACCGGTGCCACTCGCACAATCGGCAGGTAATCTCCCTCCGCTATATTCATACCACCGGGACCACCGATGTTGGAGTCAACATTGACCGTCGGCGCCGCGACGTTAATCGTAGGTGCGTTTGGATCCATGGCGTCCATGTCCTGAGGCGGCGCTTCCGGCGGAGTCTCAGGCGGCTTGGGTGGTTTTTCGGGCGTAAAATCCTCTACGTTCGTCGTTTCGTTGCGTTTCACGCGGACAAATTCGAGATTATGCCGGGTGCGTTCCTTGGATACGGCGTCCTCGCCATACAGGATCAGCAAGTGCATGACAAATAGCAGGCTCAGCGTAACGGCTATGCCGATGACGATAGAAAATGCATAACGGCCTATCATGATCCTAACTCCTCAACGATTGTCCCGCCCATTGACTCTCAGACCTCATCCGTTGAAATCGCAACGTTTTTCACACCTGCCTGTTTCGCCGCCTCCATGACCACGGTCAGCATTTCATTGGTCGAGCGCTCATCGGCCTGAATTACGATAGACCCCTTCGGATTCTCGGCATGTAACTTCTCGATCGAGGCCTTGACAAACTTTGGCTCCACTCTGTTCTTGTCGATCCAGATTTCGTCGGTCGCGCTGATCGCAATCAGGATGTTTGCGTCCGGAATTTTGTCGAGTGTCGTTGCAAGCGGACGCGCCACTTCAATACCCGCTTCCTTGATAAACGAAGCGGTAACAATAAAGAAAATCAGCATGATAAACACGACGTCCAGCATAGGCGTCAGGTCAATACTGCTTTCTTCCTCTTTTGCGCCAAAGGCACCTCTATTACTTTGCATCGTCTATACCTGCCTAGTTCGGGCTGTCCGCGATAGAAATGTTGTAGACCCCAGCTTGCCTCGAAGCGTCCATGATCACGACCAGCATCCTGTTAGTTGACTTCCTGCTCGGCTGAATGACCACTGAGCCGGCCGGGTTCTCGGCATGCAACCGCTCGATATTCGCTCGCACCGCACGCGGATCGATGTGCCGCCGATCGATGAAAATGTCATCGTTTGCATCAACAACGACCAGGATATTGGACTCCTCCGGCGGAACCTCGGATAGCGGCGCGTCCGGGCGATTCACATCAATTCCCGCCTCCTTGATAAATGACGCCGTTACTATGAAGAAGATCAGCATGATGAAAACGACGTCCAGCATGGGGGTGAGGTCAATTTCATTCTCTTCCGTGTCTCCGCCCAGGTTGAAATTATGCTTCCGCATACTTAACTCCTCAGTGGTCCATCGTGAGCGAATCTGCCAGGAACTCGACCTCACGCGTCGCGCGACGACTAAGTAATGTGACCAGCAATACGCCCGAAAGTGCGCCGACCATGCCTGCCATCGTCGGTATAGTCGCCTGGGACACACCAGCAGCCATCGCGCGGACGTTTCCGGACCCGGATACGGCCATAACGCCGAATACCCCAATCATACCTGTCACTGTACCCATGAGCCCCAGGAGCGGACACAAGGCGACCAGGGTCTGGATCACATTGATGCCTTTGTTTGACGCCATCTCAAACCGGGAAATCATCATTTCACGAATCTGGTGCGCGTTCCACGAGCGTCGCTCACTACGTGATTCCCAAGCTTCGTGAATTTCTCTGGACATGGTTTTCATGGTCGAGCGGAAATACAGCACCCGCTCGGCTATGAGTACCCACATCAGAAAAATCGTCACAGCGATCCAACGCAGTAACGGCCCACCGAGCTCCATGAAATCGCGGATCGCCTCAAAGCTGTCAGTTAGCCACAGCATTATTGCTCCTCAATCAATTAGGCTCGGCGCTCAGAATGCTCAGCTACCAGGCCGGCACTTTGCGACTGCAGGATATTAATTACCTTGCGGCTCTGGCCACTGACGACGGTATGCAGCAGAACCATCGGAATAGCCACTACCAGTCCAAGTACTGTTGTCACCAATGCCTGTGAAATACCACCTGCCATCATTTTCGGATCGCCGGCGCCATACAACGTGATGACCTGGAAGGTCTTGATCATACCGGTCACCGTACCGAGCAGCCCCATCAGCGGCGCCACAACAGAAATGACCTTGATCAACAGCAAGCCCTTGGTGAGCCCTGGCATCTCCTTAAGCGCCGCCTCGCTGAGCTTCAGCTCTATGGTTTCAGTATCAGCATTGCGGTTGCTCTCGTACGCAGCCAATACGCGTCCCAGCGGATTATCAGTGCTGGCTGTATCGCGCTTGAGTTGCGCTGAAACCTTGCGACTGTCTGCCGAGAGGCTGATGAAACGCAACAACGCGATCAGGAAGCCGATCGCTCCGAGTCCGATGATGCAATAACCCACGATACCGCCCTGGTGAACTCGGTCCATCACGGTCGGCGACTCCACCAGCAATTCCAGAATGTTGCCCCGCGTCACGTCCAGGCCGAAGGTAACCACACCGCCGGTAGCATCGAGCAAGTCAGCCGCCGAACTCGTATAACGCCCCTGCTCAGGCTGGCGTTGCAATTCGCTGATAGTTTTTGTGTTGGTATCGTACTTCAGATAGCCATCCTGAAAAGCCAGGTTGAACGGTCCGACACGCACAAATTCGAGAGCTTCCTGGGCGCCGTCGGCCATCGTGACCGTACCATTCAGGCGCACGACCCGGCCCGACTCCGTAACTTCACGTTGCAGTTCGAACCAGAGCCGCTCGATGTCTTCGATGGACGCCAGCGTGCTCGCTCCGGCCATCTTGTTGCCAAGCTCCATAAGAAATTCGCCGCGATCCGGGTATTGAATGTTGGTTAGCGAAGCATTGAATCGGCCTTGCGCGTCGCCGGTTACCGTCTGCAATACACCGAACAATTCTTTCAACGCGCCCAGCCGCTCATCAAGGGCGGCACGCGCGGTGATGATTCTCTGCTGGTTATCCTGAAACAGTCTTTCCAGTCGCTGGCTCTCATTTTCCTGGCGTGTGCGTTCTGCACGAGCATTATTCAGCAACTGTTGCTGCTGATTGCGCTGCTGGTTGAATTGCGCTTCGCGCTGCCGCGCCTCCTGGTTTTCGCGTGCCTCACCCTGCTGAATCAGGCGCAACAGTTCAGACATGCTGGCCGCACCGCTATCCTGGGCCGTTGCCGAACCTGCCGTGAGTGCCAAAAGACCGGCAGCGATTATTCCTAGTATGCGTTTCATTTACGAAGCCTCCACGGGTGCCGAGATCGGAATCAGGATCAACTCCGGAGCTATTAACTGCTTGGCCATGCGCAAGCCCTTGCGGACCTCATTGCGCGCCGCGTTGTCAATCACCCATCTTTTCTCTTCCATCGACCACCGACCGGTAATCTGGGTATCGTCCGATTGAAAATACAGGCCGACACGTCCAATGCGCAAAACGTTGTAGGTGCGCGTTGATCCATCGTCGAGTTCAATGACCTGCTGATACTCGTCTACCGAGTTGCCATAGTCATTCTCAATCTGATAAGCCTCCATCACCTTGCGAAACTTCTCGGCGACGCTGACGTTCGATTGCTCCATGATGTCCTTAAGCGTATTAACACGATTTGTGCGTTCTTCCATCAGGAACGGCACATCAAGGTTGATAGACGACTCGAGGCCATCGATCATGCGCTCCATCAACGGAAATATCTGGCGGTTAATGACATCAACCTGATCCATCGACAAGGAAATATCCTCAAGCACGGCCTCTTGACCACTCGTCTGTGCCGCCATCAAGCGGTTGTATACCTTCAGGCCGTCAATTTCCTTGTTGATTGCCCGATATTGGTCTTCAAGCGAACGCGTACCCTCAACAACATTGTTGATTCGTTCTTGTGACTGCTGTGCCAGATCCAGGCGACGGTCCTGCGCTTGCAAAACCTGGTCGACGGTCTGGGCGAATACGCTGCCGGTTGCCGCAAATAGACTCGCTGCAAGAAATGCAACGCTAATGCGCCGACTGCTGCTTTTGCACCGTTTCATGAACGCTCCTTTACGAGGTCAAATAGTAATTATCTGGTTGTGACGAGGAGAGGACTGCAACACATCCCTTGTATACATTACATGCACAATTGATGCACGGGGTTGCTGGCTTGCAACCCCGCATGCGCACACGGCCCTCTCCACCTTCGCCGCGGCGATTAATCTTTGTTGGACCTTGATCTCTCTCTCTTCTCTCTGGCCTTCCGGATCATTTGCACCCGGCATCCCCGCCAATTGTTTAAGCAATATTTTTATTAGGTCCCAAAGCACCCGGAGCAAGAGGATAACACATGGCTCGCGCTTGACTAGTCCGGCAACAACATAAGTTCGGACCACATTCGGGCGACGGATGTTCCCGCATTTCGACTTGGAAACAGTGCAAATTGGTAACACAAGTAACTGATTTTTCGGCAGTTGACTTCGCTGCATTGATAAAACATCATGCGACGCTGTGAATACCCACGGTTTGCAGCATGTATTTTTTTCGGGACTGGCTCTCGAACTTGCCCTGCTTCTGCTTCGGAGGAAGTGCGGGTAGCGCGTATCCAAACTCAGGAAATCGTGAACCCCGCATCCACGCAAGGATTGCGGGGTTTTTTTTAATTTGTTCACTTGAAACAGGCACTACGCCGGGGAAGCAGCACCATGCAAATGTATTTGGAAGCGGATGTCGATACGGCCCGCCTGATTGATCAACAAGTTACGATTCTCGGCTATGGCAGCCAGGGGCGCGCTCATGCACTGAATCTGCGCGACAGCGGCTTCAATGTGGTAGTCGGTTTGCGCCGTGGTGGCGCCAGCTGGAGCAAGGCTGAAGCTGACGGCCTCGTTGTCAAGGAGCCGAACGCAGCCGTGAAGGGTGCCGCTATTGTCGCTTTCCTGACACCCGACATGGTGCAGCGGAAACTATATGCATCGATAATCGGCGATATCGAACACGGTGCAGCGTTGCTGTTCGCACACGGTTTCGCCGTGCATTTCAAATTGATCGAACCGCGAGCCGACCTCGACGTGGTCCTGATTGCACCCAAGGGACCAGGTGGTCTCGTTCGTCGCCAATACGAAGAAGGACATGGCGTCCCCTGCCTGGTAGCGGTACACAAGGACGCAACAGGCAACGCTTTGCAACTTGCCCTGGCCTACTCAGCGGGTATTGGCGGCGCGCGCGCCGGGGTAATCCAGACCACATTCGCCGAAGAGACCGAAACCGATTTGTTCGGTGAGCAGGCTGTACTTTGCGGCGGCGCGACCGAGCTGATCGTGGCGGGGTACGAAACCCTGGTCGCTGCTGGCTACCAACCGGAGGTGGCGTACTACGAAGTCATGCATGAACTGAAGCTGATCGTCGACTTGCTGCACGAAGGCGGCCTGAAAAAAATGCATAAGTTCATTAGCGACACCGCCGCGTGGGGCGACATGATCAGCGGGCCGCGTATTGTCGACGCCAATTCGCGCGCCGCGATGCAGACAGTGTTGACGGAGATCCAGGATGGTACGTTCGCCAGGAACTGGATCGCCGAAAACGAATCTGGCATGCCACGATTTAAAGAACTGATGAACGCCGACCTCGAGCACCCCATCGAGAAAGTTGGTGCAAACCTTCGCAGTCGCATGGATTGGCTACAGGATTAGTTTCGATGGCAGACCGCGTCCTGATTTTCGATACTACGCTGCGAGATGGCGAGCAGGCGCCTGGTTGCAGCATGACTTTGCGCGAGAAGTTGCGGATCGCGAAGTCGCTCTCGGAATTGAAGGTAGACGTTATCGAGGCCGGTTTCCCAGCGGCGTCGCCAGGCGACTTTGACGCAGTTAAAGCGATCGCAGATGAAGATTTCGGCCCGATCATTTGTGGCCTCGCTCGTTGCAATCCGGCCGACATCGAAAAAGCGCACGCGGCCGTAAGAGGTGCCACAAGACACCGCATTCACGTGTTTGTCGCGACCAGCGCGATTCACCGTGAACATAAGCTGCGCATGGCGAAGGAAGAAATCATAAAGAGTGCCGTCGGCGCCATCAGCATGGCTCGCGAGCTCTGCAGCGACGTCGAATTCTCGCCGGAAGACGCATCGAGAACGGAATTGTCTTATCTCGCAGAAGTTGTTACCGCGGCGATCGAGGCCGGCGCGACGACGGTCAATATCCCGGACACTGTCGGCTACACTGTGCCAGCTGAATTTGATGAGCTGTTCCGCTACCTGCGTCAACACGTCGCCCGTATTGATGATATTACGCTGAGCGTACATTGCCATGATGATCTCGGTATGGCTGTGGCTAACAGCCTGTCCGCGGTTCGTGCAGGTGCACGGCAGATTGAATGCACGATAAACGGCATCGGCGAGCGCGCCGGTAACTGCAGCCTTGAAGAAGTCGTCATGGCAATCAGGACTCGCGCCGAGTTCTTCAATCTTGAAACCGGAGTCGACTCGACCCGGCTGTACCCGGCATCGCGGTTGGTAGCAAGCATAACTGGCATGCAGGTGCCGAGAAACAAGGCCATCGTCGGTGAAAACGCATTTGCGCACGAAGCCGGCATTCACCAGCACGGCATGCTGCAGCACCATTCGACCTATGAAATCATGCGCCCGGAAGACGTCGGCCTGTCACGCTCGAGCCTCGTGCTTGGCAAACACAGTGGTCGACACGCGTTTCGCGATCGGGTGAAAGAACTCGGCTTTGTGCTGGATGAATTTGAACTCAATCGCGCGTTCCAGGCGTTCAAGACGCTCGCTGATCGAAAAAAAGACGTTTACGACGGCGACATTGAAGCCATCATAATGAACGTTGACAACGCTTCGGTCGGCCCGTGGTCCTTGCAGCGTCTTGAAGTGCAGACCGCATCGGACCGCCCTGCCCGGGCAACCGTCGTCCTGCTTGGCACCGGTGCTGCACCCGTCACCGCCAGCGCGAGCGGCGATGGCCCGGTGGCAGCGGCATTTGCCGCGTTGGAAGAAGCCACGCAGGTGCAAATTACGCTGAAAAAGTTCGACCTGCACAGTGCGTCGATCGGCGAGGATGCACAGGGTGAGGTTGCCATCACAGTGCAACATGACGCTGAGCTATATCGAGGCAACGGCGCCAGTGTTGACATAGTCGAGGCCGGCGCACGCGCATGCCTCGATGTTATTAATCGCATCATTCGACGTCGCGATCGCAGCGACGACGATACCGATTCAACTGCGAATTTGTCCAGGTCATCGATCTGATGCCGGCGACACTCTTTGAAAAGGTTTGGCGTGAGCATGTTGTCACGCCGGAGACCCGCGATACTCCTGCAGTGCTCTATATCGATTTGCACCTTATTCACGAAGTTACAACGCCACAGGCATTCGCGCTTTTGCGGTCACAAGGTCTGTCGGTGCGGCGTCCGGATCTGACCTTGGCAACGATGGATCACTCGACGCCGACCTTGCCCGGCGCAAGCTTCAAGGATGTTGCGATCGTCGGCGCAGCCGCGGTACAGCAAATTTCACAAATGCGGAAAAACTGCGCCGACTTTGGCATTTCCCTGCTGGATCACGACAGCGACCAGCGCGGTATCGTGCACGTCATCGGACCGGAACTCGGTGCGACGCAACCAGGCAAGACAATCGTCTGTGGCGACAGCCATACAAGCACGCACGGCGCGTTCGGCGCGCTGGCATTCGGCATAGGTACAACCGAAGTCGCGCACGTACTCGCTACGCAGTGCCTGCTGCAACGCAAACCGAAAACACTTGCCATTGAGGTTGCCGGACGGCTGGGTACCGGGGTGACTGCAAAGGACCTGATACTTGCGATCATTGGTCAGATCGGCGTTAACGGCGGTACCGGGCATGTCATCGAGTATCGCGGAGAAGCGATACGGGCCTTGAGCATGGATGCACGCATGACGGTGTGCAACATGTCGATTGAGGCTGGCGCACGAGCTGGCATGATCGCGCCGGATGACACGACCTTCGATTACCTTGCCGGGCGGCCGAGAGCGCCGCGTGCCGAAACTTGGGATGACGCCGTTGCGCGCTGGCGGGACCTCGCCAGTGACGATGCAGCGCAATTTGACACCACCGTGTCGATCAACGCGAGTCAACTCGAACCGATGGTCACCTTTGGCACCAATCCCGGCATGGTGGTCGCCATAAATGAGCCTGTACCAACGGCGGATGGCAGTGACGCAAGCTTCCGCAAGGCACTGGAATACATGCGACTCGCCGCCGGCAAACCGCTGACGGAAGCCAGCGTCGACGTGGTGTTTGTCGGCAGTTGTACCAATTCCCGATTGTCCGACCTGCAGGAAGCGGCCGCGATTCTCGACGGGCGGCGCATTGCCGACGGCGTGCGCATGCTCGTAGTGCCGGGCTCACAGCAGATCAAAGCACAGGCTGAAGCCATCGGCCTTGACAAGATCTTTCGCAGCGCCGGGGCTGAATGGCGGGAGTCTGGCTGTTCCATGTGCCTGGGAATGAACGGCGATACGGTACCGAGTGGCAAACTCAGTGTCAGTACCAGCAATCGAAATTTTGAGGGACGGCAGGGGGTCGGGGCGCGCACGATTCTGGCAAGCCCTTTGACCGCAGCAGCATCAGCCATCCGCGGACGGGTCGCAGATCCACGTCCGTACCTGCGGGAGCATTGACGATGCAGCCCATGTCACAACTCAGATCACGCACTGTAGTACTTGCTACGCGCGACATCGACACCGACCAGATCATCCCGGCCCGGTTTCTCACGGCAACGTCGCGCGCCGGCTTTGGTGCCCAACTGTTTTATGATCTTCGATTCAATAAGGACGGTAGCCCGAACGTGGAGTTTGCGCTCAATCAGCCGGGTGCGGACGGCTGCGAGGTGCTTGTTGCAGGCAACAATTTCGGCTGCGGCTCATCGCGCGAGCACGCCGTCTGGGCACTATTGGACTATGGTATCCGCGCGGTTATCAGCACTGGGATTGCGGACATATTTCGAAATAACGGACTGAAAAACGGCTTGCTGCCAATTGTGGTCGACGCAGAGACACACCAGTGGCTGTTGCAGCATCCGGGTACTGAAGTTGCAATTGACGTCGCGCGCGCAACCCTGCAGTTTGCCGGCGACCGCTGCGTTGAATTTCCAATTGATCAGTTTGCCCGCTACTGCCTGCTCGAAGGCATCGACCAGCTGGGCTTTCTCCGGCAACGCCTGCCAGATATAGAACTGTATGAGAGGCATCGAACTTGGACGCCGTGATTACTGTTTTGCCGGGTGACGGCATTGGACCGGAAGTAGCCGCAGCCGGGCAGCGTGTATTGCAGGAAATCGCCTTGCGGTTCAAGCACCGCTTTGAGTTCGACGTGCAGCAGATCGGCGGAGCCGCTATCGATGCATTCGGTACGCCGCTTCCGGATTCGACCGTGGCCAGCTGCCAGCGCTCATCGGCAGTTTTGCTGGGAGCGGTTGGCGGTCCCAAATGGTCTGATCCGAATGCTGCGATTCGCCCGGAACAAGGTCTGTTGCAGTTGCGTGCCCTGCTCGGTGTGTACGCGAATCTTCGCCCGGTCAAAGTGATGCCGGAACTGGCGGCCGCGTCCCCTCTCAAGGCCGAGTTCCTGGCAGGCGTCGATCTGCTCGTGGTTCGGGAACTGACCGGCGGAATCTATTTCGGCGCGAAAACCCGCAACAAGGACTCGGCCAGCGATTTATGTGTTTATTCCGTCAGCGAGGTAGAACGCATTGTGCGTGTTGCCGCCAGGCTGGCCGGCGACCGCCGCGGCAAACTCTGCTCGGTCGACAAGGCGAATGTGCTGGAAACGTCGCGCCTCTGGCGCGACGTAACGAACCGCGTCATGCGCCAGGAATTTCCTGAAATCGAGCTGGAAACCCTGTTAGTCGATGCTGCCGCCATGCACCTGTTGAGCCGCCCGGCAGACTTCGACGTCATTGTCACCGAGAACATGTTTGGCGACATTCTTACCGATGAGGCTTCAATGCTGGCGGGATCCATGGGTATGCTGCCGTCGGCCTCGCTTGGCGACAGCTCCCGAGGTGTGTTTGAGCCAATACACGGCTCGGCCCCGGACATAGCCGGGCGCGGCATCGCGAATCCCTGTGGCATGATTGCCAGCGCTGCGATGCTGCTCAGGCACAGCCTGAGACTGGAGGCTGAGGCCGATCTGGTCGACCACGCGATTGTCAGCGCCATAGCCTCGGGCGCTCGCACAGCGGACCTGGTACGCGGTGGCAGACCAACTCTGTCAACGCGAGAGATGACCGACGCAATTCTCAAGTTCCTGCATTAGTTTGCACTGGCAGCTTGCGCTGGCTGTACTAATGTATTAGCGTATTAACACGTTAATACACAGGGCGCAGCCAATGAAACCAAAACGCACCGACGGCGGCAACCAGCAGCTCGTGGCAGAAAGAGCCCTTTGTCGCGCGATTATCAGTCTCAAAACCCCCGAGGAATGCTGCAATTTCCTGCGCGATCTTTGCACACCCGCAGAACTGCAGGCCCTGGTGGATCGCTGGCAAGTGGTCGAATTGCTTGAGGATGGCCTTACCTACCGCCGCATTTATGAATTGACCGGTGTCAGTGTCACGACCATCGGGCGGGTTGCGCGATTTCTGGCGGATGGTTACGGGGGTTATCGGACCGCCGTCGACCGCACTGCAAGCCGCAATAATCCAACCGCACACTAGGAAATTTTCATGGAAACCTCAGAGCAACGCGTCAAAATCGCGGTCCAGAAAACCGGGCGTCTCACCGAGCACTCGCAGGACCTGCTGGAGCGTTGCGGACTGAAACTCACCCGGAGTAAGGATCGACTGTTCTGCTATGGCGAGAATATGCCCGTCGACCTGTTGCTGGTCCGCGACGACGATATTCCGGGCCTGGTCAGCGACGACGTCTGCGACCTCGGCATCGTCGGGCTGAACGTGGTTGAAGAGAAACGCCTGGAACTGCAGTCGGTGGGCCGTAACGCCGAGTTCAGACAGGTCTTTGCATTGGATTTCGGACATTGCCGCCTATCGCTGGCGGCACCGGACAGCACCAAGTACCAGGGCATACAAAGCTTAAATAATTCAAAGATCGCAACTAGTTATGTGTATCTCTTAAATCGTTTTCTTAAGAGTAATTCCATTCAGGCCGAAACCGTATTTTTCTCCGGCGCCGTGGAAATCGCACCGAAGCTGGGCAAGGCCGACTTTATTTGTGACCTGGTTTCGACCGGCGCAACACTTGAAGCCAACGGCATGCGAGAGCTCGACGTCTTGCTCGAAAGTGAAGCCGTCATAATTCAGACTCGCGCTCCGCTCAGCAATGCCAAGCAAGCGCTGGTAGATCGCCTGCTGCAACGCCTCGACGGCGTACTTCAGGTACGCGAAAGCAAGTACATCATGCTGCACGCGCCCCGTTCGGCCCTCGCGGAAATCCGCAGCCTGTTACCAGGAAGCGAGTCGCCTACCGTAATTCCGCTCGAAGGCTCAACGGACCGGGTCGCTGTGCACGCGGTCTGCCGTGAGAATGTTTTCTGGGAAACCCTGGAAAACCTGAAGGCAGCCGGCGCCAGTTCTTTGTTGGTGCTACCGGTTGAAAAGATGCTGGCCTGATGATGCTGCTGAAGCGCACAAGCTGGTCAGAACTGGACGCTCGAGCGCGGCAGGCCTTGCTGCAACGACCCGCATGTGCGGACAACGCAGGCATGCTGGCGACGGTGCGCGACACATTGCAACAGGTTCGCGATGGTGGCGACGGTGCTATTGCGCAACTAACCAGGCGATTTGACAAAGTGGAGCTGGCTAGCAGCCGCGTCGATGACGCCGAACTTGCACAGGCCGAAGCAGATCTGCCCTCAGATTCAATCGCTGCGATTGATATCGCAATTCGCAACGTGCGTAGTTTCCACGCCGCCCAGTTGCCGACGCCAATCGCAGTAGAGACGATGCCGGGCGTACATTGCGAGCGCATCAGCCAGGCCATCGACGCAGTCGGGCTGTACGTGCCTGCCGGTACGGCACCACTGCCGTCCGCCGCGATCATGCTGGCGGTGCCGGCCGCGATCGCGGGCTGCCCGGTCCGTATTCTCTGTACACCGCCCCGAGTTGATGGGCGCGCCGATCCGGCTGTACTGGTTGCGGCATCGCGCGCCGGCATTCGCGATATTTTCAAGATTGGCGGTGCACAGGCAATTGCGGCCATGGCATACGGCACCGCAACAGTGCCCAAAGTGAACAAAATATTTGGCCCAGGCAACGCCTGGGTCACTCTCGCAAAAACTCTTGTCAGCACCGACCTGAACGGCGCCGCAATCGATATGCCCGCCGGGCCCTCCGAGGTACTGGTAATTGCCGATGCCACCGCATCGCCGGCTTTCGTCGCTGCCGACCTGCTGGCGCAGGCAGAGCACGGCGTCGATTCGCAGGCCATGCTGGTAACGACCAGTGTCGATCTTGCCACCCGGGTTGACACGGAACTGGTGTCGCAGGTTGCTGTATTGTCGCGAGCTGAGACGATTCGAGCGGCGCTGCGAAATTCGCATTGCATTGTGGCGGCCGATATCGACACCGCAATAGAGATAAGCAATTCCTACGCGCCCGAACACCTGATTCTGCAGATCGAGGCGGCCCGAAGTTTCGTGCCCAGGATTCGCAATGCTGGATCGATATTTGTCGGTGCGTGGTCACCGGAATCCGCGGGCGACTATTGCAGTGGCGCTAATCACGTATTGCCGACTTATGGTTTTGCACGCGCCTACGGCGGTCTGGGTGTGGAACATTTCCTGCGCCATACCACTATTCAGGAACTTACGGCCAACGGGCTCGCTGCACTCAGCGAAACGATCGTGACACTGGCGGAACTCGAGGGTCTGGACGCGCATGCAGCCGCGGTGCGCGTCAGGCAAGGGGCAAATCGATGAGCCTGGTAAACATCGTGCGGCCGGAACTGCGCGCGTTGAAACCCTATGCGGCGGCCGCCCAAGTTGAAGGCATGGTGCGTCTGAATGCAAACGAAATGCCATGGCCACGACAGGGTGACAATTTTCGGCGCACCCTGAATCGCTACCCGGAGGTCCGCCCCACGCGCCTGGCCGGCATGCTTGCAGATCGATATTCTTGCGCAGCCGATGAATTGCTAGTAACCCGCGGTACCAGTGAAGGCATCGATTTGCTGATGCGCGTCTGTTGCCGAGCGGGCGAGGATAGTGTCCTGGTGCCTGAGCCGACCTTCAGCATGTACAGGCATTACGCCAACATTCAGGGAGCACGGCTGATTGAGTACACAACGTCCCGCAGCAACAATTTCGCAATTGACGTGGACGCCATGATAGACAAATGCGACGCAACGACTCGCGCGATTTTCGTCTGCTCGCCGAACAATCCCACCGGTAATCTCTGGTCACACGGCGACCTGATTCGCCTGCTTGAAGCGAGAGCCAATCAATCGGCCATCATTGTCGATGAGGCCTACATCGAATTCGCGAACCGGCCATCGGCGATTGAGCTATTGGCGGGCCACGACAATCTTGTTGTACTGCGCACCTTGTCGAAGGCGCTGGCCTGTGCAGGTGCCCGCTGCGGGAGCTTGATCGCAACAGCGCCTTTCATTGAACTGGTTTCGGCAGTCCAGGCGCCTTATGCGATGGCTACGCCAATCGTCGAGATCATTGAGAACACGTTGCAGGCTGAAAACCTCGGGGAAACCGAGCAATTCGCACGTGACATTATTCATGAGCGCGATCGCCTGATTGCAGCGATGGCAAGTTTTCCTTTCGTACAAAAAACCTGGAGCAGCGCCGCCAATTTTTTCCTGGTTCAGGTGCGGGATGCCGCGGCATTGCTCGCGCACTGTACGCGGCACCAACTGCTGCTGCGCTATTTCGGCGGCGATCTGGCTGATTGTGTACGCATTACAGTTGGCAGCGCGGAGGAAAATCGCCGCCTGCTGGCGGCCTTCACCGAGTTGGCGGACACGCAGGCATGAAAGAAAGAATTCTTTTTATCGATCGGGATGGGACCCTGGTCGTGGAGCCAGCGGACAACCAGGTTGACAGCCTCGAAAAAGTTCAGCTGGTCGGCGGCGTTATCCCGGCATTGCTGGAATTGGCAGCCCACGGCTACCGCTTCGTCATGGTCAGCAATCAGGATGGTTTGGGCACTGCGGCTTTTCCAACGGCGCAGTTTCAGCTTTGCCAGGATCACATCCTGGCGCTGTTCGCTTCCCAGGGCGTCATGTTTGACGAGATTTTCATATGTCCGCATACAGCGGATGAGGGCTGCGAATGTCGCAAACCCCGGGCTGGCCTGCTGACAGGTTTTCTTGCTGCGCACAACGTAGATCTGCGTGCCTCGGCCGTGATCGGCGACCGCGACAGCGACCTGCAACTTGCAAAGCGGATCGGTGTTCGGGGGTTCCTTATCGACCCAGGCGATGCAGATACGAGCTGGCGCACAATTGTAACGTCGCTCTGCTACAGCGAAAGAAGCGCCGAGGTAAAAAGAAGAACCAGCGAGACCAATATTCAGGTCGCCGTGAACCTGGATAAGGAGGCTCCTGTCAGCGTCGCGACCGGGATCGGGTTTTATGATCATATGCTGGAGCAGATCGCCAGGCATGGCGGCTTCAGTCTGACGCTGCAGTGTGATGGCGACACTGAGATCGATGATCATCATACCGTTGAGGACACGGCTATTTGCCTGGGTACTGCGCTCCGTGATGCGCTCGGCAACAAACTTGGCATAGATCGCTACGGATTTGTTGTGCCGATGGACGAAAGTGAAGCGCAGGTTTCCATAGATCTGTCCGGTCGCTCTTACCTGCTGTTCGAGGGTAAATTTCCGGCTGATCGTGTCGGCGAAATGTCTACCGAAATGGTGCAACACTTCTTCCGATCGCTGGCCGACTCTCTGGGTGCAGCGCTGCACATTCGCGTACATGGCATGAATACGCATCACATGGTTGAGGCCTGCTTTAAGGCGGTCGGGCGGGTACTTCGGCAGTCCATGCGCCGGGATGGAACAACACTGCCGAGCACCAAGGGTGCACTAAACTGACATGCCTGCAATTGCGGTGGCAATCATCGACAGCGGTGGCGCGAACATAGCGTCTCTGCAATTCGCGCTACAGCGCCTCGGTCAGAGCAGTGTCTTGACTACGGATGCAACTGAAATCCGCGCCGCGTCGCGCGTCATACTTCCGGGTGTGGGCGCTGCACGAAATGCCATGAGCAAGTTACGCGACCACAGGCTGCTTGACGTTATCCGCAATCTCAAGCAGCCCGTTCTGGGTATCTGCCTCGGCATGCAGCTGCTGGCCGAAGCTTCGGACGAGGAGGACGTTGATTGTCTTGGCATTATCCCCGGCACTGCTGCGCGACTGCCAGCAAGCCCGCAGTTCCCGGTGCCGAATATGGGTTGGTGTCCTATTCTCAAAACAGCAGAGGATTCGGTACTCGACGGCCTCAACAGCGGTAACTATTTCTATTTCGTGCATAGTTATGCCCTGCCCGTTTCCCAGATAACGCTTGCCAGTGCCGAACACGAGCATCGATTTGCCGCTATTGTTCGACAGGGGAATTTCCTGGCTGCGCAATTCCACCCTGAGCGCTCATCTGCGGCAGGCTCGCGATTGCTGAAAAACTTCCTGTGCTGGCGACCATGAATATCATTCCCGCGATCGATCTTCAGGACGGAAAATGCGTGCGTTTGCTGCGCGGCGACTTTGCGCAAACCACCGAATACAGCAGTCACCCAACCGAGATTGCGCGCCAGTTTGCCAGCCTGGCTGTCACGACTCTGCATCTGGTTGACCTGGATGGCGCCCGCAGCGGTGAACAGCGGAATCGGGACATTGTTGCGGCGATAGCCGCCGAATCCCTACTGGAGCTGCAGCTTGGCGGCGGCATCCGTGACGAGGCCACGCTGGCGGGCTGGTTCGATATCGGCGTGCAGCGCTGTGTCATCGGCAGCCTCGCGATGACAGAGCCGGACGCGGTTAAGGCATGGCTGAACCAGTACGGGCGCGACCGGATTGTGCTTGCGCTGGATATTCGTTTTGGCAGGCAGAACGAGCCTTTGGTTACGACGCACGGTTGGACCCGGGACAGCGACACCACCCTGTTTGAATGCATTGACGATTTCTTGGACGCAGGCCTGAAGCACGTGCTGTGCACCGACGTGGGCCGCGATGGTGCTATGACCGGGCCAAATTTCGACCTGTATCAGGACCTGATGACGCGTTATCCACAATTGTTGGTGCAGGCGTCTGGCGGCGTTCGGCACATCGAGGACCTGGAACAACTGCGCCGCCTGCGCGTGCCTGCCGCTATCAGCGGCCGTGCCTTGCTGGACGGCAGAATCAGCGCCGAGGAGATAGCCGCATTCCAACAAAACGCATAATTCCGTGCCTCGACGTGCGCGACGACGTGGTCGTCAAAGGCGTGCGCTTTCGTGACCATCGCGTAGTCGGCGATATCGTCGAGCTGGCAGAACGATATTGCACCGAGGGTGCGGACGAATTGGTGTTCTACGACATTACGGCGAGTCCTGAGGGTCGTACAGTTGACCGACGCTGGATCAGCAAGGTTGCCGCCGTCATCGATATCCCGTTTTGCGTTGCAGGCGGCATTCGCACACTTGCTGCTGCCGAGGAGGTACTGAACAAAGGCGCCGACAAGATTTCCATCAATTCCCCGGCACTTGAGAATCCCGGCCTGATCAGCGATCTTGCACGCCGCTTTGGTTCTCAGTGTGTGGTGCTCGGTGTCGACAGCTTTGAGTCTGCCGGTGGCTACAGGGTGTACCGGAATACTGGCGATCCCGGCAAGACCTCGGCTACTGAGCGTTCCATGCTCGACTGGATCCTTGAGGCGCAGCAACGCGGTGCGGGCGAGATCGTCCTGAATTGTATGAATCAGGATGGTGTACGACAGGGTTATGACTGCCCGCAGCTTGTGCTGGCGCGGCGACACTGTAGCGTGCCACTAATTGCATCAGGCGGCGCCGGAGCGCATCAGCATTTCGCCGATGTATTTCAGCAAGCCAATGTTGACGGTGCACTGGCCGCCAGTGTTTTTCACAACGCTGACATTCACATCGCTGACCTGAAACGATTCCTCGCCGGGAAAGACCTGGCGATCAGGTTGTGAGAGACCATGAGGACGAACAGATGAGCAGTACGGGACTTGAGTTTCTGGGGACACTTGAAGACATCATCAGATCGCGGTGCCAGGCAGCGCCTGAGGCAAGTTACACGGCGCAACTTTTTGCCGCCGGCCCGCGGCGCATAGCACAAAAAGTCGGCGAGGAAGCGGTCGAAGTAGCGCTTGCGTCTCAGGCCGGTGATCGTGATGAAATTGTTAATGAGGCGGCTGACCTGATTTATCACCTTCTGGTACTACTGGCGAATCAGCAAATTCGGCTTGCCACTGTAGTTGATATTCTCGAGGCTCGTCACAAGTCTTGAAACGTCAAAGAGCGGCTAGTCTTCAGCCGCTGCCGCGGCTGATTCCTCGGCGCGGCGTTGCTCGCAGGTCGGCACTATTGAAAGCTTGCGCAGGACTTGCATGTACGGATCAACCAGCAGATCGCGGCTCTTAGCCCCCGGCAAGCTGGCCTGGTTGTGCATGAATTCAACCCGCTGCAACTGACCTGCTACGCGCACTGGTATAGGCATCGGAAAACTGAGGCCGTCGACATTACCCCACTCCAGTAGTACGCCCGTGTCGGTATCAGTAATCGAAAGTTCCGGCAATGGCCCACGACGCGCATAAACTTCAAAGAACCAGCTGAGATCCGTACCAGCAACATTGCCCGCGATGCGCATGAAATCGTCAGTTGATCGCAGGCGCGCCGGTATCGGCGCCGGAAGGCTGGCCGGATCCGGTGTGTCATAGATCAGGATTCGGATGCTGCGCCAAAAAGCATCATCGCCGATCAGGTAACGCAGCGAATGCAGCAACCACGCACCCTTGGCATAAATATCACCAGCCGGACCCTGGCCTTCTGGATCATCAAAATAGAGTTCGTCAGCAGAAAACTCCTGTCGCGGCGCAATCGCATTGCAGGCGCGGATCTTCAGGTAGCTTGAGTACATCGAGGCATGGAACGCGGCATCGCCAATGACTTCCTGCGCGTACACCGGCTGCATGTAGGCACCTGCCCCTTCGTGCAGCCACATGTCCGAAACAGTCGCATGGGTCATCACATTGCCAAACCACTCGTGCGCAAGTTCATGGTGAAACAGCCAGTCAAACCCATACTCGCCGCGGCGAAATTCATTGCCGTACGCATTAACTGTCTGGTGTTCCATGCCAAGATGCGGCGTTTCTGCAACGCCGAGCTTTTCCTGTCCCCAGGGATAAGGCCCAAGTCGGCGCTCAAAAAACTCTATGGTTGGAGCGAATTCCAACTCGAGCAGCTGTCGCGCCTGTATCGCGTGATCCTCGATCGCCCAGAATTTAACCGGAATCTGCGTACCATTGGATGAGCTGTAGGTGGTTTCCAAAAGTGTGTAGGGTGCGACATTTAATGCCACCCCGTAGGTATTGGTTGCGACGCTGGTGCGCCAGTGAAATGTCTGTCGACCGTCTTCGCGTGTCTCGACGCCGACCAGCACACCGTTGGAGACCGCAGTCAGACCGGCATCCACGGTGAAATAGAGATCCATGCCCTCTGGCTCACCCAGCGGATGATCCATGCATGGCCACCAGAGGTCACAGCCTTCTCCCTGGATCGCGGTTGCAACCCAGGGTTTTCCCGACGGCGTCTCGGACCACTGGAAGCCGCCGCTCCAGGGCGGTCGCACTGCCTCATGCGGTTTGCCGTGATACGCAACCAGCACCGAATGCGTATCGCCCGCTGCGACCTCGCCGCGCAGCTGTACATAGAGCTTCGCTTCATCACGCGTATACGCCAGTGGGCCAGCCTCGTCACTTACCCTGTCAATGTTGAATAAGCCATCGAAGTCGAGTTCCAGTGTCGTCATTGCGCGCGTCGCACGAAAAGTAATTTCCGAGGATCCCGAAATCGATTTTTGCTCGATCTGAATGTCGTTGCGCAGCGAATAGTGCACCACCGCATAGCTTTGCAGCCCCTGTGAGCGCGGCATGCTGCTGTTCAGGGTAAGCGGGCTGCGCACCGGCGGCTGCTCGGCACAGGCAACCAGCAACAATGCGGTTGCGGCGGTGCAGAATATTTTCATTTATCAGCTTTCCCTCGCCTGCATGGCTTTGAACGCCGGCCGTTGCCGGCAGCGTTCAACGTACTCGAGCAACACCGGCGCGTCGCCAAGCATGTTGAATAACTGCAGAAAATGTACGCTGGAACCGAGCATGACGTCGGCGGCCGTAAACTGCTCGCCCAGAATCCACGGCCCCTGCCCCAAACCATCCGCCAAAGTCGCGATCATCGAATTGAAGTCACCCCAGCCATTGCGGCCGCGATTTGGCTGGATCTTGTTTATCTTTTCCGACATCGTAGGTTCAATTACTGCGGGCGTGTACATGAGCCAGTACAAGAACTCGCCTCGCTGTGGATCGTCAAGAGCGGGCGCCAGCTTACCGCTGCAATACCGATCCGCAACGTAAAGGCAAATAGCCGCGGACTCCGCCATCTGCACATTTCCGTCTACCAGCGCGGGCACCTTGCGCATCGGGCTCGCGGCACGAAATTCGGCACTGTCCTGGCGCGCCGGGTTGCGAATGTCCACGACCTCGACGTCGTAGTCGACGCCAGCCTCTTCCAACATCCAGACTGCCCTCGCGGATCGCGTTTGCGGTGCCCAATAGAGCTTCATCCGACCGACCTCCACTGTTTCAAATGACGATCTCAACCGCGTCGGCGCGGCGATTGTAATTTGATCGCATAACGTAACCGTAAGCACCCGTATTAGCGATCAGAATGACATCATTTTCGCGGGACGGTGGCAACAGCCGATCACTGCCAAGTCGGTCGCCGGTTTCGCAGATGGGTCCGACCACGGTGACCGTTTCCGTGGCAGCCTCATGCGCTCGACTCAAATTGACGATTTCGTGGTAAGCACCGTAAAGCGCAGGGCGTATCAGTGAATTCATGCCGGTACCGACACCGATGTAACGCATGTCACCCTTGCCCTTGACCTGGGTTACGCGTGTCAGCAACACGCCGGCGCGAGCAACCAGGTAACGACCGGGCTCCAGCCATAACTCATACTGCGGGTAGGCCTGGCGAAATTCACCGAGTGCCTCGTCCAGTCGCGCCAAATCGAAGTCCTTGTCGCCCGGCTTCTCTGGAATACCGAGACCGCCACCAAGATCAATCGTAGCCACCGAAGGAAACCGCTTTGCGACCTCCGCGAGAACGCCAGCGACAATTCGCCAGGATTCCGGGTCCTGTACGCCACTGCCGCTATGTGCATGAATACCGATGACCGTCGCTCCGACTGCATTGGTGAGTCGCAGTAGTTCATCCACTTCGAAAAGCGGAACGCCAAATTTGGAGTGCACGCCGGCCGTTTTTACATGCTCATGATGGCCTCGCCCCTGCCCCGGATCGAGGCGAATAAACAGCTTCTGCCCGCGAAACAATTCCGGCCACGCCTGCAGCGGATAAAGATTATCGAGCGTCACCTGCAGACCTTTTTGCAAGGCCCACTCGTACTCAGAGCGCGGTGCAAAATTTGGCGTGAACAGGATGCGTTTGACGCTTAGCTTCGGCACTGCCGCCTGCAGCCACTCTACTTCACCTGGGGAGACGCATTCGAAGTCGACCTGTGCGGCCGCGAGTGTCTGCAGCAATTCGGCGTTATCGTTCGCCTTCATTGCATACAGAATGCGACTTACATTTTCGAGGTTCAGCAAGTCATTGGCCGCTTCCTTAACGCTGTCACGGTCGTAGATATAGGCATTCAGTTGTTGGCCGGCCAGATTCAGCAATTGCTGCCGCTTGTGCATCCACCAGGGCTCGATTCTTTCGGCAGCTAACTTTGTGCTTGTGAACAACGACTCCCAGCTCTGGCCGAAAGCCGGGCTGCCGCCCGACTTGCGAATAATTGACGAGTGCAATTTTCTCACTAATCGCTGCCCCTGGTTCCGGTCAACGACGAAGCTCAGGTTCAAGTCGTTTGCCGCCTGTGACATCAGGTGAATTTTTTCTTCTTCGAACACCTCAAGGGCCGGCGCCAGGCGCGGCAAAATAGTACGGATCTTGCGCCCGACCAGACTAATAGCCGAACAATCGGCGATGACTCGCACGCGGCATAATGCTTCGAGATCACTGACCAGGTCGTGGATTACGTGGTCCGCAAGGACGCCACCCTCAGTGTCAATTGATACAGTTACGTTGGTTTCCGAGGTCGAGACCAGGCCGACCGAGACGTGGTGATTACTGAAAATGGCGAACGCCCGGGCCAGAAAGCCTACCTCATGCCACATCCCGACTGTATCCATGGATATCAGCATCAGCCCGTCGCGACTGCAGATACCCTTTACCTGCGGCTCAATTTCCTCGGTAATTGACGAGACGACCGTACCGCTAATCTGTGGCGCTGTTGTACACCGAATGTACAGGGGGATATTGCAGCGGCGCAGCGGCGACAGGCACCGCGGATGAAGCACCGTACTGCCGGCGGAGGCCAGTTCCTGCGCCTCGTCATAGTGCAAGGCAATCAGCAGGCGCGCCGACGGCACCTTGCGCGGGTCAGCAGTGAACATGCCGGGCACATCGGTCCATATTTCCAGGCGCCGGGCGCGTAGACGAGCAGCAAAGTACGCGCCGGAGGTATCCGATCCACCGCGCCCCAGGAGCACAGTCTCGCCGTGCATGTTTCGGGCAATAAAGCCCTGAGTCAGGATGATTCCGTCTTTGGCGGCAAACGCTGTTCGCATTGCCTCATCCTGCACGAAATCGCAGGTGGCGCTCAGGTAGTCCTGTGCTCGCTGTTGACCCGCCCTGTTATTGCTGGTCAGGTGCTCGCGCGCGTCCACCCAGTGCACCGGCAGGCCCTGCTGGACCAGGTACTCGGCGCCGAGCCGCGTGGCCATGATTTCGCCAAGCGCCATGACCCGAACGCGCACGCGTACACTGACCTCGCGAACCAGCCGGATGCCGGCAATCAGTTGCTCAAGTTCCAGTAATTCCCGACCGATCAAAGCGGCGCTGTCTACGCCCAGGGCCGCCGCTAACTCTTCGTGCTGTTGACGAATCGTACCCAGTTCCTCTGCAGGGTCGCCCTCTACCGCCAATCGCAGGATCGCGTCAAGCCGGTTTGACACGGTGCGCAGCGCAGAATGTACGACAACAGGCCTTAGGCCGGCGTCAAGTCGATTGCGCAGCAACCCCGCAATCGTGCGCCAATTCTCAAGCGTTGAGACGCTGGTGCCGCCAAATTTCAGAACCACCCAGGGAGACGCGGCGGTCTCGTTGTCCGTACTCAGACAGATATCCTGCTCGAACTCTGCCTCGTCTAGGCTGCTAATCATCGTGAGACACACTTCCTTCCTGGGTTACAAAAAAAAACCCGCCAGGATTCTCCTCGCGGGTTCGATGACAATGTCCGTCCTTTATTAATTAGTCGGTACTATTGTCACTCGCACCCACGCACCTCTGGCGCGCCATATATTTTCTGTGTTTTTTCATATCGACCAAGTCGACATGTCGGCACATTACGTGGGTGGCAAAAAATCTCATCGGCAGAGTAGAGCGAACCTTGCCTGAAACGTCAAGTACTTGCTGTATATGGATGTTGTCAGCGATCCCAGGCAGGAGGAATCGTAACGGCGCCATCCGAGGCTGACGAGACCGCGGCGCGGTACTTGGCAAGGGCCCCGCCTTGGACGGACGACGCTGGTCGCTGCCAGCTGGCGCGCCGTGATGTCATTGTTTCGACATCCAGCTCGACGTCGATCCGCTTGCGTTCCGCATCGATATGCAGAATATCCCCGTCCTGGAGCAGCGCGATAGGTCCGCCAACAGCCGCCTCTGGTGAAATATGGCCAACCACGAAACCATGGCTGCCACCGGAAAAACGCCCATCAGTAATCAAAGCAACGTCCGCACCGAGCCCCTTGCCCATGATGGCACCGGTCGGACTCAGCATTTCGCGCATGCCTGGCGCGCCTTTCGGTCCTTCAAAACGAATCAAAACCACATCACCGGCGACGATCTTATTACCAAGAATTGCCTGCAGCGCCGCTTCCTCGGAATCGAAACAACGGGCCGGACCGCTGAACTTCAACCCTTCCTTGCCTGTAATCTTCGCCACCGCGCCGTCGGGAGCAACGTTTCCGTAAAGGATCGAGAGATGACTGTCCGCTTTGATCGGCCTGTCAAAACCGCGCACGATATCCTGTCCTTCAGGATAATCTTTGACCGCCGCCAGGTTTTCCGCCATCGTCGCGCCCGAGACCGTCATACAGTCGCCGTGCAACAATCCCGCGTCCAGCATGCGTTTCATCAGCGGCTGAATTCCACCGATCGCAATTATTTCGGACATCAGGTACTTGCCACTAGGTTTCAGGTCTGCCAGTACGGGCACCCGGGCACCGATCGTAGTGAAGTCGTTCAACGACAGCGGCACCCCGGCTTCACGGGCCATGGCAATCAGGTGCAGAACCGCATTGGTCGAGCCACCGAGCGCGATCACGACCGAAATCGCGTTCTCGAACGCCTTGCGCGTCATGATATCGAGCGGCTTGATACCCTTTTTCAGGAGCTGCATCACCGCCACACTTGCCCGGCGGCAATCGGAAAGTTTGGCTTCCGACACCGCCTCTTGTGCCGAGCTATTGCCGAGGCTCATGCCCAGAGCTTCAATGGCTGAGGCCATGGTATTGGCTGTGTACATGCCGCCACAGGCGCCAGGCCCCGGGATCGCTGTCTGCTCCACCTCAAGTAGCTCGGCAGCGGAAATCCGGCCGCTGGACCTGGCGCCCACGGCCTCGAAGACAGATACAATGTCGCGGCGTTGCGCGCCCGGGCGGATTGTGCCGCCATAGACAAATACAGCCGGTCTGTTCAGTCGCGCCATCGCCATTACGCAAGCCGGCATATTCTTGTCACAGCCGCCAATTGCCACCAAACCGTCAAATCCTTCGGCTGCGACGACCGCTTCAATGGAGTCTGCGATGATTTCTCGCGATACCAGTGAATAGCGCATGCCGGGCGTGCCCATCGATATGCCGTCCGAAACAGTGATCGTATTAAAAACCACTCCCTTGGCACCGGCCTCGTTGGCGCTTGTTGCGGCTTCTTCGGCCAGTTCCCGAATGTGCATGTTACAGGGTGTCGTCATGCTCCAGGTGGAGGCTATGCCAATCTGCGGACGCGTGAAATCATCGTCGGTGAAACCGACCGCACGCAACATGGCCCGGCTTGGCGCATGCTCGTCACCATCGACGACGACGCGCGAATAGCGCCGAAGTTCTTTTTCTTCCATATAGCCTCGCTTGGATTTCCGCGGGCTACCCAGAGCTTGCCCGTTGCAGCAGTTTAGCAACGATTTGCAGAACGACGAAATGCCATCTGGCGACGCAAGCTACGATTTAGGAATCGTCGTCCCGAATAATGACCGCCGTGCGTCGGTAAATATCGCTATCCACAGCGGAATCTGCGGTCGCAAGTTCGATGCTGAAGGCTTCATTGTCCTCAAACACGAAATCCTGAACGAGCGGAATCAAGAGCCGAGCGCTGCGCTGATTCGGTGCGAACTCAATCGTGTGACTACCCGGGGCAAAGTAGTCCTCGCCCTCTGTCGCGGTAATGTCCCGCAGCACGTACGCAATCACCAGCCTGGAATTGTCCGGATTGAATCGCTGAATATCGACCTGCACCGCCGGATCACGTTCCTGGACCGAAATCTGGCTGACCGCAAATGCCACCGTGTTGACCGGTAGAGTTGCTTCAAAAGCGCGCTGATCGTCGTCTTCGAGATACACCGTGATGGTCGCAAGTTCGGACTCTGGATTATCAAATTCGCGCAATCGTAGTGTTGACTGCTGGTCAGCTTCGCGTAATGGATCGCTGCGCATCGTAAGGGTCACCCGGGCACGATTCTGGCCTACAGGAAACTCGACGACCTCGCCCTCTTTCACCGCATACTCGCCCGCGAGCCAGGGCGAGCGATTGCCGCTGAAACCAATTTCCTCCAGGCGAAGACTCAGCATTCCGCTGGTGTCACCGCGTACAAAGTCGATGATGACCGGTGCGCGTCCTTCGCGCATGCTGACGGATGACGCGGTGCTTTGCAGATTGTTCGTATCGACACGGACTTCCAAAGTCGCCGGCGGTAACTGAGAAAAGTCGACCAGAACCGGCGCAGCCTGTAGCACGCTTTCTAACTGGGGTTGTTCCAGTTCGGCAACGGGAAACTCGTCAATGGGCAATGCTGCGATTGGAGCGTCGACAACCGGCTCAGTTTCGGTTGTTAACGTTTCGACCGCGGCATCAGCTGCAGTCTCTGCGTCCGGCAAATCTGTTGGCGATGCGACGGCCTCGAGCGGCGCCACCGTATTCTCCTCTACAGACGGCAGCGAATCCATGGCTGAATTGACGGGGCGAATACGTTCAACCACATTGTCGAGCAAACCATACTGGTAGCCGGCCCCGGCAACCAAGCCGAGCAAGACCAGCATGCCTATGATAAAGCGGCCAGGACCATGTGAGTCGTCGTGAAAGGTCAGATCCTCACGAATTGGAACGGTCAACGGAATAGGCTCGTCGACGCCGATTTCCAGCGCCGTGATGAAGTCAGTCATAGATTCGTATCGCGCGACGCGCGAATAGGCCAATGCTTTCTTCAGCACGCGCCAGCGCGTCTCACTTAAGCCCTGCGGGCACTGCGGCTTCATACCTTCGGCAGCCGCTTCAGCCGCGTTGCGCGGGCCAAAGACCCGGTACCCGGCAAGCATGCGATACAACAAACAGGCGAGCGAAAAAACGTCGTCAGCTGGGGTCGGATCTTCGCCAGTGAGCACCTGCATACTCGAGTAGGCGGGTGTCAGCCGGCCCAATTCGCCCGGGTCGAAACTCGGCCGCTCTTCAATCTGTTTTTGCCGCACTCGCGCCACGCCAAAATCGAAAAGTTTGGCTTCTCCGTTTGGCATTATCATCACGTTGCCGGGTTTGATATCCGCGTGCACAATCCCGCAGCGGTGTGCGTATGTAAGCGCTTTACCCAACTGCTCGACGATGTCGAAAGATTGTTTGCTGGTCAGTTTGGACGTCGCCGGTGAATCCAGAATGTCTGCAAGTGTGCGCCCGTCCAGCCACTCCATGACGATGAAGTACAGATCCTCATCACGATCCAGATCGAGAAAACGCACGATATTTGGGTGCGAAAGACAGCGCCCCTTGGCTGCCTCTTGCTGTAACGCCCGGAGTGCCTGGCCGCTCTCAGCGAGCTCCGGTGACAACACCTTTACTGCAACGAATGGGCTGCCTGCGCCCCCCTCCGCAAGTCGCCTGTCCAGGGCCTTGTAAACCACGCCCATGCTGCCGCCCGCAACTCGCTCCTGAAGCAGAAATCGGTCGCGCAAAACGGATCCAATCTGCACACGATCTTCAGCAGAAACTGGCTCGACGCGGGTCTGCGGCGGTAGTACGACCGTCGAACTATGCGGATGCGGTTCCGCATGCAGCTCTCGCGCCGCATCGGCTATTGTTTGCACATAGGCAGCTTCGCGTGGTCCCGGTCGCGGCGATATGCGACTGGCGGGGTTGTCAACTTTGCTAGGAGCCTTGCTGTTTTCGGTCACGTAGCGGTCCAGCATAGACTTGACGAGTTGAAAGGTTTCTTTTCGCAAATTGCCGCTGTCGTAGCGTTCCTGCAGTACCCGCCGCACGTCCGCCTCGCTGCCACCGCTGGCACCCAGTAACTGACCCAGGCCGTCCTGAATGTCCGCGAGCAGTCGAACATCGTCGATCTTGCTGTCAAGGCGTAGTTCGAAACTCGACAGCTGGTCAGCCAACGATTCACGAATTTTCTGCGATTCAGCTTTCATATGTTAAATAGAGGCCCGTTACCCTGACATATTTTAGCGGTTTGGCCCGGGTGCAACCGGAACTGGTCGTCAAATTACCTTGCCTGGATTAAGCCGGTTCTCCGGATCCAGCGCGCGTTTCAAAGTGCGCATCAGTTCAAGCTCGGTTGTACTTCGATATTGCTCCAGCAAGGCCTTCTTAAGCACACCAACGCCATGCTCGGCACTGAAACTGCCACCAAGCTCATGCACCAAGGCGTAAATCGCGTCGCTGGCCGCTTCCCCCTGGCGCAGAAATTCTGCTGCATCCGCGTCCACCGCTTGCGAAATGTTGTAGTGCAAATTGCCGTCACCGACGTGCCCAAATACGATCGGCATGGCGCCTGGTAGCATCGACAGAACCATGGCTTCAGATCGCTGCAGAAATTCATCCAACCTGCTTATCGGCAACGAAATGTCGTGCTTTAGACTGGCGCCTGCAGCGATTTGTGCATCCGGTATTGCATGCCGAATCCGCCACAGCTGGCGCGCTTCGTCTGTGTTCTTGGCAGTTACCGCGTCGAGTGCCCCGCATTCGTCGACGACGGCGGCCAGACTAGTAGCAATATCCGAATCCACAGCCGACGCAATCTCCATCAGCACGACCCATGGATAGCTGGACCCGAAGGGAGAGCGGCAGTTGGCGCTATAGCGCAGCGCCAGTTGCATCGCGGATTGCGAAATGAGCTCGAATGCCTGCACCTGATCGCCGCTCATGCCTCGCACGCGACCCATGAGACGCACCGCCGCCCCCGCAGATGGCAGTGCGATCAGCGCCGTGTGCGTGGTCCCGCTTGGCGGCATCAGTCGCAAGGTCGCTGCAGTTATGATTCCCAGAGTTCCTTCACTGCCGATAAACACCTGCTTCATATCGTAACCAGCTGTATCCTTGCGCAACGAGCGCAGGCCGTCCCAAATCTTGCCGTCTGCTAGTACCACTTCGATGCCAAGTACCTGCTGACGCGCAGTGCCGTAACGAATTACATTGACCCCACCAGCATTGGTCGCGAGGTTGCCGCCAATCTGGCAACTACCCTCGGCGCTGAGACTGAGTGGAAACACGAGGCCTGCCTCACGCGCGGCCTGTTGTACATTGGCGAGGATGCAGCCCGCCTCTACGATCATGGAAAAATCGTCAGTATCGACATGCCGGATCCGGTTTAGTCGTGCCATCGAGAGCAGCACCTGACTGCCGCTGTTATCCGGGATCGCACCACCGCAGAGGCCGGTGTTGCCCCCTTGCGTGACGATCGCGACGCCTGCCGATGCGCAGGCCCGTACGATTGCCGACACTTCTGCAGTAGAACGCGGTGACAACATGATCAACGCCCGGCCGCGAACCCGGCCCCGGCGTTCGGACAAGTGCGGTGCCAGTTCCAGTGCATCCATGGTCCAGCCGCTGGCGCCAACAATCGACTTCAGCTCATCCAGCAGCATAGGCATCCCGCAATATTGCCTGTGTTGCGAACGTTGGCCAGTCAATATTGCTGCCACACATGACGAGTACGCACTTCCGACCCCGCAAGCGCTCACGCAGCGGACCCAGGACGGCAGCCGTCGTCGCCGCACAGGCCGGTTCCACCGCGATTTTCACTGCGTGATACAGGATGCCCATAGCCTCGCGAATTTGCTCATCGCTCACAGTGACCAGTTGGTCAACGTTGTCCCGGCAAAGCTTAAATGAATACGGCAACGCATAAGGTGCCCCAAGGCTGTCTGCAATTGTCCTGACCGACTCGATCGCCTGTGGCCTACCCGCTGCAAAACTGCGCCGCATGGAGTCTGCGCCCTCCGGCTCCACCCCGATAATTTCGCAGCCGGGCCGCAACTGCCTGACGGCACTCGCGACGCCGCCGATCAATCCGCCGCCACCTACCGAGACGACCAGCGCGTCGAAATCTGGACATTGCTCGTGAATTTCAAGACCGATCATGCCGGTACCGGTTGCTACCGCCGGTCCCTCGAACGGGTGCACCAGGAAGCGGCCCTCCTGTCTCTCAATCTGCCCTGCGAGCGAAAACGCCTCGTGTACCGTATCGACCTGGACAATTTCAGCACCAAATCGCCGGCATGCTGCAATGCGCGCCGGGTTGGCCGAGCGCACCATGACCACTTTGGCACTGATACCAGCCGTCTGGGCTGCGTATGCAGTGGCTATTGCATGGTTGCCAGCGCTGACTGCGGTTATACCCGCTTTCTTTTGTTCGACAGTAAGCGTACTCACGCTTGCCAACGCCCCGCGCGCCTTGAACGTACCGGTGCGCTGCAAAAACTCGAGTTTGCCGAAAATTTCCGTGGCGGGGGCCAGCAAATCCTCAAGGCCCGTGCACCGCAGCAAGGGCGTGCGGTAGACCGCCGACCCGATTGTTTCCTGCAGGCGGCGGATATCTTCGATACTCGGGGCTGCAATCATGCGCTTTAGGGCCCTGTGCGGTTCGGAAACTTATGTAAAATAGCTCGGCTGCGTGAATCAGTTAAAGCCTGAAATATAAATTAGATACACTGACTTTCTAATAGTACTTGCGCATGCGGCATTAGTTGATTAATTTCGATGCGCGTTTGGGGCCCTCCATGGAATTTGACGATCTATCGCAGTCTGGCATTCGGCGCATCGCCGATTTTTCGCCTTACCTGGACCAGCTTGCCGGCCTCGCGCAAGGCATGGGTCTGCGGCAGCGCAGCAACCTGGTCGATCTCGAAAAGAGCCTGCATCAACATTGGTCTTTGGGTCAGAACAATATCCTGAGCTGGGCACCGCATGAAAACGGCCTGTTAATCCTGGTTGTTCCACACTATGCGATCGCTGACTTCACGGCGGTTGGGTTAGGTGGCCAGGCGCCGAAAATATCCGCACGCTTCATCACCGAGTTAATTTCCGGAGACCGGCAACTGTCGCGACAGCAGATTGATAAGGTTGCGCGACTGCTTGAGGTCGAACCCAAGTTCGTAGCCTTGCGCCAGCCTCTCACCGGCCACCCGGTCGAAACGCAAGTCATCGAGAGGATGATGCGCCGTTATGGCATCAATTATGTCGCCAGCCGTGCCGTAACGTTGTTCGATATCGTTGGCTTCAGCTTGCTTACGCCCTTCGAACAAATGACACAGTTGAATAGTCTTTCATATTCGCTGAATTCGGCGCACGCAAAAATGCTTGAGCAGGATGTAGGTATAAATTTCGCTCGCTCATCGAGCGGCGACGGTTTCTATGTATGGAATCGAGACGACGGCCTTGAGGCGAACGTCAACCTGTACCACTTCATGCATATTGTGCTCGCTGACAACGCAATTGCGCGTAGCAAAACAACGTCCAGGGCGGTGCCACGCCTGCGCGCCTGCTTTCACGTCGGCAGTTGCTACGAGTTTCACCAGGCCGAGGGGCTCAATCCGACCATGCATGATTTTATCGTTGGCGATGTCACGATTGAACTCGCACGCATGATCGAGGCGGCGCTTCCGGGCCAGATCCTCGTCGGTGAGTTTCTTGCCGATTTACAAGGCAACGAGGTCACGGACCATTCGCAAACCCAGGCGCATATCGATGCTGTGACTTTTCTCGAGCGTGCGCAGGGCAATCTCGCGAAACTCAGTGGCATGGAGTTTTCAGGCGAACGGGTGACGGCCATCAAGTGCTATCTGACCGGCGAGAATATGGGAGGCGGTCAATTCAGCATCCGCCGCCTGCTGATCAAGGACAAGCACGGGCTGTCCAGAATCGCCTACAACGCCAAGGTCAATATCTACCGGGAAACAGCCCAGCCTATCCTGCTCGGAATTGAGGACCGAAAACTCGCACCGAGCACAATTGCCAGCTAACCTCGGGCTGGTCGACGTTTCGGCGGATCAGTTTGGTCGGGGCGGGGAGATTCGAACTCCCGACCCCCACAACCCCATTGTGGTGCGCTACCAGGCTGCGCTACGCCCCGACCGAAAATACAAAAATCAGCGACGCAGGATCTTAAGAACTTGTTCAAGTTCTGAACGCAACTGTTTGATTATCTGCTGGCTTTGACTCACATCAGTTTTCGCGGTATCACCCATCAGGCGCTGCCTTGCGCCGCCAATGGTAAAGCCTTCGTCATACAGCAGGCTTCGAATCTGGCGAATAATCAGTACATCCTGCCGCTGGTAATAGCGCCGATTGCCGCGCCTTTTCACTGGCTTCAGCTGTGGAAATTCCTGTTCCCAGTACCTCAGGACGTGCGGCTTCACAGCGCACAAATCGCTCACCTCACCAATCGTGAAGTAACGCTTTCCAGGAATTGCAGGTAGTTCGTCGTTATTCCCCGGTTCCAGCATATGCTTCTACTCGGGCCTTTAGTTTTTGTCCGGGCCGAAAAGTCACCACCCGACGAGCGGTGATCGGGATTTCTTCTCCCGTTTTCGGATTGCGGCCAGGACGTTCTTTTTTATCCCGAAGGTCGAAATTCCCGAATCCGGAAAGTTTGACCTGCTCCCCAACTGCCAGTGACGCGCGCAGCTCTTCAAAGTACAAATCTACCAATTCGCGGGCTTCACGCTTGTTCAAACCAAGTTCGTTGAACAGCGATTCTGCCATGTCAGCTTTTGTTAGTGCCATTGACTTTAGTCTCTTAACTCGGCGCCGAATTCTTGTTGCAATTTACGCACCGCCGCGGACATCGCAGAGTCCGCATCTTCGTCGGTAAGCGTGCGTGATGTTTCCTGCAAAATCAAGCCTAAAGCTACGCTTTTTAGCCCAGCTTCTATGCCGGGGCCCTTATATATGTCGAAAATCCTGACGTCGCAAATCAATTCTGGAGCCGCCGACGCCACCGCCGTGACGATTTCTGCGGCCGTAACGTTATCGGCCACCAGCACGGCAATATCGCGCCGAATAGATGGATATTTTGAAATGACACTGGCCACCGGCGGTCGTGATTCGAGAGATTTTGTAGCGTCGAGTTCAAACACATAAACCGATTTTTTCAGTGCAAACATTTTTGCATGCCGCGGATGCAATTTTCCGATGACGCCAATCACGTTTCCATCACGAACGATATTCGCGGACTGGCCGGGCTGTAGCGCCGAGTTTTCCGTCGCCGCAAATGCGACGTCGCAAGCCGCGCCTGTCAACCGCAAGATCGCCTCGACGTCAGCTTTTAAGTCAAAAAAATCAATCGCTTCCGATGCCTGCCCCCACTGTTCCGGACATGCGGAACCACAGCATGCACCAGCGACGCGGAGAACTTCTGAATGCGCATCCGGCGTGCCGTGAAAAGACTTTCCGATCTCAAAAATTCGAATCCTGTCTTGTTGCCGCGACATATTCGCAGCCGTTGCATACAGCAAGCCTGGCAAAAGCGAAGCGCGCATCACGGCCATATCGGATGAGATCGGATTAATCAGGCTCAATTCCGAGGGCATACCGCTTATCGCATTGTTCGATGCAGCATCGATAAAACTGTAGGAAACGACTTCCTGGTAGTCACGCGCAACCAGGGTCGCGGCGACAAGGTCGATGGCGATCGTGCTCTCAGGAACTACAGCAACCGGCGCTTCCACAATCGCTGTGGTCGCTGGAATCTTGTCATAGCCATAGATGCGAGCGACTTCTTCGATCAGATCAGCTTCTATAGCTATGTCAAATCGAAAGGCAGGAGCCAGTACCTGCCATCCCAGGTCGTGCGTATCGACCTGCATGCCGAGCCGCCGCAAGATGTCAACCACGGTCGCATCGGCGATCGATATGCCGAGCAATTTTCGCAATCGGTCCCGACGCAAGGAAATCGGCTTCGCTTTGGGCAAGTGTTGATCATTCTGCACGAGTTCCAGCGGACCCGCCTGCCCACCACAGATCTGCAACAGCAGTTCGGTCGCCCGTTCGACCGCACGTGCCTGCCCCTGCGGATCAACGCCGCGTTCAAAACGCTGCGACGCGTCCGTGTGCAGGCCGTAGGCACGCGCCCGACCCGCCACAAACTCTTGCGGCCAGTATGCCGCCTCGAAAAAGACGTCCGTTGTTTCTGCTGTCACAGCCGTACTCAGGCCGCCCATGATGCCGGCTAGCCCTATGGCACCGCTGTCGTCGCTGATCACGATAGTGTCCGTGGTCGCCGCCACTTCCTTGCCATCGAGCAAGGTCAGCGTTTCACCAGCCAGCGCCAGCCTCGGTTGGATCGCCCCCCGGACTTTATTCAGATCGTAGGCGTGCAATGGCTGGCCCAGTTCAAGCATTACGTAATTGGTAACGTCGACCACCGGGCTGATCGCCCGCAGACCAGATCGCCGCAGGCGCTCCGTCAGCCAGATCGGAGATTTCGCCGTGTTGTTGATTCCGCGAATCACGCGCCCGGCGAAACTTGGACACCCTTCAGGCATGCTGATCGTCACCGGGTGCGTGTCTGTAATGCTCGCCGGGACCGTCGTCAACAGAGGCCCCTCAAGCTCGAGGCCAGTCAGTGCGGCGATGTCTCGAGCAATACCCAGCACACTGAAACAATCACCGCGATTCGGCGTCAGGTTCAGGTCCAGAACCACATCCGGTAACTGCAGAAACTCGGCCAGTGATTGACCGACCGGCGCATCAGCCGGCAACGCGATAATGCCGTCCGACTCAACGCCCAGACCGAGTTCTACGGCCGAGCAAAGCATACCGCTCGAGACCACACCTCGAATCTTCGATTTTCGCAGCGTGACGCCATTTGGCAATGTGACCCCGGGTTTAGCGAGTGGGCTACGCATGCCGGCGACCACATTTGGCGCCCCGCATACGACTTCAATAGGATCACCGCCGCCATCCGACACCAGGCACACGCGCAAGCGATCGGCATCCGGATGCTTTTTCGCCTGCAGAACCTCGGCAATGACGACGCCACGCAAGGCCTCCCCCTCGCCATCAAGACCATCAACTTCGTGACCCGCCATGGTCAAGCGATGCGCCATTGCTTCGCTGTCAAATGCGGGACTTACCCATTCGCGGATCCAGGATTCAGCAATTTTCATGCTGCTACCTGAACTGCTGCAAGAATCGCATATCGTTCTCGAAAAAGGTGCGCAAATCTGTCACGCCGTAGCGCAACATCGCGAGTCTTTCGACGCCCATACCAAAGGCGTAGCCGGTAAACTCTTCGGCATCAATGCCCGCCGATTCCAGAACATTGGGATGGACCATGCCGCAGCCGAGAATTTCCAGCCACTTGCCCTTTTCCCACAGTACATCGACCTCCGCAGAGGGTTCAGTGAACGGGAAATACGAGGGGCGAAAACGCAATCTGGCTTCACGCTCGAAAAAACTTTCGACGAACTGGTGCAGGACCGCCTTCAGGTTTGCGAGGCTGACACCACGATCGACCACCAGCCCTTCGACCTGGTGAAACATCGGCGTGTGTGTTTGGTCGGAGTCGCAACGATATACGCGCCCCGGCGCGATGATCCGGATTGGCACGCCCTCCTCGACCATGGAGCGAATCTGCACAGGCGATGTGTGGGTTCGAAGCAGCATGCCGCCGGGCAGGAAGAACGTGTCGTGCTCCGCCCGCGCCGGGTGATTGGCGGGGAAATTCAAGGCAGTGAAATTGTGAAAGTCGTCTTCAATTTCCGGGCCGGAGCGGACGCCGAACCCGGCGCCACGAAAGATCGACTCGATTCTGGCCATGGCGCGAGTCACAGGATGGCGTCCGCCGATCGACATGCCTCGTCCGGGCAGGGTTACGTCTACCGCGTCGCCCGCCAGCGCCGCCTCGAGTGCCGCAGCGTTGAGCACCTCGCGTCGCAAATTAAGCCGCTCCTGCAGCTCCTGCTTGGCGATATTGATTTCCTGGCCGGCTGCCGGACGTTCGGCGACCGGTAGCTGGCTTACGGTTTTTGCGCGTAAGGTCAATGTACCTTTTTTGCCGAGATAGGCGACCCTGACCGCATCAAGGGCAGCCAGATCCACAGCGGCATCGATTTCCGACGCTGCCGTTTGCATCAAGTCGCTCAATTCCTGCATGCCTGGTCCTTATCGGCTGGGCCGACAAAGAGTCCTCAGTTGCTTTGCGCCAGACCGGCCTTGGCCTGTTCTGCGATTGCACCGAAGCCTGCCGGATCGTGCACGGCGATATCTGCCAACACCTTGCGGTCAATGTCGATGTTGGCCAGATTCAATCCGTTAATCAGCCGACTGTACGACAGACCGTGCAGACGTGCGGCCGCATTGATGCGTGCAATCCAGAGCGCACGAAACTGGCGTTTGCGCTGGCGCCGGTCACGGTAGGCGTATTGGCCTGCTTTGATAACCGCCTGCTTGGCAGTCTTGAACAATTTGCTGCGCGCACCGTAATAGCCCTTCGCCTTATCGAGGACCTTTTTATGGCGTGCCTGGGCTGTAACGCCACTTTTAACTCTTGCCATCTCTCAATCTCCTCTTAGCTATAGGGGAGCATGCGGCGCACGCTCTTGACGTCGCATTCAGCAACCTGTTGGGTTAAACCCAACTGACGCTTACGCTTCGACTTTTTCTTGGTAAGAATGTGATTGAGGTGCGACTGGGCTCGCTTATAGCCGCCCTTGGCCGTTCGCCGGAAGCGCTTCGCCGCGCCCCGGTTGGTTTTCATCTTCGACATCTTTTGCTCCACTTTGATAGGCCTTGCTACGTACCGGACGATTCCGGCCGATGCAGGCGGGATCTTGCTTAGTGCTTCTTCGGTGCCATCACCATAACCATCTGCCGACCATCTAACTGCGGCATCTGTTCAACTACACCGTACTCTTCGAGGTCCTCGCGAACCCTGGCAAGCAATTTTGCACCCAGTTCCTGGTGCGCCATTTCCCTGCCTCTGAATCTCAATGTGATCTTTGTCTTGTCGCCGTACTCGAGAAACTCAATGAGTTTGCGCAACTTGATCTTGTAATCACCCGATTCCGTCCCTGGGCGGAACTTGATTTCCTTAATATGAACCTGCTTTTGCTTGCGCTTTGAGGTCTGGGCTTTCTTGTTCTGCTCGAACAGATACTTGCCAAAGTCCATCACCCTGCAAACCGGTGGCTCGGCGTTCGGAGACACCTCGACCAGGTCGAGGCCAGCACTGCTGGCTATTTCTATTGCTTGGCGGAGTGACATTACCCCCGCTTGCTCGCCATCCGCATCAATGACACGGACTTCCGTGGCTTCAATTTCCTCGTTACGCCTTACGCGCTTTGTGCTTGCGATCCCCGGATCCTCCGCTAAAAAACCAAGTCCACACCAGTTTCGGGCGCACGCTGACGCCGCGGTAGGTGCGGGAACGCGATTCTATATAGCCGATTACCAAGAAACAACTGCCAAAGCGCCTGTTTTCCCAAAAAAATCAGGACTCTCGTTGCCACTGCACGACAATGATCTGGCACTGGAACTGGTGGGCGATGGTGGTTTCGAACCACCGACCTCCACGATGTCAACGTGGCGCTCTACCCCTGAGCTAATCGCCCCAAGACGCTCCGGGCGCCCTTTGCAAAGTGTCCCCCGGTCAAGGGCGGGATACGATACTCAAGGCCTGCCCCACACGCAAGGCTTGTTAGTCTGCCTTGCGACCGCGAATCCCAAGCCCGATCTCACGCAACTCCCTGATTTCGTCGC